>Ga0209036_1001462_pt1 | contig 10034 bp, 9 predicted proteins | sample MarorgKNORR_S2LV_3_FD_188222 | JGI IMG/M metagenome (GOLD analysis project Ga0209036, IMG submission 188222) | Marine microbial communities from the Southern Atlantic Ocean, analyzing organic carbon cycling - DCM_A/KNORR_S2/LV (SPAdes) (version 2) | ecosystem: Environmental > Aquatic > Marine >... | reverse complement strand
AATGATAATCATTCTTACTCTAGTATTAATTCTCATTTATGAAATCATAGAAACATGCAAATAATTAGAGGTGACGATTATCAATCATGGGTTTATGCACATCATGATGATTTAATAGTTGTTGATCCGTGGCTAACAAATAAACAGGTTTTTCCGGGATTGAACTGGTTATTACATCGCAGCGCTTTGCAGGAGTCATACTTAATAAAAAATAATTTAATAAATAAAGTGACTCATATAATTATTACTGCTCATTTTTCTGATCACTTAGACTTAGATTCTTTAAATCAATTTGATAAAGACATTCACATATTCACCACTCATGAAGCGTCAAAAGTTTTAATTAAAAATGGATTTAATAATGTGACCATAGTTAAAATTAACCAATCTTATGAGTTAGGATCATTAAGATTACGAATCTATCAAGCGGGGAAACCTTATCATTCGACCACATTTGCTTATTCATTAGAGGATGGAAATGCCAAGATATTTCATGAATCTCATATGTTCAATAAAAACTTAGTAATTGAAGATATCGACGCTTGCATTATGACAATTGATAAGGTTAAGGTTTTTGGAATCGTTCAAGTTTCTATGGATATAGAACAAGCAAAATCTGCACAATTAGCATTAAATGCAAAATACTTTATACCAACAGGAATTGCTCCCAGCAGAACAAAAGGTCTTATAAGCTATATTCTAAGTATTAAGGAGTTTGATTCAGGGAATGATTTATTGCCTGCAGTATGCAGACAGGTTGGCGATACTCTTAGTATTTAATTTTTAATGAAACTATCATAATCATTAATAATTTTACAGAAGACTTGAGCTGTGACTTCGGCATCATATGCAGCACTATGAGCTTCATCATTGTCGTAAGATATATCCAATTCTTTGCATACTCTTGCAAGAACAGTTTGCTTGGTAGCTAACACACCTAAACTTACAGTATCTATTAATGAAAAGGGATGGAAGGGAGATTTCTTAATATTATTCCTACGACATGCCTCAAGAAGAAAACTATGATCAAAAAAGGCATTATGACCTACTAAAATTGCTCTTGAGCATTCATATTTTGATTTTTGTTTGTTTATTATTTTAAAGGATTCTTTGAGAGCATGCTCCTCCTCCACAGCTAATCTTAATGGATGATTTAAATCTAATCGAAGAAATTCTAATGCTTCCTTGTCTACCTCAAGTCCCTCAAAAGGTTTAATGTGGTATCTATACGAATCGCCTAATATTAATTTAGAATCGTCTTCATCAATTAATTGAATTGCTATTTCTAAAATTGCATTTCTTGATGAATTAAAACCGCCAGTTTCAAGATCAACAATAACAGGAAGAAATTTCCTAAATCTATCTTTTAACATTTAAGCCCCTTATTATGCTCATATAATATAAACGATAATCTCATATAAATATGATTTTTAGAGACATAACTGACACAAAGTTTAAAGGTATTGAAATATCTTCTTATCATGAGTTTGATCACGAGAAAGTTTATTATTATGAAGATGATAATACTGGCATTAAGTCTCTTGTAGCTATTCACGATTCCTCAAAAGGCCCAGCAATTGGTGGGTGTAGATTCAAGGAATATGATTCATTTGAGCAAGGTTTAAATGATGTATTGCGTTTGTCTCGAGGTATGACTCATAAAAACAATGTTGCTCAAATTCCATTTGGTGGTGGCAAAGCTATTATTTTTCAAGAATCTCATAAATCAGATCGTCTATTAAGATCTTATGCCAATTTCTTAAACCTCTTAGAGGGTCAATACATATCTGCCGAAGACATAGGTATTTCACTGGAGGATATAAGATTCATTAAAAAATATACTGAATTTGTTTTTGATAATATTGATCCTGGACCATATACAGCAAAAGGTATTTATTATGTAATAAAGGAAGCAATTGATTTTTGTTTTTCACAGCCATTAACTGACAAAAAAATTTCTATTCAAGGAGCTGGAAGTGTAGGGATGCATCTTGCAGAGCATCTAGCCAATGATGGAGCTAATGTTTTTATTTCGGATATTGATAAATCTAAACTTGAAAACATCGATAACCCTAACATTAATCCTATTGATGATGCATTTTCACTTGAATGTGATGTATTTTCTCCTTGCGCATTAGGAGCTATATTCAATGAGTCATCTATTAAAAGTTTAAATTGTAAAATTATCGCTGGCGGTGCAAATAATCAACTCCAAGATTTGTCTATAGCTAACGCCCTTCATAACAGGGGCATAATATACATACCTGATATTTTAATAAACTCGGGGGGAGCTATAGGTTTGACTAAAGACTTAATGAAAAGGAATGAAGTTGAGACTGAATCAGATTTAATGAATATTGCTCACAGGGTTAGAGATGCCTTGACTGAATCGAAAAAAAAATCAATTAGTCTTCAAGATACAATTAGAGAACTAATTATCTAAATTATTCAGCAACCCCTAACTTTCTTTGTAATTTAGTATTCGAGGTTGTGTATCCAAATGGCACTCTTTCTCCTGGAAAAATCCTTTGATAGGCCTTTTGGACTGCCAAGGTAGTTTCATGAAATCCACATAAAATTAAATCTAGTTTACCTGGATAATCATTAATATCTCCAACGGCAAAAATTCCATCTCTGTTTGTTTCAAAGTTTTCAGTATTAACAGATATTTTTTTTGATTCGAGTTCTAACTCCCACTCAAGGATAGGACCTAATTTTTTATTTAATCCAAATAGAAACAATAATTCATCTGCTTCATGAGTTACAGATTCTTTGGTGTCAAAGTTTTTTAAAATAACTCCATTCACCTTATCATCACCTTTTATTTCTTCAATTTGATAAGGCGTTAGAAGATTAACCTCACCAGATTTCACAAGTTCTCTCATTTGAGCCTCAGTATGTTGAGCTCCTCTAAACTGATCTCTTCTATGTATTAGATTTACAGACTTAGCTGTTTTAGCTAATTCAACTGTCCAATCTAATGCTGAATCGCCACCACCAAAAATAAATAGGTTTTTATCTTTATATTGATCTATAGATTTAACAGCATAGCTCACACCTTTGCCTAGAAATTTGTCAGGATCCTCTATATTGGGAGGTCTTCTTGGCTCAAATGAACCAGCCCCAGCTGCAATGAATATATTTTTTGTAGTGCATTCAACTCCTTCATTAGTTCTCACCAACCAAGTCGATATATCATTTAATGATGTCACTGACTCGATCGATTCAACTCTTTGAGAAAGATGAAGATCATATTCAAATGGTTTAATTTGCTCAATTAAAGCATCTACATGCTCTTGAGCTGTTTGGGCTGGAACCCCTGGTATATCGTATATAGGCTTTTCTGGATAGAGTTCGGAGCATTGCCCACCAACTTTGTCTAAGTTATCAATCAGGGTACATTTTAGTCCTAAAAGACCAGCCTCAAAAACAGTAAATAATCCTACTGGACCTGCACCAATTACTAAAATATCTGTTTCAATTTTCATTTAATTTTCTGCCCTGGTTGTGCTCCTGAATCAGGAGATAATACAAATATGCCGCCTTCAGAATCGCTGGCTGCAAGAATCATGCCTTCAGAAATACCAAATTTCATTTTTCTTGGAGCTAGGTTGTATACCATTACCACTAATTTATCTATCAAATCAGAAGGCTCATATACAGATTTTATACCAGCAAAGACATTTTTTGTTCCTAAATCTCCAAGATCAAGCTTTATTGCTAGAAGTTTATCTGCGCCTTCAACATGAGAAGCCTCCTCAATCCTAGCAACTCTTAAATCAACCTTCATAAAGTCATCAATCTGAATAATATTATTTTCTTCTTCTTTCATTATTTTTTCCTGTTTATAGAAATCCTTTATATCAATCGGCTCGACTCTGGAGATAATTGGTTTAAAGTCATCAATCTCCCAATCAATCATTTTATCCTCAAGATTATCAATGCTAAAGCTATTAATTTTTAACATCTTAAGCATTTGATAACATAAATTTGGCATTATCGGAGCGAGCAATATACAAAGATTTTTAAATACGTTTAATGCAGTTGATGCTATAACTATTGCGTCTTTTTGATCTATTTTCCAAGGCGTATTTTCATTAATAAACTTGTTTGTATTATCAGCTATCTGCATGATGAGTTTTACTGCTTTGGAAAACTCTTTATTTTCGTAATGATCAAGAATTTTATCCATATCTTTCATACAGGCTGATAGATATTCTTCATTAACTGATTTGGATAGACGATTGTTATTTTTTGAAATGAATGGAGCAGAGCGACTAAAAATATTTGAAAATTTTCCAACTAAATCAGAGTTTATTTTTTGAGCTAGATCCTCTAAATTTAAATCAAGATCTTCAATTTTTGAATTAAGTTTACTGGCGAAATAATATCTTAATAATTCTGGGTCGCATACTTCAGCAAATTGATCTGCTGTGATAAATGTCCCCTTTGATTTAGACATCTTCTCTCCATTAACACTAACAAAGCCATGAACATGAATACTATTAGGAAGTTTATAATTTGAATTATCTAAAAGAGCTGGCCAAAATAAACCATGAAAATAGGTAATATCCTTACCTATAAAATGATGAATCTCATATTCTGAATTTTTGCCCCATAGCTTATCAATACTTAAATTATTTTTTTTGGCCCAATTTTTTGCTGATGCTATATATCCGATTGGAGCATCAACCCATACATAAAAATATTTATCTGATTCATCTGGAATTTTAAAACCAAAGTACGGAGCATCACGAGAGATATCCCAACTCCTCAAATCGCCTTCAAGCCATTCTGAGAGCTTGCCAACAACTGAATTCTGAATAGAAGCAGTTTTTAAAAACTTTTTAAGATTAGATTTAGATTTTTTAAGATCAAAGAAAATATGTTCTGATATTTTTGTACTTGGTGTGCTGCCAGTTAGCGACGATTTTGGATTAATTAGTTCTGTAGCAGAATACGTAGCTCCACATGAATCACAACCATCTCCATATTGATCCTTGGCACCACATTTTGGACATTCACCAATGACATATCTATCTGCAAGAAACATCTTCTTTTCTTCATCAAAGCATTGCTCGATATCTTCCTTGTAAATTAATCCCGCATCTTTTGCAGCAAGATAAATTTCCGAGACTAAGCCTTCGTTCTCACTTGAATGAGTAGAGTGATAATTTGTATATTTAATTCCAAATTTTTCTAAAGAATTCATGTGATCCTTTTTCATTTGATCTATGAAATCAATTGGTTTTATTTGCATTTCGTCTGCTTTCATCATGATAGGGGCACCATGTGCATCATCAGCACAAAAGTTTAGAACTTCATGATTGGAGTTGCGCATAAATCTAGTCCAAATATCGGTTTGGATATGCTCTAAAATATGCCCAATATGAATCTCACCATTTGCATAGGGCAATGCATTTGTAACGATAATTTTTCTTTTTTTATTTATTTTTAGGACCTAATTTATCTTTTAATCGAGTATTATAAGTCAAAACATTATATCAATGGGTATCAAGCAAATAATTGCTATTGCATCAGCAAAAGGTGGTGTAGGCAAGTCTACTATATGTGCAAATCTTGCTTTGCAATTTTCCAGAGACTATAAAGTTGGAATATTAGATGCAGACATCTATGGTCCAAATCAGCAAATTATATTCAATGTTCCAAATCAAAAACCAATAGTTAAAACCATTGGTGAAAAAAAGATATTTTTACCAATTGAAGTTGATAATATTTTGTTGAACAGTATGGGATTAGTTATTGATTCAGCTAAAGCTGCCATGTGGCGAGGGCCAATGTTAAGTAAAGCAATTAAACAACTAAAGAATTCGACTCAATGGGGAAATCTCGACTACTTGTTTGTTGATATGCCCCCTGGTACCGGAGATGCATATTTAACTGTTGCTTCTGACATAGAACCTGATTATGCAATACTGATAACCTCAATGAGTAAGCTTGCAGTTCACGACACTAAAAAGTCAAAAACTATGTTTGATAGACTAAAAATTCCTGTGTTAGGCATCATAGATAATATGTCATATTCAATTTGTCCAAATACTCATGAGCACATAAATGATTTTATGTTGGTCAATCTGGAGAAAGAAATTGGCTGCGATCTCTTAGGTTCTATTCCTAGGCATAAAGATTTAACAGATTTTAATTCAAGTAAAAAAAATAATTTGCTTGAACCAATTTATAATAAATTAAAGAAATTATCATGAGCTTTCAAAGATTTTTATATTTTTCAGTTGTGTTGGTTTTTTTTAGTTTAAATATTTCCGCAACTCAAGATCCATTTGAGGATTTAAATCGGAAGATTTGGGCTTTTAATGAATCTTTGGATGATAACTTTGCCAAACCAACCGCAGAAATTTATACAAATATAACACCTGATTTTATTGAAATCGGAATAACAAATTTCTTTAGAAACATTAATGAGCTTGATAATACTGCAAATCAGTTACTGCAAGGCAAACCTATTTATGCAATGAACGATTTTGCACGTTTCGTTATTAATACTTCGGTTGGAATATTGGGTTTTATTGATGTGGCATCAAAAATGGGCTTAGAGAGACACGATGAGGATTTTGGCCAAACATTGGGTTCTTGGGGGGTTAGTAAAGGACCGTTTTTAATGATACCCCTTTATGGACCATCTACACCTAGAAGCCTTGCAGGGAGAAGTGTAAGCTCTGTCTTATCAGGCACTTTTGCCATTGAAGAAACAGATGTCAGAATAGGGGTCACGGCCCTTGATGCATTAGAAACTAGGGCTAGGTATTTAGAAGTAGAAACACTGATTGTTGGTGATCGATACTCGTTTATAAGAGACTCTTACATGCAATATTTAGATTTTGAGTCTAGTGATGGAGAGGACCAATCAGATGATTTTGTTGATGATATGGATGATTTTTTATTAGATTGAACTCAAACCATAGAAATTAATTCATCTTTTGTAATCTCTAAATTTTTTTCTTGGATAGTTTTAAGAATCAGTGTTCTAAATAATTTAGCATTCTTCAATCCTCTATTTAAACCAAAAATGTGCTTTAGTGTCCTTGAATATGGCTGACCTTTATTAGCTTGAGCTAAGCAGTAATCTAGATATTGACTAAGGATCATTTTTCTATCCTTTCCCATGTCAGAATCATTAAATATCCTAGAATCAACATTGCTTACTATCATTGGATTGTCATATGGGCTTCTACCAAGCATAACTCCGTCAACTTTTTTTAAATGCTGAATCGATTCATCGACGTCTTTTATTCCTCCATTTATAACAATTTCAAGTTCAGGAAATTCATTAACAAGCTGATAAACATTTTCATATTTTAAAGGAGGAATCTGCCTATTTTGTCTTGGTGTTAAGCCCTTTAAGATTGCAACCCTTGCATGAACTATTAGTGTTTTAAGTTTTGGATTAATAATTTTTGAAACAAAATTATTTAAAAAATCAATATCATCTCTCTCATTCACTCCGATTCTGCACTTAACTGTTATTGGAATTGATACAACTTCTTGCATTGCTTTTATACAATCATTTACAAGTTCTGGATCTTGCATGAGGCACGCTCCAAAGGAGCCTTTTTGCACTCTCTCAGATGGGCAACCAACGTTTAAATTAATTTCATCATAACCAAGATTAGAGCAAATTTTTGCACATTCAGCCAAATCGTATGGATCAGAGCCACCTAATTGCACTGCAACTGGATGCTCAATTTGACTATTAAAATTCAATTGCTCTAAGCATTTACCATGAATAATAGCTCCAGTTGTAACCATTTCTGTATAAAGAAATGATCTTTTTGTTATTAATCTAAATAAATATCGATCATGTATATCAGTACATTGCATCATTGGAGCAATGCAAAACCTATGATTTGATGATATCAATTTATAAGAAAGTAATAACTGCTATAAATCCAACAATACTTAGCACAATGGTATAAGGCAAAGCCATTATTACCATTCTCATGTAAGAGAGGTTGATAAGTGGCGCTAATGAAGACGTCAGTAGAAATAGAAATGCTGCTTGCCCATTAGGCGTTGCAATACTAGGAATATTTGTTCCAGTATTAATAGCAATTGCTAATTTATCAAATTGAGCTCGAGAGATAATATTCATATCTAATGCATCTTTAATTTCGTTTATATAAATCGTTGCAACAAATACGTTGTCGCTGATAGCTGAAAGTACTCCATTTGCTACAAAGAAAATTGGGGCTTGACTACTAGTTTCTTGCGCTAACACATAAGAAATTATTGGCGTGAATAATTCTTGATCAGCTATAACACTTACAACTCCAAAAAATACCACTAATAATGCTGTAAAAGGGAGCGCTTCTTTAAAAGCATCACCTAGATCATGCTCGTGTGTAATTCCTTTAAATGAAGTTAATAGTATTATCACCCCTAAACCAATAATTCCAACCGCAGCTAAGTGAAGAGCAAGCGCTATAATTAAAAATACGCCAACTAACATTTCTACATATAATTCCATGTTGGATAATTCGGTTCTTTGAGAAATTTCATAATCGTTATAATCATGAAATATATTTTTAATCTTTTCTGGTAGTTGGTTTCCAAAACCACATAAATGTAGTTTTTCAATTCCATAACAAGTGATCATTCCCGCTATAAATACAGGAACTGTTATTGGAGACATCTTGACCATAAATTCAATGAATTCCCAGCCCGCAACGTTTGCAATCAATAAATTTTGGGGCTCGCCAACGATAGTACATACTCCTCCCAGTGCAGTTCCAACTACGCCATGCATAATTAGGTCTCTCAAAAAAGCCTTAAAATTTTCTAAATCCTCTATTCCAGTTGAAGACAACAAGGAGTTGTCGTAATAATCGTGATCACCAGATGAAAACTCTTTTCCTGCGCTAGCAAGGTGGAAGATTCTATAAAAACCTACAGCAACAGCAATTAAAACTGCTGTTACAGTTAAGGCATCTAAAAAAGCTGATAAAAAAGCTGATACAAAACAAAACATCAAAGAAAGTTTTATCTTTGATTGAATTGTAAGAAGTAATTTTGTAAAAATCGTCAGCATCAAATTTTTCATAAAGTAGATGCCAGCTACCATAAAAACTAATAATAAAATTACTTCAAGATTATGTTCAATTTCATATAACAATGTGTAAGGAGTTGTTAATCCTAAAAAAAGTGCTTGAATTGTAATTAACCCACCCGGTTGAAGTGGGTAACATTTAAGCGCTAAAGCAAGAGTGAAAATGAATTCTAATAGAATCATCCAGCCCACTATGAACGTTGCTTTTATTCCTAAAGAACTCAATACAAATAAAGTAATAGGATTAATTATTAAAAAAGCTATGATGGTATTCTTATACCAATCAGGCGAGTCACCTAGGAACATTTTGTATAAATTATTCACCATCTTTAAAATCCTTAATATATGGAATTAATTAGAACACATCATAAACAAATAAATGAAGATGCTAATCTTATTATATTTTGTGAAAACAAAATTTTATACGATCAGAAAGAAAATTCTTTTATTTTTAAATTAAAAGATTTAAATTCAAAATTACTAAATGGACCTTATCTAGCTATAGCAGAAGCAAAAGATCACTATTTTTATTCATTAGAGATAAGCTCAAGTGAAAATTTTTTGGGGATTTTTATGGACCCTGAAACAACTAACTTTGTTGATTTGATCAACATAATAGCTTTTCTTGATTCTGATAATTTTTTATTAGCTTCAAGAGCATCAATATTAAATAATTGGAACCTAAATAATTCCTATTGCAGCTATTGTGGAAAAATTAACAAATTTGATCCGAAGGAGGGAGCTTTTAGATGTGATTGTAAAAAATTATTGAACTATCCAGTAATTTCGCCTTGCATCATAACGTTAATACATGATGAGGAAAGAATTTTGCTAGGCAGAAGTAAATTTTTCCCACCTAATATGTATAGCACCTTGGCAGGTTTTATTGAAGCTGGAGAAAACGCAGAGCAAGCACTAAAAAGAGAAGTAGCTGAGGAAGTTAATATCAAGG
>Ga0209036_1001455_pt1 | contig 10067 bp, 12 predicted proteins | sample MarorgKNORR_S2LV_3_FD_188222 | JGI IMG/M metagenome (GOLD analysis project Ga0209036, IMG submission 188222) | Marine microbial communities from the Southern Atlantic Ocean, analyzing organic carbon cycling - DCM_A/KNORR_S2/LV (SPAdes) (version 2) | ecosystem: Environmental > Aquatic > Marine >... | reverse complement strand
GGATTTATGTTTGCTGAAATTGAGGGACCTCATGGAATTACAGTTGATCCAAGTGGAGATTTCTGGTATATTACTCTTGCACATGGAAATCCATTTGGCACACTAGTTAAGTATTCAACTAAAACAAATGAAGCCATTGCTAGAACAACTTTAGGATTATTTCCTGCTACAATGGAGATTTCAACTATTACCGGCTTTCTATACTGTGTAAATTTTAATTTACATGGAAGTATGAAACCATCTAATGTTTCAGTTGTAGACCCAGAAACAATGACAGAAATTACAAAAATTAAAACAGGTTCTATGCCTCATGGATCAAGATTATCTCCCGATGGATTATTTCAATACTCTGTTGCTATGATGTCAGGAGAACTTTTTGAAATTGATGCTTTAGATTTAAAGGTTAGTAGGGTTTTAGATTTGGAAAAGAAAATGATGAAATCAATGGACGGGATGAAATCAATGGATGGAATGAAATCAATGGATGGGATGAAATCAATGGATGGAATGAAATCAATGGATGGAATGAAATCAATGGACGGGATGAAACATTCAATGGTTAAACCAACATGGGTTATACCCCACCCTGAAAAAAATATTGCTTTTATTGCTGGAAATGGATCAGATGAGGTTATAGAAGTTGATTTAAAAAAGTGGCAAGTTGTAGATCGCTTTAATACAGGTAAAGGTCCATACAACCTAGAAATTACCCCTAATGGTAAATTATTAATAGGAACAATAAAGGGTGAAGGCAAAACTGCTATTTGGAATCTAGATAGTAAAAAAGAGGTTGCAACAATAAAAAATACAACAAGTGTATCTCATGGTATTGCAATATCATCTGACAGTAAATATGCTTTCATTTCAGTTGAAGGAATTGGAGGAGAACCTGGAATTGTTGATGTTATAAGCTTAGAAAGCTATGAATTAGTTAGTTCTGTTGAAGTAGGAAAACAAGCTGGCGGTATAGCATTCTGGAAAAAAGAAATTTAAATTTCACCATATCGTCTACAAGTCCATGATGAATCAAATTTTCTATAAGTGTATGTGTTTTCACCAATGTTCTTAAACTTAATAGTTCCATTATTTTTGTTATAAAATAACTCATCAACTGTATTAAATGAGTTATTACATGCCATACAAGTACAATAATTATGATTTCCTGAGCTGTAATCTTTATCAGTATATCTAACTAATCCTCCATAAACACCACCCATTGAATATTGAAAAGAAGCAAATTTGACTGGAACATATGGGTCAGGAAGATCTGGAACTATAATTTCATCTGAATTTTTACTACAGGATAAAAAAATAAAAACGAAAATGAAAACATAGTATCTCATTCCATTAATATACGATTTTATTCTAACTTATTGATTATCAGATATGTATCAGAGAAGAATTATTCTTTTTCTTTTATTGAATTTACCATGACTTTTAACAACCCATCGTTTCTTTTATCATTCATTAATTGCCAAAACATTATACCATGGAGTCCATTTTCTTTAACATAATTTGATTTTAATTTGATAGATTTTTTGTTATCATATGTTAAAAAAAGTTGATTTTCCTTTTGATATGCATATGGTGCTTGAGCAGTTTCATCCCAGAAAAATTCAAAATCTTTGGTTACTTCATCAAAATTATTTTGATTTACCCCTCCTTTAAAGTTTGCAGCTTGATATAATCCATTGTTAATATTTGCAACATCTTTATAAATTCTCCCATAAAATGCAGCACCCAATACAATTTTGTTAGCTGGGACTCCTTTTGATTTTAAATACTTTACTGCATAATCTCCAGATCTTTCTTGATTTTCAGTGGAGTATAATGACGTATGGTGTCCAGTTACTTTAGAATATCCACCTATTAAATCATAACTCATAAGATTAACATTATCAATTAGAGGAGTTACAATATCCCAATCAACTGATTTGTCAATAAAACTTTTAAATCCACCAGCAGCAAAACTTAGAATATCACCAGGTTTCATATATTCTCTAAGAAGTTTAATTAAATCAGTAAAATTGTCTTTATCTTCTTCCCTGAATGGGTGACCTGGCGGGCCTGGAATAGCAGGATATTCCCAATCTAAATCAATACCATCTGCATTATATTCTTCAATAATTCTGGCGGTTGATTTTGCAAAGTCTACTCTTCCCTCTTTTGTATTAAATATATCAGAGCATGTTTTACAACCACCCCATCCACCTAGTGAAACTAAGACTTTTAAATTAGGGTACTTTTCTTTTTGGTCAACTATACCAATTAAACTTATACTATCAGCTTCATTATCAATAGCTAATTCATTCCCTTTGAGATGTAAAAAACTATAAATAATTTGATCTACACCTTTTAAGTTAAATTCATTAATAGTATCACCATTTCCAGTATAGTAAGCGATAACTTTTGGTTTAATTTCATTTATTGGTTCATTTGAACATGAAATCAGTATTAAAAAAACAAAGAGATATATCTTAGAACTCATACCTTTTTTCAATATTAATAGAACTTTTTAAATGATCTTTTGAATCTGAAGATCCACCAATCATAAACTGAAATTCACCTTCCTCAACACAATTAACCATATTTATGTCATAAAATGCTAAATCTTTAACAGAAATATTAAGTGTTACAGTCTTGGTTTCACCAGCTTTTACAAAAACTCTTTTATATGATACTAATTCTTTTACTGGTCTTGTAACTGAGCTATAACTATCATTAAAGTATAATTGAACTACCTCTTCTCCATCAATATTACTATCATTTTTTAACTGAACCCTTACACTTATTGCTTCATCATTTTTTTCTCTTGAAACTTCAAAGTTTGAATAAACAAATTTTGAGTAACTCAGCCCATATCCAAATGGATATAAAGGAGTTATTTTCTCAAATGCATATTTGTGAAAGTATTGAGATGGTTTATGGTTATATATCATTTGTAATTGACCAACACTTCTAGGGAATGTCAAAGGGAGTTTACCACTTGGGTTGACATCACCAAAGAGAACTTCAGCTACAGCTTGACCAGCCATACTTCCTGATTCCCACGACTCCACTATTCCAGGGATATTGTCATTAATCCAAGGTTCAGCAATTGGCTTTCCGTTAACATAAACAACTATAACATTTCTATTTAATTCTTTAAGCTTCTTAACTAATTTAAGCTGTTTTCCTGCAAGATTTAGGTTAGCTCTTCCCATATTTTCTCCAGCTGTTTTCTTTGATTTGAGATTTCTTTGTGAATTATCGCCAACAACTACAATAACTTGATCATAGTTTTTTGCATACTTTACAGTGTTTGTAATATCTTTTTCAGAAATTGATCTTATATCTTTATTAGAATCATAATAATCTATTTTAAAACCTTTACTTTCTCCTATTGATTTTATTCCTTCGTAGATAGTAATTACATTCTCTTCAGGTTGATCAAAAACCCAATCTCCAAGTACTGAATGATTATTTGAATTTGGTCCAGTGACAAGTATTCTTTTACCTTTATTCTTATTTAAAGGCAAAATATTTTGATTCTTTAATAACACAATTGATTTCCTAGCAGCATCTAAAGCAGTATTTAAATGTTCAGGTAGAAAAACATTTTTTTCTATTTCTTCTGGATCAACCAAAGGGCTTTCAAAAAGTCCTAATTTGAATTTAGCATATAAAATTTTTCTGGCAGCGAAATCTATTCTTTCCTCATCAAGTTTTCCTTCTTCAACTAGTTTAATTACATTTTCTAAAAAATTAGGGCCATGCATGTTCATATCCATACCAGCATCAACAGCATAATAAATAGCTTCTTTAAAATCCTTTGCTATTTTATGTAAACTGTTTATTCTATTTATGTCTAGCCAGTCGCTTACATAGAACCCATCGAATTTAAATTCATCTCTCATCACATCAGTAAGTAGCTCTTTATGCATATGAGCAGGGATTCCATTAATTTCATTGTGTGCAGCCATAACTGAATAAACCCCAGCATCCACCGCTTTTTTAAATGGCTTTAAATATATTTCCCTCATCGATCTTTCAGAAATATCCATTGGAGATACATTCAGACCATTAATAGGTTCTGAACCTGCAATAAAGTGTTTAGCACAAGCTATAACATTATTTGGTCCTGAAAAATCATCTGATTGTAAGCCCATAATCATTTCAACACCAAAATTTCCAACCAATAGCGGGTCCTCACCAAAAGTTTCACCTACTCTTCCCCATCTAGGATCTCTAAGAACATCAACATTTGGAGTAAATGCCCAATGTGAACCATGAGCTCTTACCTCCAAAGCAGTTTCTTGACCAATTTTAAATGCAATTTTTTCATCAAATGTTGAAGCTAATGATATAGGAGAAGGATAAACTGTAGTTCCAGCTACCATTCCATTTCCATGAATTGCATCAATACCAATTAGAAGGGGAATTTTTAGTCTAGATTTTTGAGCCAATTGCTGTAATCTATTAGCTTCTTGTAAAGTTAAAACATGTAAAAAAGAACCTATTTTACCATCCGCGACCATTTGAGCAATATCTTTTTTTAATAAACCACGGTATGAAGCTCTACTATCACTATTTAAAATTTCTTCAGCTGTCATGTTACGATCAGCATCAGTAATATAGTTTAGTCCAACGAATTGTACCATTTGTGCAGCTTTTTCCTCTAGGGTCATTCTTGGAATTAAATCATCTAATCTTTCATCAACAGAAAGATTACTATCAAGATATTTTAAATCATTTTCATTACTACATGAAATTAGATTTACGATTATAAAAAATGATAATATTAGTTTTTTCATATTAATTATTTTTCTCCAATTATTTTTTTTATCACATGAAGTGTTGTCATGAATGTTATTTTATGAACAGAATTTTTGTAATCTCCTTCATCAATTCTTTTTTCTAAATATTTAATAAAATCATCTAAAGAATTGTTTCTATTCATTTTAAAAAATTACAAAAAAAAAGGGAGATAAAAACCTCCCTTTAATGAATTTAGTTTAAGTTTTTATTGCTGAGGAGATTCTGCTCTAGTATATACCCAAAAGGCACCTATCTTACCATCTTCAATATAAACATCAGCTACATCATAAGAAGTAACTTCTTCACCATCAACAGTTTTCTTTACCTGAGAGCCAGAAATCACCCATTCTCCAGGTTGATTTTCAAGTTTCATTGTATAAGAAAAATATGTATTCCAACTAGGGTTTTCAGCTTCAAACCATCCCTTCAAAAATTCAATGTGAGTATCAGTTCCTTCAATTACTTGACCATTAGGTCCAATAACTTTAAAACTTCCCATTTGTTGAGTGGAGTCAATATTCATAGATGCAATAGCTTCAAGGTCTCTATTATTGTGAGCATCAATATATTTGTCCCATAAATCTAGATTCTCAGGGTTAGCGTCATCAGCATTGATTTGCGAATCAGCAGTCCTTAAAAAACCAGGTGATCTTTCAGCTTCTTTTTCAGCAACAGGTGCTTCACATGAAAACATTAAAAGCGAAATAAACGTAAATAAAAATATATTTTTCATAGTTGTATTTTTTTCACAAACTTAATCAATAATTCCATTCCATTGATTTACTCTGAAAAACTTTCCATCTCTCATGAAAATTTTATCCATAACTCTTAATCTTTCTACTTCTCCATCTTTATATCGGTTTTCGATAAAAGATACTAACACAGTTTCAAAGTCATCTCCTTCGCGCTTCAATGGAATAGCGTTCCATATAGACCTAGTAATTGAATCATATGGAGATTGTATTTGAGATAAAAACTCATTTGCAGGATTAACAACTGGAATTGCTTTTCCCATTGAGGGCTCAAAAAACATTACAGTATCAGCAGAAACTTCATTCATATAATCGAAGTTACCATCAGCGTATGCAAGAATAGCATTTGCAGCAATTTTTGCATTTTCATCAGAACCAATCATGTAAGATTTACCCTTGTTTGGGCCGTTATAAACCATACCAGCAGACTTTTCAACTTCAATGGTTTTAGTTTCACAACTTATAAAAGTTGTAGTTATGATTAATAGTAGTATTTTTTTCATAGTCTAAATTTTATTAATCTAATTCGGCAGTCCATTTATTTACTCTTCCGATTTTACCTTCAGAGTTAAAAATAAATCTCTCAAAAACTCTTTCCCTTTCAACTGAACCATCTTTTAAATATCTAACCTCAGTAAAAGGGACTGAAATAATGGTAGAACTACCTTCAACACCAGTACTTATTGATGTTACATTGTATGCACCTCTTGTTAGTGAGTCATATGGCTCTTGCATTGAAGCAAGAAAATCACTAAAGGGGTTTACAAGCGTAACTAATTCTCCTCCCTTATCTGGAAAAAATCTAACAGTATCAGCCATTTTTTCCATTATAAGGTCAAAATTTCCATCTGCATATGCATTTAAAACATCAACTGTCGTTTTAGCATAATCCAGATTTCCAGCATATAGTTTATTTTGATCACCATAGAGAGCTTTACCAACTTGAGTATTAACCTCAACAGTTTTTGTTTCGCAACTTAAAAAAGCAGTAAAAACAAATAATAATATAATTTTCTTCATAATTTATAATTTATAGTTTAATCTTCGTCTTCATCTCCATATTCTTCACTTACAAATGCAATATTTACAATTTTATTTGTTTCGTGATTAATCCAATATCTTTCAAAGTTTCTTGATCTAATTACCTCAGACTCTCTAAATACTTGTTGACTGAAAAGAGCATCGACGTAAGTTAATCCATCATTAACTTTCACAGCCATAACAGATGTTAAATTTCTATTGATTGAATCAAAGTTTTCTCTGAAGCCCTCCCATCTCTCAACACTTGGTGCGACTTTATACATATTACCAGGCTCAATCCTTGTGACTGAATCTGAAAAGTTTTCAATAATTTCCTCAAAATTACCATCGGCATATCCAAGAACAACATTTTTAATAATTGAAGCATATTCAATTGAGCCTTGTTGAAGATCATAAGAGTTTTGACCTCCAGTAAATATTCCTCCATATTTTACTTCAGAAGTTGTTTCACAGCTGATAAAAACTGCTGTTAAAATAATTAAGTATAAGTTTTTCATGATTAATAGAATTTATAATTTTTATTGTTGTAATGAGCTGACATCCCAGCTTCACCTCCTTTAACTAAAGGAATAACTTTATCCACAAAACTAGGCTCTTCTACATTAAATCTCCAATCAAGATAAGTTTCATATTGTTCATAAGAATCCCAATATTCATAGATAAAATATGTTTCATTTTCTTCATTATAGAAAGCCTCAAGATGAGTGCATCCATCAGCATTTCTGGTTATGGTTAATCCATCTTTTGAATCCATTAGTTCTTGAAATTTATCTATATTCCTTTTAGAAACTTTTGCTGTAAAAACAACAACATTTCTTTGTGCTGGCCCAACAGCATTAACCATACCTGTTGCATCAAAATATTCACCGGTAGAAATAATTTTACCATCTTTAAACCCGAAATTATGGTATGAAGGTAAAGTAAAGATTCTCCCTGTAGATTTACTTTTTCCAGTCCATACACCATATGCTCTAACACTTCCGTCTGGTTTCATAGTTAAAGTATCAATACCAGGCAACCAAACTGGATTATTAAATTTTACATCAGAATAGTTATTTACATAAAACTCTGCAATTTGTTTAGATGATGCATAGTCAATTTGTCCCATGCCATACATAGGAGATACATCCACAACATCCTCTGAAACAACCTCTTCCCATAATTCCATGTTTTGAGTTTCAAATGTCTCAACCCATTTTTCAGCTAATTTTTTGTTAGAGGCATAATCAGGATGCTCATTAGAGCAAGATGTTATGATAAAAAGTGATAACAATAATAATATTTTTTTCATAATATTTAGTTTTAAATTTTAATCATTTGTATTCCATTCAGCGCTCCAGGCTTGTACTTGAAATATTTTACCATCTCTGACAAAAAACCTTTCAAATAATCTATCATCTTCAAAGGTTCCATCTTTTTTATATTTTTTTTCTCTAGATGCAACTGAAACAACTACATGCTGTTGTCCTTCCCATTGATGAGGTATGTAACCCTGAACAACCTGGCTTATCGAATCATAAGATTTTAAGTATTCTTTAATAAATTCTTTGTCAGCTTTAATAGGTTTTTTTTCAGTAGCTACCCACCATGTGATAGTATCCTCTAAAACTTCAAACATACCATCAGCATCCATATTATTCCATGATTTTAAGAGATTTTTTACAACATCAACATTCTCGTCTGGTGCAATATAAAATTTACTTCCTTTATTTTTGCCAAGCATAATTTCACCACCCTTAACAGGAACTTCAACAATTTTAGTCTCACAACCTGTAAAAGCAATAATTATAAATAATAATAGTAATTTTTTCATATTATTTAATTTTCAAATTTGCCGTTTTTAGCATCATAAATTAATCGTGTTATAACTCTATATCTAATAGTCCTTAAATCAGATGCATTACCATATTTTTTAGAATTATTTTGTCTTATTTTTTGAGGAATATCAGTCCACCACAATTTATTAGCATCTTGAGTATTTGCGAAATTATCAATAGTCATAAAATCCCATGCACCCTGTGCTCTAGCTACGGATCCATTTCTTGTTAAAGCATGCCACCCTTTGAGACTAGGCGCATTATTTTCAAGAGTTTCTTTCATGTTTTTTTCAAAAGCTATATAATCATTTAATTTGCCATCTGCAGCTTTTATCAAATTATAAGTTGCTATATAATTTACCACACCTTCACCTGCATGACTAAAACCAGTCACATATGTAGTATATGCTGTATATAATTTATCAAATAAAATATTGCCTTTGGACCAAATCCAATCACGGCTTTCCTTAGAAAGATTTGGATAAGTTTTATCCCACATTTCTGACCAGGGTATTGACTGGTCATTGTCAATCCATAAAATCATATGAGTAAAACCAGCATTGTACCTGGAATTTTGAGATACTCTTCTGAAAATAAAATTTTCTAATTTTCCATTTTCAACTGCAGTTTCAGCCACTTTACCTATGTAGTCGGTAATAAAGGATTCATATTCTTCAATATTTTCCTTTTCAACTTTAATAAAATCAAAATTTATTCTTTGACCTTCATCTAGTTGAGAATAACTCAAACTAAGACTTAAAAATAATAATGTGTATAATGTTTTTTTCATAGTGTATATTTTTAAAATTTATATTCTTCTAATAATTTTAAATTCCATTCATCTACAATAGTACTAACAGGTGATTCTTGAATATTTTCATAGTTTTCATTGAATCCTGGATCGGAAAATCTTTTATCCATTCTATCTGACCAGTTTTTGTGGTAATCAAATCTAGATTTATCCAATAAAACAAGCATAAAATCTGAATCTGTAGCAAATACTGGTTTTAAAAGAGCATACATATAATCAACTCCTAATTTTTTATCAGCTTCCATCCAAGTTTTTTGATTTGCAAGGAAAGCTTGTTCACCAGCACTTGTTAAATCATATAAAACGATTCTTCTATATTTATATTCTTGTTGCTCTTCAATTGACATTTGAAAGTATTCTGTCATATTACTATATTCATCAAGAATTTCATATAATCTTGATCCTTTATTATCTGAAACATCTAAAAAAGCTTGAAATTTCTCTTGTATATTATCAACTTGTAAAATCTTCTGCCACATCATTGGACCATTTTCTTCACCCTCTTTATCTTCATCAACCCATTGTTGAAGACTTTCAATTGCTCTTACAAAAAAATAAGTATTTGATTCTTCTTTTCTAAAAGTTACCATATTTAAATCTTTTCCAGAAACCTCTTTCATAGCACTCATCATTGGATTAATTAGATCCATAGAAACTTTCATATTTTCTGATTCAAACTCATTAATTTGAATATATTGACTATATCCGTTGCTTAAGAAAATTAATGTAATTGTATATATAAAATTTTTCATAATATTTTTTTGTTTCAATCAATTTAAATAATTTATAATCATTATAAATAGATATAATTATTTAATAACCATTATTTAATAATTTGATAATTATGAA
>Ga0209036_1001454_pt1 | contig 10070 bp, 9 predicted proteins | sample MarorgKNORR_S2LV_3_FD_188222 | JGI IMG/M metagenome (GOLD analysis project Ga0209036, IMG submission 188222) | Marine microbial communities from the Southern Atlantic Ocean, analyzing organic carbon cycling - DCM_A/KNORR_S2/LV (SPAdes) (version 2) | ecosystem: Environmental > Aquatic > Marine >... | reverse complement strand
TTGTACGGTTTGAATACCCATTGATGCCGCCAAAATGCCAGCGGATAGCAATAATTTGAAATGATACTTCATTTTGGTCTCCCTTTTTCGCCCATGGGTCCAGTATATCGTCAAAAATTAAAAAAACTCTAAAAATTTTATTAATGATATGAGGCTTACTGAAGCAGTGCTTCAAAACTTTCCCTATATACTAACTTAGCATCCGACTTTTATTTGAATAACTTATCGGAAGAATTTGATAAGAGAAACTTTTGATTTCCTAGGAGGAAGCTCTTACTAGTTTTATAATTTTCTTCGCTAAACTCGACCCAAGTATTCGGTTCCATTATCGTATTTACAAAATTGGATAAGTCCAGAGCAGGTGAAATTTTAAGATTTAAATTAGCCCTAAAATGAAGTTGTAATTTAGTCTGTTTATTCTCAGTTTCAATTCCTGCAAAATTTATGATGATCGCGGGTTTGATTGTGCCAAATTTTTCATACAGAATAGATACTTGGAGTCTTTCTGCCTTAAAACCCAGTCTTTTTTCCTCACTAACAATTAGGTTATGTGCTTCAAGTATGATTCTGTCTTCGAGGGTATCTTCGACTATAGAAGCCTTTGCATTTTCCCATTTGATATTAAAATCGTAGATAGATAATGAATTTGGAAAGATGATTATTTTGTGGTTGCTTTTATAAATTAGCCTTAAAACTTGAATGAATGGAAGAGTTACTATTTTTTCACCAATCGGATTTTCAATTGAGAGCTTATTGACCGTGACGTCATATCTATTTGGAAAACCAACTTGACTAACTAACCCATACTTAATTTCTGTTGAACCACCAGCAGGGCGTTCAAGACCTTTAGTGATGCTTTCTAGATTATTTTGTGCACCCCAAAACCAGTAACTACTCCATACTATAGCGGCCAGCAGTATTGGAACTAATGCGCGAGACAAAATTCTCTCCTAGTATAGATAAAGAAGTTCTGTTTTAGAGCGAGTCAACACCAATTACTAGGGGTGAAGAATGTATGTTTTTGGCTATGGTTCGTTAATTTGGGACCCAGGTTTTGAATTTGAAGCGAGTGAGCTTGCAGAAATAAAAAATTACAAACGGAGTTTCTCGATGTGGTCGATTCACCATAGAGGAACTATTGATAAGCCTGGCTTGGTTTTGGCATTGGAAAAGTCTCCAAACGAAAAATGCAAAGGGATAGCCTTTGAAGTTAGCTCTAAACACTCGTTGCAAGTTTTGAGTTATCTGAGAGACAGGGAATTAGTTTCATCTGCTTATGAAGAAATTGAGGTGGAGATTGAATTGGCCAAGTCTAAAAGGTTGGTAAAGGCAATCACGTTTGTTATCAAGAAAGATCATGATCAGTATTGCCAATTAACGCTCGATGAACAAGCACGAGTTATTGCCCAGGCGGAAGGAGGGCGAGGTCGTAATGATGCATATTTGTTTAATACCGAAAAAAAACTGACGGAGCTCGGTATCATTTCGTCAGATATGCGCTATTTGGTGCAACAGGTTAGGAAAAATAAGAGCTAATACCTTTCCCTTTGACTCCTGGAGCGTTAGGATAAAATAAAAACGGGCTCTATTTTATGGTGAAATCAGAACAAGAGGTCGAGCTGCATTTTTCTCAGCCATTACGCCAAGTTGTACTAATGCTCAGCGTTTTGGCTCTTACGAGCGTAGGAACAGTTGTCGCAGCGCCACGAGTAATGGCGGTGTTTACAGCCAATTTGTGGTTGAACGGATTTATACTTTTTGTTTTCTTGGTAGGATTAATTAGCTGTTTTGTTCAAGTTTTTCAATTAATTAAGTCAGTTCGTTGGATAGAAAAATTTATAAATACGCCAGATAAAGGTAGTGTAAAAGCCCCTCAGTTGTTAGCTCCGTTAGCCGCTTTATTAAGGTCACGTGGTGCAAGCATACAAATATCGAGCTCCTCATCTCAGTCAATTTTAGAATCTGTTTCTACGAGGGTTGAAGAAGCACGAGAAATAACTCGTTACATTGTCAATTTATTGATTTTTTTAGGGCTGTTAGGGACATTTTATGGCTTAGCAACAACGGTGCCAGCACTTGTAGAAACGATTAGATCACTCGCGCCAAAAGAAGGTGAGACAGGCTTTGAAGTTTTTACTAGATTGATGAGTGGACTTGAAGGTCAATTGAGTGGAATGGGTGTCGCTTTTGCATCGTCGCTAATTGGGCTTGCAGGATCCTTGGTAGTTGGATTGTTAGAATTATTCGCTGGTCAAGCACAGAATAGATTTTATCGTGAACTTGAAGAGTGGTTGTCCACGATCACTAGCTTCAATCTCACTGTAGATGAGCATAATTCTTCGACAGAAAACACTGCGCTCCTGGGTGTTTTAAAACGCTTAGGGGATCAAATAGAATTGATGGAGCGTATCCTAAATAAAGATCAAGAACAGATAGGTAAAAATGATCAAGAGCTTGCAGTTATCCAGGATAAATTTATTAAAGTTTTTGAAGAGAACAGGTCTAATATGGAGGGCTTGCTCGAAAATTTTAATAAATCACAGAAACAATTATTAGATTTTTTAAAGTCAAAAGAGATGACCGAAGGTGGTATTGATGCTGAAAGTAGAATGAGGCTTAGATCAATCGATGTTCAAATGCTTCATATTTCAGAGGAAATAGCCGTTGGAAGGCAGGAAGCTATAAAAGCTATTAGAGAAGAGGTAGCCAATTTAGCGAAAAGTTTGCAGTCAAATAGCGCACAGAGTTCTGATCGGAAAAGATAACTATGGCTCTATCGAGACGTACAGGTCAACGATTTCAGGCATCCATCTGGCCTGGTTTTGTAGACGCAATGACTGGTTTATTGTTAGTGTTGATGTTTGTATTGACCATTTTCATGGTGATCCAATTTGTTTTGAGAGAAACTATTACCGGTCAAGAAAGCGAACTTGATGCCCTTGCGGCAGAAATTGTTGCGATTTCAGAAGCTCTGGGTCTTGAAAAGGCTAAGGTAGTTGAGCTTGAAAGTGATTTAGGAATTTTAACCAGCACACTGAGCGACAGAGAAGTAGTAAATGAGAAGCAAAGCCTATTAATAGAAAGTTTGAGGTTTCAGAATAAAGAAAACCAAGCAGCTCTGGACAAAGCGTTAACTCAGATCACACAGTTTGAAACCCGAGTAGCAAATTTATTGGCAGCGCAGGCAGCCTCAAGAACGCAAATCGATCAACTTCAAACTCAACGTAGGTCTTTACTAGATCAGCAAGAGACCCTGGCTTTGACGTTAGCTCAAGCGCGTGATGAAATTGATTTGGCTGAGCAAGAAGCAAGATTGAAAGCTGCTGAGAGAGAAGCGTTGGAGCTTTTAATAAAGTCACTAGAGACGGAAAAAAGTGAAGCAAAGAAAACTATTGAGGGGCAGGCAAGCGAAATTCAGGATTTAAAAGTAGCACTTGATGATGAAGCTGCTGCGAGACTAATTGAAGCTGCTGCTGCTGCTGAACTTAGGAATAGGCTAAAGGAAGCTGATGCTGAGCTTACAGCAATGACATTGATCCTGGAAGAAGAACGAAAACGTGCTGAGGAAACCCTCACCCTTTTAGCAGCTGCTGACGCAGTAAAATTGGAGATGGAAGATGATTTGCGGCAAACTGTTATCGCTTTGGAGGCAGCCAATCTAAAACTTGGAAGCAATGAAACTGAACTTAAATCTCTAAAGGAGAATATTCAAAATACTGATACAGAGTTAGATGAGATAAAAATTGCGCTTGCTGCTTCGTTGGCAAGACAGCAACGACTAGAGTTGGAACTGTCAGATTTAAATCAAAATATTAAAAAGAAAACGGCTACAGTAGAAGATTATAGCGAAAAATTATCAATTGCCGAGGGTGATTTGGCTGGCGCATTATTAACTTTGGAGCAGCAAAAAATTAGCCGCCAAACGTTAGAAGATAAAAGCAATCAGGATATTAAAGATCTTCGTTCAAAATTGGCTGATGCGCTAGCAGCTAGATGGGCCGCTGTTCAGTCGCAAAAGGAAGCGCTGGATAATCTTAAAGATGTTCTCGCAGCCAAGCTTATTTCTGATAGGCTAAATGAAGAAAATATCTCAGATTTGAACGAAAAAGAGATTTTGTTGCAAATGGCCCAAGCACAGTTGCAAGAAAAATCTAAGGAATTATCAGAAACTTCTGATGGCCTGTTAAAAAGCCAGCGAGAGACGGCACTTCTTAACCAGCAAGTTTTAGAACTCCGTCGTCAGCTGAGTTCCCTTCAATCGATTTTAGCTTTATCTGAGGAAAAAGATAGGGAAGACGAAATTCAGCTTCAAAACTTGGGCAACAGGCTTAACGCTGCACTGGCCCGCGTTGCGTCGGAGGAAAGAAAGAAAAGGCAACTGGAACAAAGCTTGAGGATAGAAATAGAGGCCAAATTAAATGAGATAACGATCCTTAATTCAAAATTGATTGCGTCCGAGGTAGAACTGGAACGGGCAGAAACAAAAGCTCAAGTTGAAGAAGACAAGCGAATTAAGCTTGAAGTCGCTGAGTATAATAGATTGCAAGCAGAGCGTGAGCTTCTCAGGTCCCAGGCATCAGAATTAGAACGATATAAATCTAATTTCTTCGGAAGAATAAGAGAATTAGTGGAGGGAAAAGATGGAGTCAAAATTGTAGGAGATAGGTTTGTTTTCTCTTCGGAAGTCTTATTTGATGTTGGGAAGGCTGATTTGTCTATGCTTGGTAAGTTAGAAATCCAAAAAGTTGCGGTCATTTTAAATCAAGTGGTTCAAGAAATTCCCAAAAATTTAAATTGGATAATAAGAGTTGATGGCCACACTGATAATACAGCTATGGTTCAGGGTGCAGAATTCAAAGATAACTGGGAACTAAGTCAAGCAAGGGCTCTTTCCGTAGTACGTTTTATGATTTCTGACCTTGGATTTCCAAAAGATAGATTGGCCGCAACGGGTTTTGGCGAATTTCAGCCAGTTGCATCTGGCTCTTCTGCATCAGAATTGGCTCAAAACCGAAGGATCGAAATTAAGCTAACAGAAAAATAATTTAGGAGTAAATATTGATAAAGCTATTCCAAATAATTGGGCTGGAGCTTTATTTGGAGAAGATCAATCAAGGATAATTTTCTCTTTTGATCCAAAAAATGAAAAACTAATAAAAGAAAGTCTTTCAAATGTAGATTGGGAGAAAATTGGATTAGTTAGTAAAGAAAATATAAAATTTGAAAATATTTTCTTTGAAAGTGATGATCTATTTTTAAGATATAATAAAGGTTTTAGTACAGATATTTAATTTATAAATAATGCCAACTTACGAATTTAAAAATACGAAAACAGGAGAAATTGAAGAATATTTATTATCTTTCAGTGAGGTAGATAAATTCAAAGAAGATAATCCTCATTTGTCTAGAATTTGGACAGGTACTCCCAGTGTTATTTATAAAGGTAGTGGATTTTATTCTACAGATTATAAGTCCACACCAAAAAGCAAAACAAGCAAAAAAACTGAAAATAATAATTCTCAAACCAAAGAATCTTCAAAAAAAGAATCAACTCCTAAACAAAATAAAAGTAATAAAAAATCAAGTTGAGATCTCTTATTCAAAGAGTAACTTCTGCTTCTGTTCAAGTTGAGGATAAAATTATATCTGAGATCGGATCTGGTTTAGTAGTTTTATTAGGAATAACTCACAATGATTCGGCGAATGACTCAAATTATTTAATTAATAAAATATTAAATTTAAGGATTTTTGGTGATGAAAATTCAGATAATTTCGAATTATCCTTATTAGATACAAACAAAGAAATTCTTATAATTTCTCAGTTCACTCTATATGCTGATACAAAAAAAGGTAGAAGGCCTAGTTTTATAGAATCTGCTAAATCTGATGTTGCAAAAAAAATTTATGATGAATTTATATCGCTAATTAAGACACAAACAGAAATAAATGTTAAAACAGGTATATTTGGTGCAAAGATGTTAGTAAATATTAATAATGATGGTCCGGTTACAATTTCTATGGATTCTAGGTAAAATTTAGAGATATATCTAGTGCCTTTGCAGAATGGGTCAGCTTACCTACAGATATAATGTCTATTCCAGAAATTTTGTTTAAATTTACTAGTCTATTTTTATCAACATTTCCTGACACTTCTACAAGTTTTTTTCCTTTGATTCTATTTATGCTCTTAATAATTTGTTCATCAGTCATATTGTCTAGCATAATAATATCTGCATCTGATTCAATCACTTCATCAAGCAAATCAAAGTTATCAACTTCTATTTCAATTTTTATAGTATGAGGAGAATTTTTTCTTGATATATCAATTAAATCCTTAATTGATATATTTTGCTTTCTTGCAGCCTCAATATGATTATCTTTAATTAGAACGCCGTCACCTAAATTTCTTCTATGGTTAAATCCACCACCACATTTTACAGAATATTTATCTAGATTTCTCCAACCTGGTATAGTTTTCCTAGTATCACTTATAGATATAGTATCCACAAGAGTTACATACTCATTTGTCAATGTTGCAACTCCTGACATTCTTTGCATAAAATTAAGAGCTATTCTTTCAGCTGACAATATTGAATTTTTATTCCCATAAATTTCTGAAATAATAGAACCCTCTTGCAAGCAGTCGCCATCCTGCAATTTTTCTTCATATTTAATTGTATTATCAATTTTTTTAAAAACTTCTTTAGCAACAAAGTTTCCACATAATATGCCTGAGTCTTTTGAAATCATTAAGCACTTTATATTTTCAGATTTCAAGTTTAAAGATTGAGTTGTTATATCCCCCAAAGATAAGTCTTCATTAATAGCAATTTCGATTATTCTATCCAGATCTGGGATTATCGTATTTATATCTACAACCTTCTTAACTCGGTAGATCAAGCATTCTCTGAAGACTTAGCTTAGAGAATTCTTGAGTTTTATCATCAACTTTTATCTGGTTAATTACATAACCTGCTACTAATCCTTCCATTACCCAAAGTAAGTAAGCAGGATGAACACGATACATAGTTGAACATGGACAAATCATGTCGTCCAAACAAAAAACATTCTTATCCGTGTATGTGTGAGCTAGTCTCTTTACAAGGTTTATTTCTGTACCTATGGCCCAATTGCTTCCGCTTGGAGCATTATGAACCATATTTTTTATATACTCAGTTGATCCAACATAGTCTGCTTTTGAGACTACTTCATTGGTACATTCGGGATGAACAAGTATATTAACATCTGGATATTTTTTTCTAGCAGAATTTATTTGGTCAACAGAAAACCTTGTATGTACAGAGCAATGCCCTTTCCATAAGATAAGTTTAGATTTTATAAGCTCTTCATCTGATAATCCACCATTCTTTTTATAAGGATCCCAAATTACCATTTCAGATTCTTTAATCCCATAATCTAATCCTGTGTTTCTTCCAAGATGTTGATCAGGAACAAATAATATTCTTTCTCCTCTTTCAAATGCCCACTCAAAAGCTTTATCAGCATTTGATGAGGTGCACACAATCCCATTATTTTCACCACAAAGTGCTTTAATTGAAGCAGTACTATTCATATAAGTTACTGGTATAACTGGTTTTTTGTCATTGGTTGATGATAATGTTTCATTTATTTGCTTCCAACTTCTCTTAACATCTTCAGTTGCAGCCATATCAGCCATAGAACAACCAGCTGCCATGTTTGGTAAAATCACTTTTTGATTATTCGCGGATAAAATTTCTGCAGTTTCAGCCATAAAATGCACACCACAAAATATTATGATTTCTGAATCATTTTTCTCAGCTGCTAGTTTTGACAATAAAAAAGAATCACCCTGTAAATCAGAAAATTCAATAACATCTTCTCTTTGATAGTGATGCCCAAGAATAGTAACTTTACTACCCATAGCATCTTTCAATTTCTTTATTGATTCCCTAATTTCATCAGGTGAAAGCTTGAGATATCTAGTAGGTATTTTTTGCCATCTAACGCCCGAATTGAACTCTTCTTCTAAAGTTTTAGTTCTAAAATTAGATCCATCCTGACAAAACGCCGACTGCTCTAGCTCGGTTATAGGAATATTTATTTTGTTTTGATATTTTATTACCATTTTATTATTTTTCTATACAACTATAGAAAAAAATTTAATAATCAATTGTATATACATTTCATATAAAATCAAACACCTAAGTTAATTTTATATAATTTTTTAAATTTTTGCTCCTATAAGAGAATATGACGATATTTCAATTATTTTGGTTTTTTGTATTTTACCAATAACTGAATCGTTAGCATTTTCTATGTAAACAAGCTTATCACCCTCTGTTCTGCCATAGAGTTTATTTCTTATATAACCCTCAACTAAAACATTTTGTTCTGATCCTAAATATTTACTATTCAATTCAAACTGAATTTTATCTTGAAGGTCATTTACAACATTCAATCTTCTTCTTTTTTCTTGCTGTGTCAAATTGTCGTCAATTTTTCTAAATGCATATGTACCTTTTCTTTCAGAATATGCAGCAACATGAACTTTATCAAATTTGACTAGATTTAATATTTCTAAAGAATCTTCAAAATCTTTTTCTGTTTCTCCAGGAAACCCAACAATTAAGTCTGTAGTTAGTGTTGCATCTGGTACTATTGATTTTATTTCTTCTATCTTCTTAAGATATTGATCCCTTGTATAACCTCTTCTCATATTTGCTAATATTCTATTTGATCCTGCTTGAAAAGGAAGATTTATTGACTTACAGACTTTTGGCAAATCTCTGATTGTTTCTATTAGCTTTCTCGACATATCATTAGGGTGAGATGTTAGAAATCTTATTCTCAAGATATTATCTAACTCACTGATTGAATACATTAAGTCTGAAAGATCTTTCTTCGGAAGTAAATCATGTCCATATGAATCAACATTTTGCCCTAGTAATGTAACCTCAAGAGTTCCATTTTGTGAGAGGCTTTGAACTTCATTGACAACAACATTCAAGGGTTTACTTGTTTCTCTTCCTCGCCTGTAAGGGATTACACAAAATGTACAAAATTTATCACACCCTTGAACAATTGGAACAAATTCAGCAAATTTAGATTTTTCAGGAATTAAGTTTTCCAAACATCCATCTGAAGATAAGTCTAAATAGTCTGCAATATTTTCTATTATTAATGATGTATCTTGAGGTTTTGCCCAAAGATCCACATGAGGAAATCTTTGTTCTAGTTCTTTTATTGTTGATTCAACCATACATCCAGTAACACAAATGAAAGTATTATTTTTCTTTTTTTGTTTACCTAGTTTTCCTAATAGGCCAGTAGCAGTATCTTCTGCTGACTGACGTACTACGCAAGTGTTTAGTACAACAATCCCTGCATCTTCTATATTTTTCTCTTCATCAAGACCAAGTCTTTTTAGACCAACATCTACTCTCTGAGAATCAGCTACATTCATTTGGCATCCGACTGTCCAAATGTGAAAAGAATCTAATTTTTTTTCTTCAGTTATCATATTTATATGGCGGGGAGAGCGGGATTCGAACCCGCGTGGGGTAAAACCCCTCCCACTTAGCAGGCGGGTGCACTAGGCCTCTATGCGATCTCCCCTAGTAATAATTAAGCTATTTATATTAAACTAAATTATACTAATAAGTGTATCAAAATATTTATTACTAAAATGATAAAAATAAAAATTAAATTCTTTGCAAAATTAAAAGAAGATATAGGTCATCAAAGTCTATCAATATCACTTGAAAATCCAAAAAAAGTTATAGATGTTGTCAAAATAATTTCTAAAGACTTTGGGGTAAACATCATTAATAGAAATAATTATTTATATGCTAAAAATTTAGAGTATTGTTCAATGGACACAATTCTTGATGATAATGATGAGCTCGCAATAATTCCTCCAGTATCTGGAGGATCTATTGATTACGACAATAATTCTAATTTCAATGTTGAAATAACAAAAGAAAAAATAAATCTTAATGATTTTATTGAAGATAAATTTTCATCAAAAGATGGCTCTGAAGTTATTTTTTTGGGAATTACTAGAGATCATAATTTAGGCAGAGAAGTTG
>Ga0209036_1001453_pt1 | contig 10073 bp, 6 predicted proteins | sample MarorgKNORR_S2LV_3_FD_188222 | JGI IMG/M metagenome (GOLD analysis project Ga0209036, IMG submission 188222) | Marine microbial communities from the Southern Atlantic Ocean, analyzing organic carbon cycling - DCM_A/KNORR_S2/LV (SPAdes) (version 2) | ecosystem: Environmental > Aquatic > Marine >... | reverse complement strand
TAAATGAGTCTTTTAAACTCCCTTGCGGTCAAGTATTGAAGAACCGTGTATGTAAAGCAGCAATGACAGAACGAATTGCTAAAGGTAATAATTTTGCTAATCAAGGACATATAAATCTTTACGATAGGTGGGCTGATGGAGATATAGGAATTTTATTAACAGGTAATGTTCAAGTTGATAGAAGAAACCTCGAAGGCCCTGCAAATGTTGTAATTGATAAGAATAACTACAAAGAACAATTTGATTCTCTTAAAGCATGGTCAGAGGCAGGAACAAAAAATAATACTCAGTTATGGATGCAAATCTCTCATGCTGGTAGACAAACACCTGGTGAAATAAATTCTTCTCCCATGGCACCTTCAAATATTGGATTGAAAATACCAGGCAAGAATTATGGTACGCCAACTCCTATGACAGAAGATGACATTTTAGATGTAATAGAACGATTTGTTTTTACAGCGAAAATTGCTAGAGAAACTGGATTTACGGGTGTTCAATTTCATTCAGCTCATGGCTATCTTTTGTCAGAGTTTCTATCACCAGACATTAATGACAGAACAGATGCATGGGGTGGAAGTGTTGAGAACAGAGCTAGGATTCATCTAGAGATTATTAAAAGATGTAGACAAAAAGTTGGGGATGATTTTCCTATTTCAGTGAAAATGAACTCTGCAGATTTTCAAAAGGGTGGGTTTGATCCTGATGATTCTATAAAAGTTGCACAGATGTTAGAAAACGCTGGCGTAGACATTATCGAAATTTCTGGAGGAACATATGAACAACCAAAATTAATTGGAGTTGACGATTTAACCATTAACCCTAAAAGAAGTGAACAAAGAAAAGAAAGTACAATTGCAAGAGAAGCTTATTTCCTTGAATATGCAAAAGATATTAGGAATGCAGTTTCTTTACCATTAATGGTTACAGGTGGATTTAGAACTAAAGAAGCTATTGAGAATGCATTACAAAGTAATGTTTGCCAAATAGTAGGTATTGGAAGACCCTTATGTGCAGATCCGTATTGTGTAAAAAAAATGATAGCGGGTGAGTTAGAAACACTACCGAGTTTTGAGAAGACACTTTCATTAGGACCTTCAATATTATCTCCATCAAGCCCTTTCACTATAATCAAAGTAATAAATGCATTTGGTGCAATGGCATGGTTTTATCAGCAAATTAAAAATATGGCTAAAGGACTAATGCCTAATCACGAACAAAAGCTTTTTAATGCTTTCAGGGCTGACATGAAAGCAGATAAGCTTGCCATAAAGGATTACTTGGAAAATAAATAATTTATTGATTTCATCATATCATTGAATTTCTTTCCAAGGTGGAAAAGGGTCTTCTAAGTTTATCCAAAACTCTTCGCCCTTATTCATATCATCTTCAGAAACAAGACAATCATCTAAGGCTTTCAACATAGCTTCTTTATCAAGACCTTGACCAATAAATACTAATTCTTGGCGCATATCACCAAATGGCTCTATCCAATTCTCATTAATTATACGTAAAGACTCTTCGTCTGTTGGCCAATCTTTTTTTGGTACTGATCTCCAAAACATTCCTGCAAATCCATAATGCGCTATTCCCCCTGCTTGACTCCACTGTCCAGCATACTCGAGACGCGAACCTAACCAAAAATATCCTTTAGATCTAATTAGCTTTCCAAACTTTTGAGTATCATGAACAAACTCATAAAACTTTTTTGGAAGAAAAGGACGACGTGCCACAAAACTAAAGCTACTAATACCATATTCCTCAGTTTCAGGAGTGTGCTCTCCTCGCATTTCTTTTAGCCATCCAGGAGCTTCTTGCGCTTTTTCGAAATTAAATAAACCAGTGTTAAGAACATCATTAATTTCAACTTTTCCCATAGAAATCGGCAAAATTTTAGCATTAGTATTAAGGCTTTTAAGAATTGCATTTAATTTATTTATATCTTCATCATCAACTAGGTCAGTTTTGCTAACAAGAATGACATCAGCAAATTCAATTTGATCAACTAATAAATCTGCAACATTTCTTTCATCGTCTTCACCAAGAGATTCTGCGGTATCTTGAAGATATCTAGCATCTTCATAATCTTTTAAGAAATTTACTGCATCCACAACCGTTACCATGGTATCAAGCTTTGCTACATCAGATAAAGAAACACCTTTTTCATCAGCAAAAGTAAAAGTCTCTGCTACTGGAAGAGGTTCTGAAATTCCGGTTGACTCAATTACCAGGTAATCAAATTTATTATCTTTGGCTAGTTTATTTATCTCAAGAAGCAGATCTTCTCTTAGGGTACAGCAAATACAACCATTACTCATTTCAACAAGTTTTTCTTCGCTTCGGTTTAAATTCACTTCATTTTTTACTAGTGACGCATCAATATTAATTTCGCTCATATCATTAACAATTACAGCTACTTTTTTATTTTCACGATTATTTAATATATGACTAAGCACAGTAGTTTTACCAGCACCTAAAAAGCCTGAAAGCACAGTTACAGGCAATCTGTTATTTGTATTATTTTGCATTATAAAATTTCTAAAAGTGTTACCTTTTAAAATAGCATAGTTGTCAAGGTCTTTATTGATATAAGGTAGTTCTAATGCATCGAATCATTACTGAGAGCGATTTAGTAGAATAAATAACTTATAATATTGCACTCAAATTTTAAGAAGGACTCTTGATGATTAGAAAATATATACTTGTCTTACTAACCACTTTTAATTTTATTGTTACAGCAGATGAAGGAATGTGGGAGCCATACCAAATGGAATTATTGCAAAAAGAACTTCGTTCTAGTGGCTATAAGGGCAATGTTTCTAATGTAAGTGATTTATTCAAACATCCTATGAGTGCTATTGTTAGTTTGGGCGGATGTTCAGCAGCTTTTGTTTCTGATGCAGGCTTAATAGCCACAAATTATCATTGTATTGAAAGCTCATATCTGCAATTTAATTCAAATGCTGAAACAGATTTATTTGAAACTGGTTTTGTTGCAAGGACAAAAGATGCTGAAAAAAGATCTGCACCAGGAGCTAGAGTCTACGTTACTTTAGAAAGCAGTAATATCACAAAAGAAGTTTTAGATGGATTGACTGATAATACTGAGGCCGTTGATAGAGCTAAGATTATTGAAGACAACAAGAAAGAGATAATAAAAAAATGTGAAACTTCTGATGAAGTTGAGTGCAGAGTAAGATCATTCTTTAGCGGTGAGACTTATAAGCTTGAAAAAGTTTTAAAATTAAAAGATATCAGATTAGTTTATGCACCGCCTGCATATATTGGAGAGTATGGTGGAGAAATTGACAATTGGATGTATCCAAGGCACACAGGTGACTTTGCTTTATTAAGAGCATACACAGCAAAAGATGGTTCAAGTAAAGAATATAACGAAGATAATATTCCATATGAATCTGATTCATTTTTAAAAGTTTCTGCCAAGGGTGTTGATGATAATGATTTTGTTATGGTTGTTGGTTATCCAGGCAGAACCAATAGGACCATTACTTTTAATGAAATCGAATGGGATTTAGAAATTGGATTTTATGAGACTGTAAAATTTTTAAAACGAGGTATTGAACTGATGGAAGAGAATACTAACTCTTCTGATGGCTCTAAACTTAAATACAGAGGTTTAAAAAGTGGTTACGAAAACTACTACAAAAAAATATCTGGTCAAATAGATGGCGCAAACAATTTCAAACTTATTGAAACTGAAAAAATTAAATGGGACAAATTTTTACAATTTGTTAAAAATGAAGCATCAGAAGAAGATAAAGATTATCTTAGTGAGTTATTTGATTTAATTAATCAGGACCAAGAAAAAGCTATAGCAAGAAGATATTACGGAAATTCTTCTTTAATTTCTCAAGCAAAAATACTATACAGAAATGCCTTTGAGAGAGAAAAAATTGATGCTGATAGAAAACCTGGATATCAAGACAGAGATCAGGAGAGAATGACTAATAGAATAAAGAGCCTTAATTACTCTTTTGATCCAAGAGTAGATCAAGCTATGTTTGAGGATAGATTAATGGTTTACAAAGATATAGATTCTTCATTAAGAAGAACTGTCTATAGCAAAATTCTTAAACTAGATGAATCCGAAGAGATGATACTTAATAAAGTAGATGAAATTTACTCAACCGAATTTAAGAATTCGGAGAGTTTCTTAAAAATGATGGCAATGAGTCTTGATGAGTTAAACAACTCCAATGACCCTCTTGTTCTTTTTGCGAAAGATACATTCGATGAATCCATGAAATACGAAAAAGAATCGGAAGAGAGGGGAGCAAAAAGACAATTACTTAAATCAAAATTTATAGGCCTCTTAAAAAAATATTATCAATCATCTAACAAGCAGCTTTATGCAGATGCTAATGGGACGCTGAGAGTAACCTATGGAAACGTGAAGGGAGTATCACTAAAGGACGGATTAACATACGAACCATTTACAAGACTAGAAGGAATTCCGCAGAAACACACAGGACAAAAACCATTTAATGCCAGCGATAAATTATTAAACCTTATTAATGAAAAAGATTATGGTGAATATTATTACGAACCAATTAATTCGGTACCAGTTAATTTTCTTTCAACATTAGACATTACCAATGGTAATTCAGGGTCAGCAACAATAAATTCTGATTTTGAACTGGTTGGCCTTGCTTTTGACGGAATGCTTGAAACTATTATTTCAGATTACAAATATATACCAGATTCTAGGACTATTTCTGTAGATTCTAGGTATCTTCTTTGGATACTGGATAAGCTAGATGGTGCTGATAATATTCTTAATGAATTAACAGTTGTTAGATAAAAAACTATTTTTGTCTTACTTCAGCAAAAACTTCACTAGATCCATCTTTATATAGAATTAGAACATCGTAGGGCATAAATCTATCTCCCACTTCCATTCCTGGTGAACCTAGCGGCATGCCTGGAACAGATAAGCCGATAGCATCAGGATGCTCTTCGGATAGAAACTTACTTATATATTTGCTAGGAATGTGGCCCTCAAAAACATATCCATCAGTTGATACGGCAGTGTGACAGGACCTGTATTTCGGTTTAATGCCATACATTTCTTTAATATCCTCAAGATTTTCATGGTCTTGTGTGTATGTATTGAAACCATCTTTTTTAAGATGTTTTATCCATTCCTTACAACAACCACATGTAGGCGTTTTATGGGTTAATAATGTTTCTTCTGCCATATTGCTAATCCCATGGTCTGAAGCTGTTACGAATACTGTTAACGACAAGAAGAAGATGCATATATAATTTTTAATCATTTATATATTTTATGACTAAATAAAAATTATTCCATACTATTGTTATAAAATATCCCAACTTATGACTACTAAAAAGGAGAAATAAATGTCAGCTAATTCCTCAAAAGAAATAAGATCAATGGTTACCAACGAAGGTAACATAGAAATATCTATAGCAAATGTTGATATGCCAATACCTGGAGATGATGAAGTTTTAATAGAAGTTCATGCGGCTCCAATCAATCCTTCTGACTTAGGTTTGCTTTTAAGTTTTGCAGCTGATCTTTCAACAATAAATGTATCAGGATCAGGTGATGAAACCATTACTTCTATGAAAATTCATCCTGCTCTAATGGGAGCAATGAAACCAAGAATTGATCAATCAATGCCGGTGGGCAATGAAGGTTCAGGAGTAGTTGTTGATGCAGGTACAAATGCTAAAGAATTTATAGGAAAAACAGTTGGGCTTGCTGGAGGTTCAATGTATTCTCAATATAGATGCGTGCCAGCTGCAAATTGTTTGGTAATGGAGGAGGGTACTTCTCCAGCTGAAGCTGCATCATCTTTTGTTAATCCTCTGACCGCTTTAGCTTTTATTGAAACTATGAAGATGGAAAATCATACTGCAATTGTTCATACCGCAGCCGCATCTAATCTAGGTCAAATGCTTGTAAAGATTTGCAAAGATGACGATATCCCATTAGTCAATATAGTAAGAAAGCAAGAACAAGTAGATCTATTAAAAGATATTGGAGCAGAACATATCTGCAATACCAGTGATCCTGATTTTATGGAAAGTTTAGTATCAGCTTTGGTTGCTACAGGCGCAACACTTGGCTTTGATGCTACTGGTGGAGGTAATAATGGTGAATTACCAGGTCAAATTTTGGCTGCCATGGAAGTTGCTGCTAATAAGATGGCTAAAGAATACTCTAGGTACGGATCAGATACATATAAACAAGTTTATATATACGGCGGCCTTGATCAATCACCAACAATACTCAAAAGATCATATGGCATGTCATGGGGTTTAGGAGGATGGTTATTAACTCCAATGATAGGAAGAATTGGTATGGAAAAATTTCAAGCAATGAGAGCTAGGGTGGCAAAAGAAATCAAAACAACTTTCGCTAGCACTTATGCAAATGAAGTATCTTTTGAAGAGATGCTGCAGCCTGAAACAATAAAGTCATATGCTAAACAGGCCACAGGTCAGAAGTACTTAGTTAATCCCCAGAAGTAACTTTGATACAATTATTAACTAAATCTGGAAATTCTATGAAACTATATATAAAATTATTTTTACTGGCGTTTATTTTAGTTAATTCTCTAAACGCTCAAGTTTTAACAACAACTGAGAATAATGGAAATCTTATACTAGAAGATATACCACCAATTCCGCAAAACCTTAAAGATGATCTAAGAAAATTTCAAAATGTTAGATCAGGTTCATTTAGAGGTTTTGATGCTTCAGGTAAGCAATTATATATTTCAACAAGATTTGGAAATGTTAGCCAACTGCATTTAGTTAAATCACCAAATGGCGCTAGAAATCAAATTACTTATTTTGAGGAACCAATAGGGTCTATTAGAAAACAACCTAATGGTAATTTAATTGCTTTCACAATGGATTCAGGTGGTAGTGAAAATGCACAAATATTTAAGTTAAATCCAACAGACGGATCGTATGATTTGCTTACTGATGGAGAGTCAAGAAATGGCGGACCATTATGGGATAAATCAGGAACAAAGATTGCTTATAGAAGTAATAAAAGAAATGGTGCTTCTAACGATGTTTGGATGATGTCTGTGGACGATCCTAAATCTGCTGAAATTATTCTAAAATCTCCTGATGGCACATCATGGGGACCAATTGATTGGTCAGAAGATGGGTCAAAAGTTTTAATTCAAAATTATATTTCAATTACAGATTCAAAAGTCTACATGGTTAATATTGCTTCAAAAGAAAAGACACTTATCTTAGGAGATTTAGGTGTTAAGTCTGTTAATAGTGGACTGAGTTTCGATAAAGAAAGTAAAGGCATTTTTTATGTGACTGATAAATTTGGTGAATTTAATAACTTAGCTTACAAAAACCTTGAAACAGAAAAAGTTCAAGTTATCACTAGCGACATTAAGTGGGATGTTGATGGATTTACTCTATCAAAAGATGGAAATAGGGCTGCGTTTACTGTGAATGAGAATGGGTTTAGTACTTTGTATTTAATGAATGCAAAAACAATGAAATATAAAAAAGTTTCGAGTATTCCTATAGGTTTAGTTGGCGGTATACAGTTTAATGAAAAATCTAATATGTTAGGCCTTTCGATTAATACATATGAGAACCCATCAGATAGTTACACACTAGAGTTGATGAAAAATCCACTTAATCATGGCAAGTTAACAAGGTGGACCGATTCTGAAGTGGGAGGCTTAGACACCTCATCTTTTATTAGTCCAGAGCTTATAAGTTACAAATCTTTTGATGGATTGGAAGTGCCAGCTTTTGTATATGCAAAAGAGAGTGAAGAACCCCTCCCAGTAATTATATACATTCATGGAGGGCCTGAAGGTCAGTCTCGACCAAGTTTTAGCAGTACGTTTCAATTGTGGATAGATCAACTTGGTGCTGCGGTAATAACACCAAATGTTCGCGGTAGTGAAGGGTATGGAAAAACGTATCTTGGACTTGATAATGGTTTTAATAGAGAAGACTCTGTAAAAGATATTGGTGCTTTGCTTGATTGGATTGAAACACAGCCTCAATTTGATTCATCAAGAATCGCAGTCTATGGTGGGTCCTATGGTGGTTATATGGTTCTTGCTAGCGCTGTCCATTATAGCGATAGATTAAAAGCAGCCATAGATATAGTTGGTATTTCTAACTTCGTTACTTTCTTAACTAATACTCAAGACTACAGAAGAGACCTAAGAAGGGTTGAATATGGAGATGAAAGAGATCCAGCAATGAGAGCTTTTTTAGAGGAAATAAGCCCAAACAACAATGTCGAAAAAATTTCAGTACCAATGTTTGTTGCTCAAGGAGAAAATGACCCTAGAGTTCCTGTAACCGAAGCCGAGCAAATCGTTGAGTCCTTAAGAAATGCAGGTAAAACTGTGTGGTATATGAATGCTTTGAATGAAGGACATGGTTATAGAAAGAAAGAAAATAGAGACTTATATCAACAAGCTGTCATCTTATTTTTAGAACAACATTTATAACATTATCTTCTACTTTTAAGGATTATCTTTTCAATTATTTTCATTTAATGTTGATAAAAGTATAAGCATTTAAATGATATGAAGCATTAAAAAATAGCTTTATTAAAAGGTTTATATTTACCCTTAAAAGTTCATTTTTTTCCATTAAAAAAAACGATTTACAAAGCATAAAAAATGTCGTTTAATCGAAATATACACATATATATATGTCATTAATTTACGGAGGGGTAATATGACAAATCCAAACCATCCTAGCGTTGATCAAAGTGATCGTGTTGTTCCATATAATCTAAGACAAAGCGGAAGAACGCCAACTGAACTTTTGATTTCAACAAGAGTAAGAAAATCGCCTTTTTGGCATCTCTCACATGAGGCAGGTTGCTGGAGAGCAACAATTTATAACAGAATCTATCACCCAAGAGGATACGTAAAACCAGAAGACGGTGGAGCAATGGTTGAATATGAGGCTTTAGTCAATAGAGTAACCATGTGGAATGTTGCTGTAGAGAGACAAATTCGAGTAAAGGGACCAGATGCAGAAGCATTCACGGATTATGTTATAACTCGTGATGCTACAAAAATTGAACCTGGTAACGGGAAGTATGCAATATTATGTAATGACAAGGGCGGTATTCTTAATGACCCAGTTTTATTGAGATTGGCTGAAGATGAGTTCTGGTTTTCAATTTCTGATAGCGACCTTTTATTGTGGCTACAAGGCGTTAATGTCACAAAAAAATATGATGTAATAATTGATGAGATTGATGCTTGTCCTCTTCAAATTCAAGGGCCTTTATCTGAAGATTTAATGGCAAAACTTGCTGGTGAAGAACTCAGAGAAATTCCATATTACGGTTTAATGGAAACCAAAGTAGGTGGTGCTGACTGTGTTATAAGTCAAACTGGTTTTACTGGTGAAAAAGGTTACGAAATCTATGTTAGAGATGCTCATGAAAATGCTGAGCTTGTATGGAATGCTGTTCTTGAGGCAGGTGAAGAATTTGGGTTAATGGTAATTGCACCAGCTCATCACAGAAGAATCGCTGCTGGGATATTATCCTGGGGTCAAGATCTTGACCATGAAACATCACCATTCCAAGTTAATCTTGCTTATCAAGTTCCAAGAAATAAGGAAGCTGATTATATTGGAAAAGAGGAGCTTGAGAGACAGAGAGAGATAATTGACGCAGGCGATGCTCCTTTTAAAATGAAAATGGTGGGTATAACACTTGGTGGAAAAGAAATAACAGACTATGCTCCAGATTTTTGGCTCATTGCAGATGATGATGGAAAAGATGTTGGTTACATTACATCTCCGTGGTGGTCGCCTGAGCTTGAAACTAATATAGCCTTAGCTTGGGTTCCATGGAATGCTTCTGAAGTTGGAACTAAGTTTCAAGTAAGATTACCTGATGAGTACTCTGAGTCTCCAGGTGTTCCAGTTGGAGCCGAAGTGGTTAATGTTCCATTTAGGGAATCAGTCAACCCAAACAAACGTGAAGTCCAGATAGAAAAAGGACTGGACTACGCTGACTAAGAATATTAATCGAAGCGAGAAATTTTTCTAAATATCTCACT
>Ga0209036_1001452_pt1 | contig 10074 bp, 10 predicted proteins | sample MarorgKNORR_S2LV_3_FD_188222 | JGI IMG/M metagenome (GOLD analysis project Ga0209036, IMG submission 188222) | Marine microbial communities from the Southern Atlantic Ocean, analyzing organic carbon cycling - DCM_A/KNORR_S2/LV (SPAdes) (version 2) | ecosystem: Environmental > Aquatic > Marine >... | reverse complement strand
GGCAGCCGTCTTCATTTCCGCCCCAGCGCCCCCGGTGACAACGCCGATCTTTTTGCAGCGCGCCGCACCGCCCGGCAGCACGGTCGGCTCGCAGCCGGTAGTCTTGGCCAAGCGCTTGGCCAAGCCGGCCCGGGTGATGTCCAACTCGCCGCGCAAACCAATCGCCTGGCCGCGTTCGATGAAAAACGGCTTGGGCGAACGGATGCCAAGCGCCCGGCAAAGCCCAGTATTGTTGCCAAGTCGCGGGTGGGCGTCGAGCGGCAGGTGCGAACTGTAAACGGCGATGTTGTTGTCAAGCAGCAGCCGCAGCAGCTTGTAGCGGTTGCCGGTCCACGGATGGGTTTTACCCCAGAATAATCCGTGATGAACGATCAGCAGGTCGGCGCCCTCGTCGGCCGCCTTTTTGACCGTTGCCGGTGTGGCATCCACCGCGGCGGCGATGCGGGAGACGCTGCCCCGGTTTTCCACCTGCAACCCGTTGACTGCGCCGGGCCAATCCTCAAACGAGTCCGGTTTTAGGGTGCGGTTGCAGTGGACGACGATGTCGGCAAGTTTTGCCTTGGCCATGCACAGGAGGGAACCAATCCCTCGGCGCCAAGCCAAGCGGGAAATGCCATCGGCCGGGCGCGGTCTTGACTTTCACCGGGGGCTTGCCGTTACTGGCCCGGTTTTTAGAAGCAATCTGATGCCTACCTACGAATACATTTGTGAAAAGTGTGACCACGAGTTTGAGGTGTTTCAGTCCATCAAGGCGGATCCGCTGACGGACTGTCCGCAGTCCAAGTGCAAGGGCAGGGTGCGCCGGTTGATAGGCACCGGGGCGGGTATCATCTTCAAGGGCAGCGGCTTCTACGAGACCGACTACCGCAGCGAAAGCTACAAGGCCGGTGCCAAGAAGGATTCCGATTCCAAAAAATCGACTTCAAAAAAGGACAGCAAATCCAAGAGCGACAGCAAGTCGAAGTCGACCAAGCCCAAAAAGAAAAACTGACACCCAACGCTCAGGCGTTAAGGAGGCGTTCGTGTTCGCGGATGACGGTGTGGTCGCTCATGCAGGCGAGGTGATCGCAGATACTGCGCTCGAGACCGTGTTCGGCGATCATGGATTCTGCAAACGGCCCCAAGTCTCCGGGATGGGCCTGATAGTGCCTGAAGAGTTCCCCCAGCAATCGTGTGGCACGCTTGTGCGGCTCTGACACGACTTCGCTGAAGTAGAGATTTTTGTATAGGTAGGCGCGGAGTTGGAGGTTGGCTTCGCGGCGGGCGGGGCTGTAGGCGACGAGTCCGTTTTTCTGTTGTCGTACGTCATCGGCGGAGGCGACCCCGGCCTCCGCGATGTTGGCCTCGGTGGTCCCGACGACGTCGTGCACCTGTTCGTCGATCAGGCAACGGATAATAAAGTAATGCCGGCATTCCTCCGGCAGATCGCCATGCTCGTCGCGAATGCGCTCCGAGGCGTTTTTCCAACAGTCGATGTCGCGCTCGAGTTGGGCCTCGGTCAACAGGCCGGAGTCGAGTCCGTCGTCGAGGTCGTGGCTGTAATAGGTGATCTCGTCGGCGAGGTTGGCCACCTGTGCCTCGAGGGAGGAGGAGGGGAACTGCACCTGCGCTTGGCCAAGCGGCATATCCGGTGCGGGCTCGTGCTTGGCCAAGCCCTCGAGCGTTTCCCACGTGAGATTCAGTCCGGTGAAGTCGGGGTATTTTCGTTCGAGTATTTCGACAACACGACGGCTTTGCCGGTTGTGCTCAAAGCCGCCGTGATCCTGCATGAGTTCGTCGAGGGACTCCTCGCCGGAATGGCCGCACGGCGCGTGGCCAAGGTCGTGCGCGAGGGCAATCGCCTCGGTGAGGTCCTCGTTCAACCGCAACGCACGGGCGATGTTCCGGGCGATGGCGGCCACCTCCATCGTGTGGGTGAGGCGAGTGCGGAGGTGCTCGCCGCTGCCGCTAAAAAACACCTGTGTCTTGTGCTCCAGTCGGCGAAAGGCGCGCGAATGGATAATGCGGTCGCGATCGCGCTGAAACTGGGTGCGCCACTCGGGCGGTTCCTCGGGGTGGTTGCGTCCTCGGGAGTTGGCGCTAAATTGCGCGTGGGGGGCGAGTGCGTCGCGTTCGCGGGCCTCGAGTTCTGCACAGTTGGAGGGCATCCGGGGTCGGTTAAACGCGGATCGAGTCGAGAAGGGATTCTGTGGATTCGCCGCGCAGTTCGTAGGCGCGGAGGATGACCTCCTCGATGAGATTGTTCGGGCACGACGCGCCGGCGGTGACCCCGAGCGTGAGGTCGCCCTCAGTGGGTAGCCAGTTTTCGGCGACAGCCATCTCGTGTTTGTCCTGCAAAAAGTGATTCAGTTCCGCGGCGGAAACCATCTCCTCGGCATCCTTGATAAAATAGGTAGGCAGCTTGGCCTCGCCCATCTCGGCGAGGTGCGATGTGTTGGACGAATTATATCCGCCAACGACGAGCAACAGGTCCATTGGGCGGTTGAGCAAATCCCGCAAAGCGTCCTGTCGATCCTGCGTCGCGCCGCAAATGGTGTCGAAGTATCGAAAGTGCTCGTCAATCGCTTCCTCCCCGTTTTTGGTGATCATGGCGTCGCGCATCCGGCGCTGCACCTCATCGGTTTCGCCGCGCAGCATTGTGGTTTGGTTGGCTACCCCAATGGCCTTGAGGTGGACGTCGGGATCAAAGCCCTCCGAGTACGCCCCGTCGAATTTTTGCAGGAATTCATCTCGGTCGCCGCCCTCGGTGATGTAGCGGCAGACGTAGTCAGTTTCATCGAGGTCGAACACGACCAGATAGTGACCATCCTTGAACGCGGTCGCCTGCGAGCTGGTGGCCATCGTTTCCTCGTGCCACGCCTTGCCGTGGATGATGCTGGTGACCTTCTCGCGGGCATTCTGGCGGACACGCTTCCAGACGCTCATCACATCGCCGCAGGTGGCGTCGATGATGGTACAACCGCGCTTGGTCAACTCATCCCGGATGCCGACCTCCGTCCCGAAGGCGGGGATTACCACCGGGTCGCCCTCGCCAAGATCGCCGACATCCGCCGCCTTGTGGCTGCCGGTGAGAAACGTCACGCCCATGTCCCGGATCTGCTCGTTGACGTGCGGGTTGTGGATGATCTCGCCGAGGATGTAGACCGGCTGTTCGGCGGGGAAATGACGCCTCGCCGCGTAGGCCAGGTCGATCGCCCGTTCGACGCCGTAACAGAATCCAAACTCCTTGGCCAAGCTCACACTCGTTTTGCCGTAGGCAAATTTCGAGCCGTTGGCGCGGATGTGCTCCACGAGCGCACTCCGGTAATGCGTCACCACCTCGGCTTTGACCTGCTCCATGATGTCAGGTCGGCGGACGTTGATTCGCTTGGGCTTTTCTGCGCTCGGCATCGCGTCGAGTCTCGCACCGGCAGGCCGTCGTTGGCAACGGAATTAAACCGCGAGCCAGCTCATGATGGCCTTCTGCGTGTGAAGTCGGTTTTCGGCCTGGGTGAAGATGGTGTCGGCGTGGGCTTCGAAGGTTTCCTCGTCGATCTCCTTGCCACGGTAGGCGGGGAGGCAGTGCATCACGAGCGCGTCCGGCTTGGCCAAGCGCATCACCTCGGCGTTGATCTGGTAGCCGGCCAGCTTGGCCAAGCGATCCTCCGCCTCGGACTCCATGCCCATCGAAACCCAGACATCGGTATAGACCATGTCCGCTTGGTCGACGGCGGCTTGGATGTCCTCGGTACAGGTGATCTTGCCGCCGGCCTTGGCCAAGGTCTCCGCGCTTGGTTGAAATTCCGTTGGTGCGGCGATGCGTAGTTCGAAGTCGAGTACCGCCGCCGCGTGCACCCACGAGAGTGGTACGTTGCAGGCGCCGTCGCCCACGTAGGTGACAACCCTACCTTGGATCGGCCCCCGCGCCTCCTCGAACGTGAAAATGTCGGTCAATATTTGGCAGGGATGCTCGTCGTCGGTTAGCGCATTGATTGTCGGGATGTTGGACAGGGCCGCGAATTCCTCGACGTCAGCCTGTGCGTAGGTGCGGATGACTGCGCCGTGCACCATTCGGCCCAGCACGCGCGCGGTGTCCTTGATCGGTTCGCCACGGCCCAGTTGCATGTCGTTTGCGTTGAGAAACATCACCGAGCCGCCCAGTTCGCGGATGCCGACCTCGAATGACACCCGCGTGCGCGTCGAGGACTTGGTGAAAATCATCGCCCAAGTCTGGGCGTCGAGCGGCTTGGCTTCACCGGCACCGCGCTTGGCCTTGATGGCGCTTGTGGAGTCGAGGATCTCTCGCATCGACTCGCCCGGCATGCCTTCCAGTTTTAACAGGTGTTTCATGCGGTCAGTTTTTCGATGGTTTGTTCAAACAGCCCGAGGCCTTCCTCGGCCTCGGCTTGGGTCAAATTGAGTGCCGGTAAAAACCGGACGACCGATTGGCCGGCAGGAATGGTCAGCATGCCGGCCTCGTGCAGCGCAGACACCCACTGGACGGAGGCCGGTTTTTTGTCGTCAAACGATGCGACTTCACCGCCCATCTCGATGCCGATCAACAGGCCGATACCACGAATCTCGTGGATTAGGTCCGGGTGCTTTTTCTGAATAGCGGTCAGTCCTTCCACGAGGAAACGGCCCATCTTGGTGGCATTCTGTGCAAGCGCGTCGCGGTCGATGATCTCGAGAATTTTGTTCGCTACGGCGCAGGCCAGCGGATTGCCGCCGAAGGTCGAGCCGTGCGTCCCCGGGCCAAGCACGTCGACGTGCATTTCGGAAATCCAAACGGCCCCCATCGGGAAGCCGCCGCCAAGCGACTTGGCCATGCCCACGGCGTCCGGCAAATAGTCACCAAGTTGATCACCGAGAATGGCTTGAAAACTTTGGAACGAGCCGGTGCGAAAGTGCCCGCACTGTACGCCGTCCCAAAGCAGCAGCAGGTTTTTCTCGTCGCACAATTCGCGGAGGCCAAGCAGGTAGTCGGCGGAGGCAGGCCGGATGCCGCTCTCACCCTGCACACCTTCGATCATCACCGCCACCGTGGCTGGCGTGATCGCGGTACGCACGGCGTCGAGGTCGTTGAAGGGGACATGCGTAAAACCGGGGAGCAGGGGGGCAAAGCCGTCCTTGACCTTCGTCTGGCCAGTTGCTGAGATGCCGGCCATCGTCCGGCCGTGAAATGAATTCTCTGCGGTGATCACCTCGAAGCGGCCTTCCGCTTGGCCAAAGCGCCGGGACAACTTGAGCATCACCTCGGACGACTCCGCGCCGCTGTTGCAGAAAAACATCCGCCCTTGGCCAAGCCGCTTGGCCAGGTTTTCGGCGAGCTTCGCCTGACCGTCGAAGTGATAAAAATTGGTGCAGTGCATCAGGCGGCTCGATTGTTCGGCGAGCACCGGACTGATCTCCGGATGGGCGTGGCCGAGGCAGTTCACCGCGATGCCGCCGCCGAGGTCGAGGTAGCGCTTGCCGTCGGTGTCCCAGACGTACGCGCCCTCGCCGCGATCCAGCGTGATCGGGAACCGGCCGTAAGTCGGGGCGACGAACTGCTTGAAGCGATCCTTAATTTCCTGACTCATCTTTCAACAATCTCCGTGCCGACACCGGCGTCGGTAAAAATCTCCAGCAACAGCGAGTGGTTCATCCGGCCGTCGATGAAAAACACCTTTTCGACCCCGGCAGCGACCGCGCGGACGGCACTGTCGACCTTCGGGATCATCCCTTTCGAGATGACGCCGCTGCTTTTTAGTGCCTCGACTTCGGCCACTGGCAGGTGCGAGATGACGCTCGTTGGGTCTTCCGGGTTTTGGAGCAGCCCCGGCACGTCGCTCATGTAAACCAAGCGCTTGGGTCGCAATGCCACCGCCGCCTGGCCTGCCGCCACGTCGGCATTGCAGTTGTAAATTTGATCGTCTTCGCCGGTAGCCGTGGGGCTGATCACCGGGGTGATGTCCTGCTCGATGCACTCAAGCAGCGGGGCAGTGTTGACCTCCGTCACCTCGCCGACGAGACCAATGTCGATTGGTTCCCCCGCTTGGCCAAGCGGCCGGAACGGCACGCAGCGAAAAATATCCTTGCCGGAAAAACCGCGCGCCTTGCCGCCAAGTTCGTTGATCATCCGTACGATACCGGGGTTCACCTCGTGGGACAAAATCTGCTCGACCACCTTCACCGACTCCGGCGTGGTCACGCGGTAGCCCTGCTCGAAACGCGTCTCGACTCCGGACTCAGCGAGCGCCTTCGTGATCGCCTTGCCCCCGCCATGAACGACCACCGGGTTGATGCCGACCGCTTCGAGAAACACGATGTCCCGCGCGACACCGCTGCGAGTGGCCGGGTCGTCCGAGTCCATAAAACTGCCGCCGTACTTCGTGACGAATGTCTCACCGCGAAACCGCTGAACGTAGGGCAACGCCTCCAAAAGAGTGGCCGCTTTGGCAATCAATTGGTCCATTTATCCTCCCAGCGATGTGGGGTCGGTTATGTCCCCTTTGTTGAAGTCGACGTATTCCTCGGTGAGGTCGGCGGCGTACAGGAAGGCTTCGCCCTGGCCGAGGTTTAGGTTGATGTGCAGGTCAAATTCACTTGGCTCGACCGCCTTGCAAAGTGTCTCGAATGACGTGCGAGTGGGCCGTCCTTTTTTTAGTGAAAAAACTTTCTTCTGCGAACCGATGGAACTGTAGGCGATGTCGACTTTTTCCTCGACCGCGGTCGCGGGAGAGTAGCCCAGCGCATCGATGATCCGGCCCCAGTTTGGGTCGCCGCCGCACCAACTCGTCTTGACGAGTGCGCTGTTGCCGACCGCCCTCGCGGCGGCATCGGCGTCGGCGTTGGACTTGGCCCCGGTGACGCGCACGGTCACCACCCGCGTGATGCCTTCGCCGTCGCGCACGATCATCTTGGCCAACTCGAGGCAGACGTGGTTTAGCGCCGCCTGAAACGTTTTCAAATCCGCCGCGCTCAACTTGCCGTTGCCAGCGAGGCCGTTGGCCAACAGCAGCACGGTGTCGTTGGTGCTCATGTCGCCGTCGACGGTGATGCAGTTGAAACTTTGGGCGACCGATTCGCGCAGGCATTTTTTGAGAACACCGGCGGCGATGTTTGCGTCGGTGGTCAGGTAGGCGAGCATGGTGGCGTGCAGACCCTGCGGTGCGGAGGCGGGACGCGCACCGGTCGGGCTCATGCCGGGCTGGATCATGCCGGCGCCCTTGGCGATGCCGCCGAGCCGGACGGTTTTGCCGCCCAGTTTGAATTCCACTGCGACCTCTTTCGGCCGGGTGTCGCTGGTCATGATCGCCTCCGCAGCGAGCTTGGCGGCGGCACGGGTGGGTTTTAGCTTTGTAGCCACCTCGGTGATGCCGCTGCGGACGTTTGCCATCGGCAGTTGAATCCCGATGCGGCCGGTTGATCCGACGAGGATGTTTGTGGAGTTCAGGCCAAGCGCTTGGCCGGTCAGCGCGGCCATCTCGCGGGCGTCGGCCATGCCCTGCGGGCCGGTGCAGGCGTTGGCGTTGCCGGAGTTGACCACCACCGCTTGAGCGGTGTTGTTTTTCAAATACTCGACGCAAACTTTTACCGGTGCGGCGCAAATCTGATTGGTGGTAAACATTCCTGCGGCCTTGGCCGGAGTGTCCGAGACAATCAACGCGAGGTCGTTCTTTTGCCCCTTGTTGCTGCCCTTGCCGGTGCCGAGCGTCTTGACGTCACAAAAACAGGCGGCAGCCCGGTAGCCAAGCGGTGCGGTGACCGATCCCTTGATTGGTTTGAACTTGGCCATGGCTCAGATCGGCAGGCCGGCGGTTTCGGCGAAGCCAAACCGGATGTTGAACGACTGCACCGCTTGGCCACTTGCTCCTTTCACGAGGTTGTCCTCGGCACTGAAAACCCGCAGACGCTGGGTTCGCGGATCGGCGGCCCAGCCGATTTCGATCGAGTTTGTTCCGGTGACATTTTTCGTGTCGGGCAACCGTTCGCTGCCAGTGATACGGACGAATGGCTCGTCGGCATAGCGCTTGGCCAAACAGTCGGCGACGGCGGTTGTCCATTGATCGAAATCGTCCGCTTGGCCAAGCGCGGGCGCGAGGTAAAGCGTGGTGAGGATGCCGCGATTCACCGGGACGAGGTGCGGGGTAAACTGCACGGTCACCGGCGAGCCGTTGGCCAAGCCGAGTTCCTGTTCGATCTCCGAGAGGTGCCGGTGCTTGGGCACGCCGTACGGCCGCAGGCTCTCGTTGCACTCGACGTACAGGAAGGGCAGGGAGGCGTTGCGGCCCGCACCGCTGACGCCGCTGAGCGAGTCGGCGATGATCTGCCTGGGATCGATCAGCCCGGCTTCCAGCAACGGGATGAGCGGGAGCAGAATGCTGGTCGGGTAACAGCCGGGCGAAGCGATGAGTGTGGCGTCTGCGATGGCATCGCGACGCACCTCTGGCAGGCCGTAAACCGCCTTGGCCAGCCACTCTGGCGCGGGGTGTTCGGCCCCGTAGAATTCTTGATAGACCCCGGCATCGTTCAATCGGAAATCGGCGCTGAGATCGATCACCGTTACGCCGCGCTCGGCCAGCGGCACGGCGAATTCGGCCGCGACGCCGTGGGGCAGGGCGAGAAACACCGCCTCGGCCTTTTCGACGAGCAGGTCGATCGACGGCTCGGAAAACGTCAGGTCACTTGCCCCGGCGTAACCAGCGAAGCGCGGAAAAACGGAGGTCATCGGCTGACTGGCGTATTGGCGAGAGGTCAGCACGGACAGGTTGACGTGCGGATGCCCGAGCAGCAGCCGCACCAGTTCCTCCCCGGAATAACCGGAGGCCCCGACGATTGCCACGTTGATTTTGATCTCTGCCATGTTCCTTTTTTTCAAGTGATGCGCTTGGCCAAGCGCGAGTTTAAATGGGTTCCCCTAAAAAGCAAAAGCCCCGCCAGTATCCAACCAGCGGGGCTCGGAAAGTGTCGCAAATTAGCGTTTGCTGAATTGGAACTTTTTCCGCGCACCCGGTTGGCCGGGCTTCTTTCGCTCCTTCTTGCGCGGGTCACGGGATAGGTGACCAGCTTCCTTGAGCGGTTGGCGCAATTCGCTGTTCTGTTTTTCCAGTGCACGGGCGATGCCGAGGCGAACCGCGCCGGCCTGTCCGGCGATGCCACCCCCCGACACGTTTACGCGTACGTCTGTCTTCTCGTTCAGTTCAACCGTCTCGAGCGGTTCAACGGCTAGGGAGCGTTGGTTTTCAACAGTGAAATACTCCTCAACATCACGGCCGTTGACCGTGACCTTGCCGGATCCATCAGCGAGGCGCACCCGGGCCACGGCCCGCTTGCGGCGTCCTGTTCCTAAAAATTCCTCGGTTTGAGCCATTAAATGAAAATTGGGTTATGCGACCTCGCAGGCGACGGGTGCCTGCGCACCGTGCGGATGATCCGCGCCGGCGTATACCTTGAGTTTCTTGAAAATCTGGCGACCGAGGCGGTTGTGAGGAATCATGCCCTTGACGGCACGCTCCACGAGTCGCTCGGGGTGCTTGGCCCGTACGTCCGCCGGGGTGAAGCGCTTTTGGCCACCGCGCCAACCGGAGAAGGTGGACATCACCTTGTCAGTTTCCTTGTTGCCAGTGAGCACAACTTTGTCGGCATTGATCACGACGACGAAGTCACCGGTGTCGAGGTGAGGCGTAAATGTCGGCTTGTTTTTGCCGCGCAAAATATTGGCAGCCGTGGTAGCCACCTTGCCGAGTACGGCACCGTTCGCGTCGATGACATGCCACTTGCGCGGTTGCTCATCCACGGAACGATTCAACTTATCGATCTTTGGCAGATATGTCTTCATCCAGAACCCCCAGAAGCGAAGGGGGCGGGAAAACTACCAAAAATCGAAAGTGAGTCAACATGTTGTTTGAAGAAAAAATCCGGCCTAATTATTGGGTTTTAGGCCACCTGAGGAAATCTTCGCATTGACTCGCGGCCGCTCGGTCTTATTTTTTGGCCCTGATTTTTTTGCTGTTGTGAGTCTTGAACCGTTAAAATTCGGGCGTCGGCTGTTCTTTCTGATGCTATCTGTACTGGTCTTGGCACCGTTTAAGGCCTTGGCCAAGCGCTTGG
>Ga0209036_1001451_pt1 | contig 10081 bp, 9 predicted proteins | sample MarorgKNORR_S2LV_3_FD_188222 | JGI IMG/M metagenome (GOLD analysis project Ga0209036, IMG submission 188222) | Marine microbial communities from the Southern Atlantic Ocean, analyzing organic carbon cycling - DCM_A/KNORR_S2/LV (SPAdes) (version 2) | ecosystem: Environmental > Aquatic > Marine >... | reverse complement strand
TTAATTGAACATGTAGATTATAAAGATGAACCAATGGTAGGATTTCTTGCTTCAACACCTAATCAACGTTTTGTATTTCCTATAAATGTTGATATAGATACAGGAAATGTAGGAGGACCTTCTGCAGGATTAATGATGGCTTTAAATGTTTATAATTCTTTGACTCAAGAAGATTTAACAAAGGGCATCAAAGTAGCAGGAACGGGAACTATTGAAATAGATGGTTCGGTAGGACCTGTTGGTGGAGTAAAGCAAAAAGTTATAGCTGCTAAAAAAGCTGGATCTTCGTTAATTCTTGTTCCAACAGCAAATTTTGATGATGCTAAACCATATATTGATGAAGATACTGCAATTGTTGCTGTAAATTCATTCAACCAAGCCTTAGATGTAATTTCTGAGTATAGTTCACGTTAAAGACGAAACATAAATAAAATAAGTTGACATGGTAAATATAGGTAGCGGTAATAATTCAGACAGAAGAGGTCTATCCTTTGTAATTTTTATTGGAATTATCGGATTCTCAATTGCTAGAGGAGTAGCTACATTCTTTACTAATTATTTATGGTTTGACTCAATTAATTTAAACAGTGTCTGGGTCAAAATACTCTTAACAAGAATTGGCTTGGTAGGAGTTACTTCTTTAATTGCATTTTTATTTATTTTTATAAATCTTAGATTAGCTACCAGGGCAACTCCTGTTATGGATATATTCGAAGCCTTTGATTCAGAAGATCCGCTAGCAAGATTTAGAAGCTGGGTAAGTGAAAGATTTGCAAGATTTAGACTAACAGGTGCTATCGCACTTTCACTATTTCTAGGTGGAGGAGCTTCATCATTATGGGAACAAGTTTTACTGTTTCTTAATAAAGAAGATTTTAATATACTCGATCCTGTTTTTGGATATGATGTATCAAGTTACGTATATGGATTACCCCTTTACAGATTATTTATCTCTTGGGGTTTTCAGTTAGTAATTATTACTTCCTTAATTGTTGTTTTGTACTTTATAGCAACCGGTGCAATGCAGTTAAGACCTGGAAGACTTCCTGATGTAAGCAGTGGAGGTAAAGCACACCTTTCTGTATTGCTAGCTTTTATAGCATTATTAAAAGCAGGTGCTTACAGACTTGATGCATTAGAGCTACTTTATTCACCTAGAGGAAAAGTTTTTGGTGCAAGCTATACAGATGTTACAGCCCATTTACCTGCTTTAAATTTATTAGTGTTAATTTCAGTATTTGGTGCAATTTTACTTCTTGTAAACATAAGAAGAAGAGGTTGGCTATTACCAGCAACTGCGATTGGTCTTTGGTTAGCAGTTTCTGTAATAGTTGGTGGACTTGTTCCTGCAGCTATACAAAGGTTTAGAGTTCTTCCTGATGAATTAAATAAGGAACTTCCTTATGTTGAAGAACATATTAACTATACACGCATTGCCTATGGATTAGATCAAATAGAGGAGAGGCCTTTTGAAGCTTCCTCATCACTTTCTCAGAGTGATATAAACGATAATTCACAAACAGTGGACAATATAAGACTTTGGGATCCAACAGTGCTAGCTGAAACATATAGTCAGCTTCAAGAAATTAGAGCTTATTACGCCCTTAAAGAAGTTGATGTTGACAGGTATGTTATTGATGGAAAATTAACACAGGTGATGGTTTCTGCTCGAGAGCTTGATCAAACCAATTTACCGGCCCAAGGTTGGGTTAACCAAAGGCTTCAATACACACATGGTTTTGGAGTTGTATTCAGTCCCGCAAATGCAGTGGCAAGTCAAGGACAACCAGATTTTTATGTTAAAGGAGTCCCAGCCAGCACATCAGTTGCTGAATTAACAGTTGAGCAACCTAGAATATATTTTGGAGAATCAGCAGAATCTTCTGAGTATGTAGTAGTGAACTCACTACAGGATGAAGTAGATTACCCTCTTTCGACTGAAGGACAGTCTGTTGCCTATACAAATTATTCTGGTGATGGTGGGGTAAGCATTGGGTCCTTTTTCAAAAGGCTTGGTTTTGCTTTAAGATATAGTGAGTTAAATTTATTAATTTCTAATCAATTAAGTGACACTTCAAAATTAATTATGGAAAGAAATGTAATTTCTAGAGTCAAAAAAGCGGCTCCATTCCTTTATACAGATAACGATCCATATCTAGCCCTTATTGATGGAGATTTATTTTGGATAATTGATATGTACACAATTAGTGATAGATACCCATATGCACAGCCAGCTGATAGTGGAAGAATTAATGAAAGATCAGGATTGCCAGTTAACTTCAATTACATTAGAAACTCTGTAAAAGCTGTTGTAAATGCATATGACGGAACAATGGATTTCTATGTTTTTGATGAAACCGATCCATTAATTAAATCTTATTCAAAAATATTCCCAGCAATGTTTAATGATAAATCTGACATGAGTGCTAGCTTACTTGATCACATTAGATATCCAGAAGACTTGTTTACTGTTCAATCTGATATGTATAGAGATTATCATATGATTGATCCAAGAGTTTTTTATGCTGATGAAGATCCTTGGGTTATTCCGACAGATTCTTCTACAACCCCTAGAGTTGCAACACTTCGTGGAGAATTTACAGAGATAGGTTTCAAGCCTATGTTGCCATATTATTTATTAATGACGTTACCAGGTGAGCAAGATTTAAGTTATCTAATATTTCAACCATTTAACCCTGAAAACAGACCAAATATGCAATCATTTTTAGTTGCCGACGCTGATCCAGAAAATTATGGAGAATTAATTGATTTTAGATTACCAAAAGGTGAGTTCGTAGATGGACCATCACAAGTTGCGACAAGAATAAATCAAGATCCAGATATATCACAAATTTTTACCCTTCTTGATCAACAGGGTTCAAGTGTTATTAAAGGTAATCTTTTTGTTGTTCCAATTAACCAATCAGTTCTCTACTATCAACCAATTTACTTACAAGGTGAACAGAATCCGTTACCAGAATTCAAGTTTGTAGTTGTAGTATTTCAAGATAGAATTTTGATGGCTGAATCACTGGGTGAAGCATTGGAAGGTATATTTGGCGATATAGACTTTGATACATCTGTAAAAGAAGATGATGATCCAGATGCCAATCCAATTGATTTATTAAACAAAGCTAACTCAGCTTTTAGGCAAGCTCAAGAAGAACTTAAAAATGGAAATCTTGGAAAATATCAAGATTTAATTAAGAAAGCAGAAGAGTTCGTTTCACTAGCTATTGAAATATTAAACGAAAAATAAAATAGCTTGAGTTTAGATATTATTTAATTACTATTGATATTCAGCGCGGGGTGGAGCAGTCTGGTAGCTCGCTGGGCTCATAACCCAGAGGTCGTAGGTTCAAATCCTACCCCCGCTACCATTTCATCTGATAAAAAAGTCTATTATTCTTTTTCTACCAGTTGATGCAGCTAAGAGCTTTAGAGTAAATATACCCATTCCTCCAAGAAAAGATAAGATACCTCCAATTAATATAATTCTCCAAAATAGTATCTGATCCATATTTTGATTATAGACTTATATGAAATAAATTTTTAACCTGAATAAGCAGAAATTAGATCATAAGTGATAGGACCACTGTAACTCTTAAGAACCTTATAATTCTTATCTAATAACAAAGTTGTTGGAATTCCATTCCAAGAAAATTTTGTAAGTATCATTTCTACATTTTCTTGTTTCAAAATATTTTGATAGTTTAATTCATATTCCTTAATAAATTCTTTACCGTTATTTTCAGAATCATCTACTAATAAACCTAAGACGTAATAGAGGCTGCTATCAGATAACTCTTTTAAATGTTCAACTTCCTCGATGCATGGTGTGCACCAGCTCGCCCATAGGTTTAAAATAATGTATTCTTCATTTCCTAATTCGATATCAACTTCATTATTTTCATTAATAACTGAGAGATTAATTCCATTATTAACATTGATACTTACATCCTCAACAATGTTTTCTGGTTTGTAATTAACATATACAGCTGACATAAGCAACAAAAGAATGAAAAGTACAAAATTTCTTTTTAACATAACTTCAATTTAATAAAGTAATGAACATAAAATACATATGTATGGAAATTGGAAAATTATTTTACCCAGGTTTTAATCGTTCTTTTGAAGAACTTTCTTCAATTGAAGTAAAAAATGAAAATTTGATTGAAATAGCTGACTTTACTGATATTGAATGGGTTCGCTCTGCAATTAGAGAGCTAATTAATGAACAAAACAGTGATATAGAAGTTACCTTTAAGGAACCAACCGAAGAAGATATATTACAAGTAAGTAAAATCGTAGGTGCTGATAAGACACCTGATGAAGCAAAAAATGAATTCAATACTGGTAAACGCATAATTGGAATTGCATCTGGAAAGGGTGGAGTTGGTAAATCAACTATTACTTCATTACTTGCTTTAGCTTTCTCTGAGCAAGGTAAAAAAGTTGGGATTCTTGATGCTGATATTTGGGGCTTCTCCATACCTAAAATGCTGGGAGCAAAATTTCCACCTATTCCATTTAATAACAGAATATTCCCATCAAAGATAAACAAACTAAACGTAATTTCTATGGAGTATTTTGTTAAACAAGATGAAGCTGTAATTTGGAGAGGGCCAATGCTCCATAAAGCTATTGAACAATTTCTATATGAAGTCTTATGGCAAGACATCGACGTATTATTAATTGATATGCCTCCAGGCACAGGAGATGTATCGATATCTCTTTCACAGTTTTTAAATTTTTATGAGACAATTATTCTTACTACACCTCAGTCAAACGCAACAGTTGTTGCTGAAAGAGCTGGAATAATGTCAAGAAAAGTTAACTCAAGCATAATTGGTGTAATTGAAAATATGTCACATATTGAATTAGGTGATTCTAAACTTTATCCTTTTGGAAAAGGTGGTGGAGAAGTATTATCTGAAAACCTCAAAGTTCCTTTAATAGGACAGTTACCTTTAATTGAGGATGTATCAAAATTATCTGAAAAAGGAAGATTGAATGATTTTATTAAAGATGACTTATTTAAAAATGTTTTAGATCTTGCTGAATCAATAAATAAAATTGGACCAAAGAAAAAACCGATCAGTTTAAAAGTAAAATAAGTTAATTTACGAGACAAAGAGCTGACAAAGCTAAACAATAAAAACCAAAATATTTTAATTTTGCATTCAAAGTGAAATTTACCAATATATTGATTGCTAAAAGCCCGGCAGCAAATGAAACAATAGCAGGAATAATCATTTCAGAATTAAAAGCAAAAGAGGATTGTACAAAAGTAAGTAGCCAAGCACCAAATATAGTTGGAAGTCCTAGAAGGAGAGAGAAGTATATTGCTTCAGATTTTTTTATGCCTAGGTAGAGAGCAACTATTAATGTAATGCCAGACCTTGACACTCCTGGAACTAAAGCTACAGCCTGGGCTAGGCCAATGTAGAAAGCTTGTTTTGTATTTATATTTTCAAACAAGACACTCCCATCTTCTTTATTTTTTTTATTAAATTCATAGGACAGCAATAGAGAAGCAAATCCTAAATAAGCAATACCAGTAATTGTTAGTAAGTTATCACTATTATCAATCACCTCTTGTATGGGAGAAAATAGACCAATTATTACGGCAGGCACTATTGCAATTAAAATTGTCTTCATAGTGTGATTAAGGTTATTTTTATTATTAAAGGTCTGAGATAATCTGTCTTTATAAAACACAACTATTGAAAATAAAGTACCAATATGTAGAAAAGCTATATCATTTGTATTTAAATTTATTGAATCTGAGAGTGTATCAAATATAACTAGATGTCCACTTGATGAAATGGGAAGAAATTCAGTGATTCCCTGTATTATTCCAATAATTATCTCATTCATCTTCTATTTAATACTAGCTAAATGCCAACCGTTACATTTCATGCAACTATAAATGCTAAATTTCTTTTTATGCTCAGATTCTGCCCATCCACGTTCTTTTCTTGCTTCAATTTCAGAAAAAAACGTTTTTTTCTCTTTGCAACTGTCCATATTATTCATTACTTATTAACAATAAATTAAAAAATGTAATAAAAACTAATATTATTTTTTTTAATTAAACTCTATGTTTATGAACATCGGTTTAGTTATATTAAGTTATTTAATGGGTTCAATTAACTTTGCTTATTTAGTAGCAAGATTTAAAGGTGTGAATATCCAAGATTTAGGTAGCGGAAACCCGGGATCTTCTAATGTCTTAAGAACAATGGGTAAATCATATGCAATCATTGTTCTAATTGGCGATATCTTGAAGGGTTTTGTTCCTGTAATTATCGGTTTAAATTATGACTATTCATTGATACTGGGATTTGTTGCTGTTATCGGGCATTGTTTTCCTATTTTTTATAAATTTAGAGGAGGTAAAGGCGTAGCAACTTATTTTGGTGTCTATTTAGCATTTATTTTCAATCATCCTGATGCATTTAGCCTAGATATCCCTTACTTTAAAGTTAATATAGTTCTCTTCTTCATAATTTTATATTTTGGTTTAATGAAAGTATTTAGAATATCTGCACTTGCAAGCCTAACATCCATAACATTGGCTGGTTTTACAGTAATTTATTCTATAAATGATTCATTTACAATAACGTATCAAGTTTTTATTATTCTTTTAATTTTTTATCAGCATCGAGAAAATCTCCAGAGATTATTGAAAGGTGAAGAAAATAAATTCTGAATTAAAGATAATCTTTTAAAAGTAATGTAAAATTATTTTAATAAGTTGGGGCAGGGCAATGAGTTCAACATTAGTTTTAATAGCTTTACTAGCATCATTATCGATGGCAGTTATTCTGCCGGAGATGCAGATTTCAAAAAATAATACTTCATTTAATGCTGAATACGACTTCATGGTAAACAAACAGAGAAAAGCATATTTAATGATAGGACTTTTCGCGGTTGCTACGTTTTTTGTTTCGCTACAAACAATGAGCCTAGGACTTTTTGTTGTACATTTAATTACAGATTGTATTTTTGGAATTTACGCATTTATTTCTTTTCAAGTTAGAAGGTCTACTCAACTTCAGAATTCATTAAGCTCCTTTAATGATGATGTTCAGGTTGAATATGACAATGAGGAATATCTCAAAGAAGCAGTTTAACTTTGAAACCAGTTGAATCAATTACTAAAAGTCTTGCTAAAGAGTTAGATAAACTAAACAATATAAGAGAAGACTCCCTTAGGTTATCTCGAGAAATTATTCGATCTTGTTCAAAAAGCATAAGAAATGTTCACAGGAATGAATTAAAGGATGCAAAAACTTATTTAAAAGAAGCTGAGAAAAAAAATACTCAGCTTAAAAATAGTTTAAAAAATTCACCAGAGTTACGTTTTGCAGGATATATTGTTGAAGCTGAAAAGGAATTGGTTGAAGCTTCTTTAGTTTATGAATATGAATTAAATGGAGAAATACTTCCATATAAGTCAATGGATGTTTCAGCATCTAGCTATATACAGGGTATTGGTGATGCTATTGGTGAATGGAGAAGAAAAGCTTTAGATCACTTAAGAAAATTAGACATTGAAAGTGGAGAAAAGTACCTAAAAGTTATGGAATCAGGCATGGAAGTATTAAATGAACTTGATTACCCAGATGCTTTAACAGGAGGATTAAGAAGGTACGCTGATAATGCGAGAGCATTAATTGAGCGAACACGTTCTGATATAACAAATGCTGTTGTAAATGATTCATTAAGAAGAGACTTATCTAAACTTAAAAAATGAATTATAAATATATATCTGGAGAAGTATTACCTCTCCCTGAAGATACTCGATGGTCTGATGGTATGAAATTACAAGATATATATCCGAACTCTTCTTTTGTAAGTGGGACTGAGAATCCAGAAGGAATGAGAATTCATCCTGTTGTGAAAAATAACATGGTACAAATTAATTACACGTTCGAAGAAAGATTCGCGGGTGGTCCTGGTTTAGTTCATGGAGGTATTCTTGCAGCGGCGATAGATGACCTGATGGGATACGCAACAGTAATTCACAATCACATGTGTGTAACTGCAAATCTTTCTGTTAATTACATTTCGCCAGTACCCGTTGGAGAAGAGTTTGAATTATTAGCTTGGGTAACAAAGATTGATGGAAAAAAAGTCTCAACAGAATCAATTATAAAATCAGGTGACAAAATTCATGTTGAGTCGAGTGCTTTGTTTTTAGAGATCTTAGATAATGTAGAAGAAATATTTAAGGTAGATAAAAACTATCCGTAAGTTATATTTTTGAAGTTAGGAAATGACTCATTGACTGGATGCTGATCATAGGATTGACTCCAGAGCATCTTGGAAAAACCGATGAATCTGTAATATAAACATTTTCTAATCCATGAACTTTTCCATCAAGATCAACCACTCCTTTACTTGGATCAGGATTCATTCTTGCTGATCCCATCTGATGTGCAGATCCAAGCAATATTCTGAACGGTTGATGCTTTATTGAATTAACTTTGGAAATAAAATCTTCAATCGATTCTTTTGAGTCTTCTTTCCAATGAAGCGTAGGTGATGAAGCAACCATAATTTCACTAGCTCCCGATGAGTGATACGCTTTAACTAGATTTACTAATCCATCAATAAGATGATCATGATCAAATTTATTGAAATCATATTTCCATAAGTGTTGAGGTGATTTATTTACTATTGAACCACTGCTTGTATCTGAAGTTAAAACTATTCCTCCAGACCAGTAGTTGTAATCTTTTATAAAGCTTTCATAAGAGTCAGAATTATTAGGAAAAAATGGAAAAAATAAACTCGGATGCATAGGCAGTCCTTCGAGAAGGTATCCGTAATTATCATTCTTAAAAAGAAATTTATCAGAATAAAATCCCTGCATGCTGCCATCCCATGGCTTTTGTTCTTCGCTATATTTTCCAGCAACTCCAGACACAGGGTGAAGTTTTAGGTTCTTTCCTAACTGTTTATTTGAATAACCACTATCCATTAAGATCTTTGGTGTATTTAGTGCTCCAGCAGACAAAATAACCTTATTTACTGCTATTTTCTTACTATTTGAGCCATTCTCAACTTCTATATGGGTAGCTCTATTATTGCTTATTACTAGCCGTTTAATATTTGTATCACTATATATATTGTTTTGATCAAAAGTATCCTCTGAAAACCAGGATGTATATGATGAGTTTCTACTTTCATAACTAGAACCAAATGTAGAAAATCCATCATCTAGATAATCTAAGTTACTTAGGTTTCTTGGAATAATTTTATAGCCAATATCATTTTTTTCTAATCCTTCTATTAGCTTTACTTCCTTGTGGGGTATCTTATTATTTTTTTCACTTACATTTAATTGTTTGCAAACGTAATCCATACTGTTCTTGAATTCATCTGAATTAAAGTAATTATCCTGGTTTGTTAGAGAATCCCATTCTTTTAAAATATTTTCTGGTGTTTTTAAAGAATTTGTCCAGTTTATTGAAGTACCACCTCCTACACTTTTTCCAGCTAATAAAAGAACACTAAATTTTCTTGTTTGCTGCATACCGTAACCTTCATAAAAATTGTGATAACCAAACGTTTCATTATTTCTTTCTTTATTTAAATAACTTCCTTTATCAAATATTCCAACTTCATATTTTTTGTTAAGGAGGTTAGCTGCAATACCACCACCAGAACCACTTCCGACAACAGCAACTTCAATGCTTTCAGGAAATTCATTAGTCTTTTTTTCTATATTGCTATTTTTGTGAACAGGATATTCAAAATGCTTATAAAGATTTCCTTCTCCGGTAAGAGACCTTGCATTACATATTCCAAACAATGTAGAGATAGATGTCCCAAGTTGTCTTAATAGTGTTAATGAAGAGCTTTGTAAGTTATTAACAAATGAAGGAATACTTTTATCTTTAATAAAGAGTTTTCTAATACCAAATGAGAAAGTGAAGAAGAATAGTTTTAATTGGTTAATCTCACTTTTGTCTGGGTAATTTTTTAATATAAAGAAAAAATACTCTTCAGCGTTCTCTCTTTCTGCATCATCAAAATTTGGATATAAACTTGAAAAAATTATTTTAAA
>Ga0209036_1001449_pt1 | contig 10091 bp, 7 predicted proteins | sample MarorgKNORR_S2LV_3_FD_188222 | JGI IMG/M metagenome (GOLD analysis project Ga0209036, IMG submission 188222) | Marine microbial communities from the Southern Atlantic Ocean, analyzing organic carbon cycling - DCM_A/KNORR_S2/LV (SPAdes) (version 2) | ecosystem: Environmental > Aquatic > Marine >... | reverse complement strand
TTAAATATGGCTGGCGGTGCTATTGACGGTTCATATGGTCCTCTCATTAACTTAGATAGTATTGAGATAGATGGAAAGCAGGTTCGATGGGCTTATGGTCCATCGAGACAAGGAAAAACTTTTAATTATATCGATGAAGATAATAGAGACCTTACACCTGATGAAATAAATGCAAATTGGGCAGAAAAAAGATTGTTGGAACTGGCAAGTTCTGATAATGATAATCCTTTCTTTTTAGCAGTAGGATTTTTAAGACCCCATACACCCCTAATTGTTCCTCAAAAGTACTTTGACATGTATCCTTTAGAAAATATTCAATTAGCTAATATTCTTGAAAACGACAAAGAAGATACATATCTACATACTGTTAGTCAGTTTGAGACCCCTGGAAGAAGTGTTCGATCAATTGAAATGTATAAAAACCTTGTATCATCATATTATGACGATGAGGAGGGGTTAAAAAGATTTACTCAAGCCTATTTAGCATGCGTTACGGCTGTTGATGACAATATAGGTCAAGTTTTAAGAGCTGTAAACAATTCAAATTTAAAAGACAATACGATTGTTGTTATTGTTAGTGATCATGGATGGACGATGGGTGAAAAAGAACATGTATATAAGAACTCTTTATGGGAAGAGAGTACTAGAGTTCCAATGTTAATTAGAGCTCCAGGAAAATCAAAGCCTAATTCAAAAGTTTATCATCCAGTATCTTTAATAGATGTATACCCTACATTATTAGATTTAGCAGGCTTAGATAATGAAACTATAAAAAATGAGAAAGGAAAATCTTTAGATGGATTTAGCTTAAAACCATTTTTAAATAATCCAAAATTAAAAGACTGGGAAGGTCCTGATGCAGCTCTAAGTGTTGTGTATACATCAGATAAAAATGCTGAAATTCCTTCAAACCATCACTACTCTGTAAGGACTAAAGACTGGAGATATATTTTATATAATACTGGTGAGGAAGAACTCTATAATAATGCTAATGATCCAAAAGAATGGAATAATTTAATTTTTGAAAAAAAACATCCTAAAACAAAAGAGATGAGAAAAATATTAAAAGAAATAACGTCTCCAATTATTCCTCAAGGCTTCTCTAATATTAAATAAATAATGAAAAAGATTTTATCTATATTTTTTACACTCTTATGCTTAATAAATTTTTCACAAAAAAGAAGTGACATTAACTATCTTAATGGGGAATGGGATATTATATATGATTATGATAATTCTGGTAAGAATAAAAAATATAATTCAGATGAAGGTTTTAGTAATGGAGAGATAGAGAAAATTCAAGTTCCAAGTGTCTGGGAAAGATTTAAGAAAGATTATGAAGGTGTAGTATATTACAGAAAAAGGTTTAAAATTGATAAATCAAAAAAAGATAAAAAAATCCATCTTAACTTCAATGCTTCGAACTATATAACTGAAGTTTTTGTAAACAACAATTCAGTAGGTTATCATGAAGGAGGATTTACACCATTTAATTTTAATATTGAACATGTTGTTGATTTTGAAAAAGATAACACTCTTATTGTAAAAGTAATAGGTCCAATAACTATCCAAGACAAAGTAATTGATGGAATTGGTCAAATGGAAACCCCTCAGTGGAGAGGATCATACACTGGTGGAATTTGGCAAGATGTATTTTTATCATACACTGGACAAACTCATATAAAAGATGTGTTCATAAATGCAAATCACAATAATGGAGATGTAAAAGTTAATACTGAAATAATAAATGGCTTAGGAGATGGTTTATATAGATTAGTGTCAAAGGTTAATGATTCAAATAAATCAGACGAACTTATTGAATTAAAAAACTCAAATCTCAACGTGATTAATATTACTGATATTGAAGTAAATAACCATAAATTATGGTCACCTAAAAACCCATTTATATATAATATAAAAATAATACTTGAAAAAGCTGAAATTGTTCAAAATGATACTATTTATTACAAACTAGATGAAGTAAATGAAAAGTTTGGATTTAGAGAATTTACGGTTAAAAAAAATAAGTTCTATTTAAATAACGAACCTATTTATCTAAAAGCTGTTTTTTTTGAAGGTTTATATCCTGTAAAGCTATCTTATCCAGACTCAAAAGAAATGATGATAAAAGAAATTCTAATGGCAAAAAAAGCAGGTTTTAACATGATTAGACCATGGAGAAAGCCGCCGCCAAAAGAATGGTTACATCTAGCAGATTCAATTGGTGTTCTTACTGTTGGCAGTATGGCTATTGAATGTATGGACATGCCTATTGAAACAGCATATTTACCTAAAAGAGTTGAAAATGAAATAACTGAATCAATTTTAAGAGACCGAAATCATCCATCAATTGTTCAATGGGAATTATTCAACGAAATCAGAAGACCAGTATTAGCAAACATGTTAAAACCTATGTCATTAAAGGCTAGAGAATTAGATCCAACAAGACTAATATTAGATGAATCAGGTGGATGGGCAGAGGGTGCTAACCTATATTTACCTTACAGCACTCAAGCATTTAAATTTAATGATATACACAATTATCCTGGTCCTAATATAAATAATAACAAGTTTGATGGATTTTTAACTATTGGAAACACAAAAGAAGAAAATAAACTGATGGGCTTAAATGCTAGGACGCCAGGAAGAAATGTTGTTCCAAATATTCCTTCTTACGTTTCTGAAATTGGATATGGAAGCTTGCCAGACCTAGAAGAAAATGAACTTGAATTTATAAACAAAGGAAATCCAATTACATATCCATACCTATACCACCTAAGGTTCAATAAAGAAATTAAAGAAAAATTAAATGAAACAGGTCTAATAAAATTATTTAAAAATGCTAGTTCATTTTATAAAAAACAACAAGAAATTCATGGCATAGCAAATAAAAGAATGCTTGAAGCAATCAGGTCTAATGATAATGTTATTGGATACTGCGTACATGCTCTAACAGCTGGTGATTGGATTATAGGTGCAGGTCTACTGGATCTGTGGAGAAACCCAAAGGGATTAGCTTATGAACTGACAAAAGAAGGTAATTTACCTAAGATTGCTGTTTTAAGAACAAACAAAAGAAATTATTTTCAAGGAGAAGCTGTTCACATTTCTTCCTCAATAATTAATGAAAGTAAAGATCAAAAAAATGAAGTGAGATTATCTGTAAATAAATTATTGAAAAACAAGAAAGAATTGATTTACAATAATCAAAATATTTACGATGTAAAAAATGGTATTAACGAGATTGAAAAAATTAATTTAGGAAATGATTTAGAAGCTGGTGAATATGAAATTAAAATTTCATTAATAAAAGATAACAGAGAAGAATACTCAACTTCAATTAAATTTAATATTTTCTTTATTGATAGAAGACAAAAAAATTTAGATGTTGCAGTAGTCAAAAATGATAAAAAATTGATTAATTTTTTTAAAAAATATAACATTAATTATGAATTATTTAGTGATAAAACTAATATTAATAAAACCCTAATCGTTAATGAAAGTGACACAGATTTCTATAGTTCAAAAGACGGTAATATTATTCAAAGAAATAATGAAGAAAAATCAATAGACTATAATGATTTAATGGAACAAGTTAATAACTTCACTTTCAAAGGAGGCAATGTTGTTTTTTTAAAAATCCCAGGGAAAACTCGAAAAAGAATTGGGCCTAATCTAACATTTGTGGCTGATGGTGTTGATTATTTACCTAGTAAACCTATTAAAAATATATCTCAGGGATTATGGGATGGTATTTTACATATCAACTCAAAGCATCCATTTTTTAATGAACTTCCAGTAAATGTTAATATGAGTGGAATTTATGAAAACATTGCCCCTACTATTAGTTTAAGGAATTTTAAAGGTAAAAACATAGTTCAAACAATTGCATTTGATAGAATTCCTGATGGTAACATTTTGAAAAGAAACTATATTGGTTCTGGTGAGGTATGGTCTGGATCAGATCTATCAATTGTTAAGTATGGTAAAGGAAAAATGGTTTTATCAACCCTCAAGTTAATTGAAAACATAAATTATGATCCTGTTTCTGAGATGGTATTATTGAATATAATTAACTACTTTAGATGACGATAATGACTGAGAACTACGTAATAGAATTCATGTCAAATGAATGGATCAGAAATACTATTTTTTCAATATTATATATTATTGTTGTATTATTTATCGGCAAGTTGTTGAACTATAAAGACAGAATTGTATTAGCAAAAATAATTGCAGTTTTATTAATAATAACAACAATAACAGGGCATACTAGAAATATAATAAATGGATACTGGAATATTTCTGAAAATCTTCCACTGCACTTATGCGGAATTTCTAATTTAATTGCTTGTTTTATTTTATTCACTAAAAAGAATAAAGTCCTTTTTGAATTTCTCTTTTATGCAGGTATTATTGGCGGAATTCAAGCTTTTTTAACACCTCAAATTAACAATTTTGACGGATCATATTATGAGTATGTAGAATATCATTTTAGTCATGCTGGAATTATCTTACTCCCAATTTTCATGTATAATTTTTTAAATTATAAACTCGATAACTATTCGTGGTTAAGGGTAGTATTATATCTAAATATTGTTTTGATGGTGGTGATGCCACTTAATTTTCAGATTAATTCAAATTATATGTATTTAGCATATCCACCTAATGTTAACAATCCTCTTATAATTGGAGAATGGCCATATTATGTTATTTATTGGGAATTTATTATTGTTATTTTCACATATACCACATATGTAATTTCAACAAGAAGAAAAGTTTAAAATGAAATCCCCTATTGAAACTTTCTCAGAATGGGTTAAAAACGGAAAAGATGATGGTATGGAGAAAAATCATTATGAGCCAGTTTCTAAAATTATTGAACTAATTAATTCTACAGAGAATAAATTCAATATAATTGATGCAGGTTGTGGAAATGGATGGGCAGTTAGGCTGGTTGCAAATGAAAAGAACTGTAAGTCTGCATGTGGAGTTGATGGCTCACTACTTATGATTCAAAAAGCAAAAAAAAATGACCCAATTAATAATTATATTCATGCTAATTTAAATACCTGGAACCCTATTACTAAAGTTGATGTAGTAATGTCAATGGAAGTGTTTTATTATTTTAAAAATCCTCAAAAAATTATAAATAACATTTTTAACTATTGGCTTAATCAAAATGGAAGGCTAATTATTGGAGTTGATTTTTATTATGAGAATCCTCAATGTCACGATTGGCAGAAACAAACTGGAGTATCAATTATGAATCTATTAAAAATTAAAGAATGGACTAACTTATTTAAAAAGGCTGGATTTAAAGATGTCAAAAAACATCAATTTTGTGCATCAGGAGAATGGAAGGGAACACTAGTTGTTGAGGGTACTAAAATTTAAAATTGAGTCATTTAAAGATATTACTCCTCCTTTCAAATCATATATGTTTTTAAATCCATTTTCTACTAATATTTTTGCTCCAATTAAACTCCTTCTTCCAGATCGACAATATAATAGTAATTTATCCTGTTTATTATACTTTTCAAATTTTTTTAAAAAAAGAGAATCATAAAAGTCAATATTAATTGCATTTTCTAGTCTACTTATTTTAAATTCTTCATTTGTTCTGACATCAATTAGTTCAATTTTATTAAATTCCTTAAGGCTTAAATAGTCATCAAAAAGTATTGACTTAATCTGTGAATTAGAATTAAATGTCAAAAAAATAAAAGAAAGAAAAACAATTTTTTTCATTAATTAAGTGCTTTTTGGATTCCATTAAATCCTTTATCAACATTAACTAATTTTTTAAATCCTTTTCTGAGTAAAATTGAGCAAGCTATTACGCTTCTATACCCACCAGCACAAAATAAATACATTTTTTTATCATTGGAGATTGAAATTTCATCATCAATAAGTTTTAGTGGAATATTAATGGCATTTTTAAAAGAGCCATTGTTAAATTCAGATTTAGTCCTAACATCTAAAATTTTAGAGTTAATGCTGCTATTAATAAAATCACTAGGTTGTACATTATCAAGAGAGCTGGTTTTATAATATAAATCTAGATTACTATTGTCTTTAAAAGGTATATATCCTAAACAATTATCAAATCCAATCCTACTTAGCCTTGTAATTGCTTCTTTTTGTTTTCCATGATTACAAACAATAATGATTGGAGTATAAATATCTTTTAGAATTTCACCAACCCAAGGAGCAAAACGACCATTTAAACCTATAAATATTGAGTTTTCTATATGACAATCAATAAATTCATGTGTATGTCTTGTATCTAATACTAAAATATCGGGTTTATTTACTAATTTCTTGAACTCTGAAGAATTAATTTCATTAAGAGATCTATTTAAAACTTCATCAATATTTTCATAGCCTTCTTGGTTTAATTTAACATTTGAAGGAAAATATGCTGGAGGATCAGGAAGATTGTCAGTTAGTTCTTTAATAAATTCATCTTTATTTAAGACACCATTCATTGAATAATTAATTTTTTTTTGATTTGACAATGAGTCAACTGTTTCTTTCATCATGCTTTTACCACAAGCTGACCCAGCTCCATGACCAGGATATACAGTAATATTGTCATCTAAGGGTTTAATCTTATTATTAATTGAATCATAAAGAAGAGACGCTAATTCTTCTTTAGACATCCCTTTATATCTTTGAGCTACATCAGGAATACCAACATCACCTAAAAAAAGTGTATCACCTGTAAAAATTGAATGTTGTTTATCATATTCGTCTATTAATAAAAATGATGTGCTTTCCAGAGTATGTCCTGGGGTGTGTATAACCTTTAGTTTTATTTTCCCAATATTAAAAACATCACCTTCCTTTGAAATAATACAATCATATGTTGGATCTGCATTGGGTCCATAAACTATTGGTGAACCTGTATGTTTTGAAAGAGTTAAATGACCACTGACAAAGTCTGCATGAAAGTGTGTCTGAAATATATACTTAATTTCAGAATTATTTTCCTTAGCTTTTTTTATAAAATGGTCTACTTCTCTACTTGGATCTATTATAGCCACTTCACCATCACTTTCTATGTAATATGAAGCTTGTGATAGACACGAAGTATATATCTGATCTATAATCACCTTACAAATTTAAAAAATATGAAAGAATAATATTTTTATTTTTTTAATTAAATTAGAGATTAATGGAATCTGGAATAATTAATCTTAATATAGTACCTGTAAGAAAAGAAGATAATGCCAAGTCTGAGATGATCAGCCAACTTTTTTTTGGTGAAACAATAACAATTATTAAAATTATTAATAAATGGAGTTTTGTAAAAAGCAATATTGACAATTACGAAGGTTGGGTAAGAAATTTACATTACAAAAAATTAAGTAATGCTGAGTATTTAGAAATATCAAACAAAAAAAATATTTTTTCAAGTACTGAATTAAAAATTAAAGATATTATAAATGAAATTGTAGTGCCAACTGGAAGTTTGATAAGTTCAGCTAAATTTCTAAATTATGAACATGAGGAAAATCAAAATGTTATATCAATATCTAAAATTGCCAAATCATTTTTAAACACACCTTATTTGTGGGGAGGAAAAACTAAATTTGGAATAGATTGTTCAGGTCTAGTTCAATCTGTCTTTAAAACATTTAATATAATTCTTCCTAGAGATGCAAAAGATCAATCTAAAAAGGGGATTGAAATCATTAATGAATTCAAAAATGGAGATTTAGCATTTTTTGGAGATAATAAAGAAAAAATATCTCATGTTGGAATAATATTAAAGAATGAAAAAATAATTCACGCATATGGAAAAGTGCGAATAGATTCAATTAATAATAAAGGAATTTATAACATTGAAGAAAATAAAGTCACCCATTCCCTACAAATAATAAAAAGAATAATTTAATTTCCTTGTATTTCCTCCATTTTAGCTTTAACCTGCATGAAAGCCTCATTTTCACCCAAAACTCCATAAATATTTTTCAAAGTATTTAGTGCATCAATGTTTTCTGGCGAAACTTTTAATAATTCTTCTAATAAAGGAACACATTCACGATATAAGTTCTCTCTATCATTTTTAAGTTCATCATATCTTAAATTATCTTTTTTAGAATTACCCAAACTATTCATTTCATCAACAATTGCAACTTCATCTTCAAGGATAATAGAGACTAAATTTAAATAAGCATCTACATAATCTGGTATTAACTCTATAGCTTTTTGATATTTTTCTTTGGAAAGCTCTAATTCACCTTGCTCAGCATATATTACACCTAAATTGTAATACAATATACCGTTTGTAGGATCCATTTCAATTGCCATTTCCATTAAGGACTTAAACTTATTCCTGTAAAACAACCTTTCATCATCATTATCAGAATTATTGCTAATACGGATATATAGATCAGCTTCATTTAAAAGTAAACTTACGTCGTCGGGTTGAATAGCTCTTGCTTCTTTTATAGCCTCTTCAGCTAATTCATTTTGACCTTGTTGGACATAAATAAGGGCAATATTTTTAACAATCTCTGGGAATCTAGATTCTGTTTGCCCAATCCTCGGATTTGAATATTCTTTTGAAGATTTTAAAAGGTCGTATTCGGTTTGGGAAACCTTTTCTTCTTGGCCTGTCTCATTATTTGTTACAAAAAATTCATCAACAATTCCAGTATAGCCTTTGTTTTTTAACTCTAAATAATATTTTAAAGATTTTTCATAATCTTTTCCATTTACAGCACTTCCAGCAGCAAAATATAAATAATCAACATACTGCTCAGTATCCATATTATATGCCATTATTAACTTTTCTGCAGCATCTAAAAAATTACCTTCTTTATTATCATTTACAGCTCCATTAACTATTCCATTGGATATAATAATTGATAAATTCTTATACTCTTGTTCAACTTTAGTTGGGTATACGGATTCATTTATTGACAACAAATTATTAAGTGATGAAATTGCATTTTCATACATTTTTAATTCATTACTAACTTTAGCATCATAAAAATAATACTGAGCTCTGTATTTATCTTCTGAAGATAGAATTAATGATTTTGAAGACTCTAGTGCGTCCTTTGCCTCTTCAAAAAAAGATTCAAGGACTAATTTGTCAATTTTTCTTAATTCCTTCTTCTGAGATTGAACATTGAATGAAAATAAAAGTATAGTTATAATAAGAATAGCTCTCATAATTTTTTTTTCTAAATGTATTAATTTATTTGATCATCATCAACAACTTCAATATTTTCGATGTCTTGTACATCATCATCATCAAGAACGACTTTAGCAACTGCTGCTATAGAATCAGCATCTTTTAAATTAATCAGTTTGACACCTTGAGTAGCTCTACCCATAACTCTCAATGAATTAACTTCCATTCTAATAGCAATTCCAGATTTATTAATTATCATTAAATCATCACCATCAGAGACATTTTTTATAGAAACTAAACTTCCAGTTTTTTCTGTTATTGAAATTGTCTTAACACCTTTACCTCCTCTATTAGTAATTCTATAATCATCAAGTTTAGATCTTTTACCATATCCGTTTTCTGAAACAACAAGAATATCACTATCCATATCATTTACTGATAACATTCCAACAACTTCATCATTGTCATCTTTGAGTCTAACACCTCTAACACCTGAGGCATTTCTACCCATTGGTCTAGTTTTACTTTCTTCAAATCTGATACACTTACCTGATTTAACTGACATTAAAATTTGTGAATTTCCTGTGGTTAATTTTGCCTCAAGTAATTCATCACCTTCTTTAATTGTAATTGCATTAATACCATTTGATCTTGGTCTTGAATACTGCTCTAAGGATGTTTTTTTAACTTGCCCTTTCTTTGTACACATTATTACATAATGGTCATTAATATAGGTTTCATCTTTTAAATCCTGAGTACAAATAAAAGCCTTAACCTTATCATCAGGCTCAATGTTTATCAGGTTTTGGATAGCTCTACCTTTCGACAACTTACTTCCCTCAGGAATTTCATAAACTCTCATCCAAAAACATTTTCCTTTTTGTGTAAAGAAGAGCATATATTGATGATTGGTTCCAACAAATAGATATTCCAGAAAGTC
>Ga0209036_1001446_pt1 | contig 10106 bp, 9 predicted proteins | sample MarorgKNORR_S2LV_3_FD_188222 | JGI IMG/M metagenome (GOLD analysis project Ga0209036, IMG submission 188222) | Marine microbial communities from the Southern Atlantic Ocean, analyzing organic carbon cycling - DCM_A/KNORR_S2/LV (SPAdes) (version 2) | ecosystem: Environmental > Aquatic > Marine >... | reverse complement strand
AGGGAGACTGAAGGTGTAGATTTTATATTTTTTTTATTCATTATTTTATTTTATTATTAGTTTTGATCATAATCATACTTTATTTTTTTGAAAAAGCACCAAGTGTGCCTATCCATCTTGAAAGGATATTAAGACTTAAAAGTACAACAACTAATATGAATGATGCTGCCCATGCTAGTTGATTTTGGGCTTCATATGGTTCAAGTGCGAAATTGTAAATTAACACTGATAATGAACCCATTTCATAGAAAAGATCATCAAAACTTGTAATGTAGTAACGGGAGAAAAGAGCTGTAAATATTAATGGAGCTGTTTCTCCTGCTGCCCTGGCGAGTGCTAATAATACGCCTGTAGAAATTGAACTAAATGCAGCTGGTAATGTGATATTTGTTATCATTGTGAATTTTGATGCACCAACTCCAAATGCAGCTCTTCTCATGTCATTTGGAACTAATTTAAGTGCTTCATCAGTAGTTTTTATTATTGTTGGAACCATTAAAATTGAAAGTGATATTCCGCCAGCAATACCGCTGAACATTGAACCAAATAGTATTTTGGTAGAGACAATAATTGCGTATATAAATACACCAGCAATTATAGAAGGAACACCAGCAAGTACATTTGATCCAAACCTTATAAATTTAGCAAACTTTCCTGATTTTGAATATTCGGCAAGATATATTCCACCTCCTACTCCAACAGGTATTGATATTATTGAAGCAATAACTGACATTATAAAAGTCCCAGTAATTGCTGGCCCTATTCCTCCAGCTGAGAGAAGATCATCTCCGGGTGGCTCGGGTTCAAGTATTAAGGTATCTAAGTTTATATAACTTCCACCTTTAATTAATACATAGCTTATGACTAATATTAAAGGAAGTACAGATATGATGGCAAAAAGAGCAGAAGCTATAGTTAAGGCTTTGTTCCCAATATTTCTAGTTAGAGAGGGATTATAAGTTAGTGATTTTTGTGAAGTGTAATTCATTTATTGATATTTTAAGCTTAATCTTTTTACAATCCACTGAGCAAATACATTAACCAATAAGGTTAATATCATTAGGATTAATGCTGCATACATTAGTGAAGAGACTTGGCTTCCATCTGCTTCACCAAATTGATTGGCAAGCATGGAGGAAATTGTATATGAAGGAGCAAATATTGACCAACTAAAGTTATTCGAATTGCCAATAATCATTGTGACTGCCATTGTCTCACCCATTGCTCTTCCAAGAGCAAGTAAAACTCCTCCTGTTATACCAGAAATTGCGGCTGGAATAATAACTTTAAAAATAGTAGTCCATCTTGACGCTCCAATTCCATAGGCTGCTTGCCTAAGTTTTGATGGAACTTGATTTAGAGAATCTTTTGAAATCGATGTAATTATAGGTAATATCATTACCACAAGTATTAATATTGCTGGCATCATTCCAGCGCCCAAAGGTTGGGTGCCAAAAAATGGTATAAATCCAAATAGTTCGTAGATTATGTTCAAAAATGGTCTAATAAAAGGTTCCATAATAAATACTGCCCATAGTCCTAAAACTACTGATGGAATAGCAGCTAAAAGCTCAACCATTATTCCTATTACATTTCTTATATATTCTGGAATTATATTTTCAGTTATAAATATTGCAGTTCCGACTCCTAATGGAATGGCAATTAACAACGAAGCAATCGATGTAAAAAGGGTTCCATAAATAGCTGTGAATGCACCGTACTCATCTGTAACTGGATTCCATGCAGAGCTAAAAAGAAACCTCAGTCCATATCTTGAAATTGATTCAGTAGATTCATAGTAAACGACTGCAAATATGGAAAAAAGAACTATGGCTACCATTGAAGCCATGGCGACAACAATATTTTTAAAACTAGCATCTACCAACTTCTCTGAAGTAGGTCTTGTTCTCAGTGAAAATTTCGATTTAATTGCTTTGTCCACGCCTAAAAGCAATTTACATTATGAATCTATATCTAATTTCAAATTTTTCACTAAGAGAGGGTTAATGATTGGCTTTAAGTGTTGAAGGGTACATAATAAGTATTGAATACCCTTAAATGCTAGTTACTGTGGGGCTTAAATAAGTATTGCCATGGGGAGAATAGTTGGCATTGACTTGGGAACGACTAATTCCGTTGTAGCGGTGTTGGAGGCTGGTAGGCCTGTTGTTATTGCTAGTGCTGAAGGTGCTAGAACTACGCCATCAGTTGTTGGCTTTACTAAGGAATCTGAATTGTTAGTCGGTCAACTTGCGAGACGGCAATTAGTTCTTAATCCCAAAAACACTTTCTCCAATTTAAAAAGATTTGTTGGCAGAGCATGGGATGAGCTTGAAGAAACAAGCCTTTCAGTTCCTTATAGCGTCCGCTCAAATGATCAGGGAAATGTTCGCATCACCTCTCCCATAACAAAACGGGAATATGCGCCTGAGGAACTTATTGGCAATATCATTAGAAAGTTAATAGATGACGCTGAAACATATTTAGGAGAAAACGTTGATGCTGCTGTAATCACTGTTCCCGCTTATTTCAACGATTCACAAAGACAAGCTACCCGTGATGCTGCGATTTTGGCGGGCATATCTGTTGAAAGGATTCTAAATGAACCAACCTCCGCCGCTCTTGCTTATGGATTTGATAAAAGCTCATCTAGAAAAGTTTTGGTTTTTGATTTAGGTGGTGGAACATTTGATGTGTCTTTAATGTCCATTTCCAATGGTGTTTTTGATGTAAAGGCAACTTCAGGTGATACACAATTGGGAGGTAATGATTTTGATCAAAGAATTGTTGATTGGCTTGCTGAAGATTTTTTAGCAAAGAATAAACTTGACCTAAGAAGAGATAGGCAATCATTACAAAGACTTACTGAAGCAGCTGAGAAAGCTAAACAAGAACTTTCTGGTGTTCAAACCACACCTATCTCACTCCCTTTTATTTCTACAGGAAAAGATGGACCATTACATATAGAAACTACCCTAAGTAGAAAAAAGTACGAGAGTCTTTGCAATGACCTTTTAGATAGATTATTTGATCCTGTTAATACTGTTATTGATGATTCAGGGTGGAATCCTGAGGATATTGATGAAGTTGTTCTTGTAGGTGGAAGTACACGTATGCCAATGGTAAAGCAATTAGTTAAAACATTAGTTCCAAATCCACCTTGTCAATCTGTTAACCCTGATGAAGTTGTTGCTATTGGTGCGGCAATTCAAGGTGGGATTCTTTCAGGAGAGTTGAGAGACCTTTTATTGAATGATGTCACACCTCTCTCTTTAGGACTAGAAACTGTAGGTGGATTAATGAAGGTTCTAATTCCACGTAATACCTCCATACCAGTTAGACAATCCGATGTGTTTAGCACATCTGCTTCCAACCAATCATCAGTTGAAATTCATATATGGCAAGGAGAGAGGCAAATGGCCTCAGACAACAAATCACTGGGAAAATTCAGATTATCTGGTATTCCTCCTGCCCCTCGAGGTGTTCCTCAAGTTCAGGTGGCTTTTGATATTGATGCCAATGGTTTATTAGAAGTCAGTGCCACTGATCGAACTACTGGGAGGAAACAGTCTGTAAGTGTTACTGGCGGTTCAAATTTGAATCAAAATGAAGTTAATAAGTTGATTGAGGAGTCCAAAGTAAAAGCATCTGAAGATAGAAAAAAGCGAGCTTCTATTGATCAGAAAAATAATGCTTTAACACTTGTTGCTCAAGCTGAGAGGCGGCTAAGAGACGCTTCACTTGAGTTGGGGCCCTATGGCGCTGAGAGACAACAAAGATCTGTAGAGGTTGCGATGAGGGACGTTGAAGATTTGCTTCAAGATAATGATTTGCAAGAACTCGAATATGCAGTTGGTTCTCTACAAGAAGCATTATTTGGTTTGAATCGTCGCCTATCAGCAGAAAGAAAAACAGATTCAAATCCCATACAAGGTATTAAAAATACTTTTGGGTCATTAAAGGACGAGTTGTTTTCTGACGACTACTGGGATGATGATCCTTGGGATTATTCTCAAGGACGTCAAAATAGAAATGGTGATAATAATTATGGGAGAAGGGATGTAGATCCTTGGGATAATGACTACTACCGTTGATCCTAATTATTGGTCTCTATTAGGAGTCTCTCCAGAATGTGATTCTAATGAGCTTAAATCCGCCTTTAGGAAAGAGGCAAGAAAGTGGCACCCCGATTTAAATAAAAATGATGTCAATGCAGAGGAAAGATTTAAATTAATTAATGAAGCCTATGCGATTCTTAGCGATCCAAAAAAGAGAAGGGAATGGGAGAAACAAAATAATAAACATAAAGATATCTTTGATAATAGATTCCCAACCTATGAGGAATATATAGATCTTGTATTAGGAATTAAAACAGATTTAAAAAGTGAAAGTGATGATCAATATTCAGAACATTCTGAAGATGAATATGAAAACTTTGAACAAACTAATTTTAATGAATATGTTCCCACAACTAGTGAACCAGCACCACCTCCAACTTTAATTTATGAAGATCAAGAATCAATTGTAGAAATCACACCAGATCAAGCTCTTTATGGATCTTCAGTTGAAATCCAGTTACAAGACGGCACTCTAGTTGAGGTTTTAACTCCGCCATTTGCAGGTGATGGATGGAGATTACGAATAGAAGGTGCTGCAATAGGTTGTCGAGATCATTTTGTACAATTAAAAGTACAAACAGAAGATGGTCTAAGAATTGATGGATTAAGAGTTACGTATCGTCTTGAATTGTTTCCACATGATGCTTTATTGGGATGTGCTGTAGATATTCCAACTTTAAATGGATCTGTGACATTACAAGTTCCTCCTAATTCATCTACAGGGAGATTATTAAGACTTAGAGGACGTGGATTGGAATACGAAGAATATCGTGGTGATCAAATCGTTGAAATAATTATTGTGTTACCAGATAATTTAAGTGATTCTGAACTTGCATTATATCAGCGTCTAAATGAAATATCTATGGAGAATTATTAGAATTATATTGTTTATTCAATTTATCGATTTATAATCGGATTGGTTATTTATTTATTATGTTAGTTCATGTCCTTTTGTATGAAGCGGGGACTGAAAGTGAAGGTATACACTCCCTCGAACTTAAGGGAACGACAGTAATCCTTATGTTCGAGGATAAGGACGATGCTGAACGATATTGTGGACTTTTAGAAGCACAAGACTTTCCAACACCATCCGTTGAGGAGTTAACGAGGACAGATATTGAAGCATTTTGTATTGAAGCTGGTTATGAACCCCGCTTTGTCGAAAAAGGTTTTATCCCAAGAACCGATGAAGAGCGCCTTATGATTTCACCACCTCTTTCAAATTTAGAAGTGGGAAATTGGCAAAATCAAGATAATTTAAATGGACAAATATCCTCTAATGATCAACTCCAAGATATAAAAAAGCGTTTAGAAAATCTTTTATGAGTGATACAAATAATCATTCAAAAAATATTATTCATCGAATACTAACAGAGCAGATTAATTTAACTTCGAATGAATTGGATACAAAGTCTACTAAAGAAATAGTTAATATTTTTTCTGAAGCTGATAAAGAACCTCAAAAAGCTGTTGAGCGTGTTATCCCAGAATTAATTAATGCTATTGATGAAATCACTGCAAGACTAAAATCAAAGGGTAGATTGTTTTATATTGGTACAGGTACTTCAGGAAGATTAGGTGTACTTGATGCTTCTGAATGTCCCCCAACTTTTTGCACGAATCCTGATTTGGTGCAAGGAATAATTGCTGGAGGTATACCTTCGCTAACAAGAAGTTCAGAACATCTTGAGGATGTATCTGAGATTGCTATCGCTGATCTTAAAGATAGAAATTTCTCATATAGAGATGTCTTAATAGGTATAACAGCAAGTGGTAGAACTCCTTATGTTCTTGGTGCATTAAACTATTCCAAAAGTATAAACGCACTAACTATTTCTATTTCATCAGTTCCCGAAAGAGATTCAACTTTAGATAATGATATCGATATTAGGCTGATTACTGGACCTGAAATTCTTGCTGGTTCCACAAGATTAAAAGCTGGAACAGCTACAAAGATGGCTTTAAATATAATTTCTACATCTGTGATGATTAAACTAGGTAAAGTTTATGGAAATAGAATGATTGATTTATCAGTATCCAACGATAAATTATTGGATAGAGCAATCGGTATTTTATTTGATATTGGATCGGTTGATAAAGTTACTGCTGTTCGACTTTTAAAGAAGACAAATGGATCTGTAAAACTATCTTTATTAATTGCTTTGTCTGGAATGGATGTTATAGATGCTAAGCAATTACTTAATGATTCAAAGGGTAATTTAAGAACTGCACTAATTAGCGTTAAAGATAATTGAATTATGTTCAATTAAACTTTAAGTATACATATTATACTTTCTGCAATAAACTTTAAAAGTAGTTATTATTAGAAAAATTTATTTGAGTTATGTCTAAAGTATTGATGGAAACAGATAAAGGCCAATTGACGATTGACCTCTTTGATAATGATGCACCCAAAACAGTAGAAAACTTTTTGAAGCTTGTTAAAGAAGGTTTTTACAATGGCCTTTCTTTTCACAGAGTCATTAATGGGTTTATGGCTCAAGGCGGATGTCCAAATACAAGAGAGGGCTCACGAGGGATGCCTGGCACTGGAGGCCCTGGATATTCAATCAATTGTGAAATTAATCCAAACAAACATGAAGCTGGATCTCTTTCTATGGCTCACGCAGGTAAGGATACTGGTGGTAGCCAATTCTTTTTAGTTCATGCTCCACAACCACATTTGGATGGAGTACATACTGTTTTTGGTAAAACTAATGATATGAAAATTCTTCTATCTATCACTAATGGTACTAAAATTAATAGTGTAAGTATTGTTTAATAGACTTAAATTTATTATCTTATCTTGTAATTAACTCCATTCGAAAGTACTGGTCTTATCTTTTAAATTCCAATCAAATAATGGCGAATTTTCAAAATTTGAAAGTTCGCTTATTTTTTTTGACTCTATAGATATATTTGAAGAAGGATGTAAAAGCCTTTCATAATTGTCAGTTTTAATTATTCCAATTCTTTCTGTATTTTTCCAATTGCTAAGCTCCTTAAGTAGTGACTCAAGCAATCTTTTATCTATAAAGTTACCTTCCAAATGTGTTTTGATATCTCTATGTCTAACATTCCAAATGAATAATGGGTTTTCACATAGAGCTATTAACCTTGGAGCTGTTTGAATAGAAATATTTAAAAAATGGTTTTCTGACCACTTACATGCTTTATCTTCAAAATGTTTTAATTCGCTGTCGTTAACTTTTCCATCCCAATAGACAACAATATTTTGTCTTTCATTGGTTAAATTTGTCTGAATATTATTATCAATTAAGTGTCCAAGTTTTTCTCTTTTTACCTCAAGATAAGCCGCATTATGATCTCCGGGGCAAATAACTAATGGAACTCTAGATTCAACTTGAAGACCATATCCACCAAGACCAGCTATTTTTCTAGGATTATTTGTTAGTAATTTAAGTCTATTTATTCCTAAATCTGTCAATATTTGCGCCCCCACTCCATAGTTTCTCAAATCTGCAGGAAAACCTAATTTCTCATTGGCTTCAACAGTATCTAATCCTCCATCTTGAAGATTATAGGCTTTTAATTTGTTAACTAAACCTATACCTCTCCCTTCCTGCCTTAGATAGACAACAACTCCTTCTCCTTCTTCTGAAATTCTTGACAAGGCAGCTTCTAATTGAGGCCGACAATCGCACCTTAATGATCCAAATGCGTCTCCTGTCAGACACTCTGAGTGCATTCTTACCAATACCGGCTCTTTTAAATTTTCTGGATTTCCTTTTATTATCGCGACATGTTCTGATCCATCCAATTCATTCTTGTAACCGATTGCCTTGAAATCTCCAAATAGGCTAGGCAACTTTGCTACTGCTTGTCTGTAGACAAATCTCTCATTTTCAAGTCTGTAGTGAATTAAATCTGCAATACTGATCAACTTTAAATTTCTTTCTTGCGCATATTTTTTTAACTCAGGCAATCTTGCCATTGAGCCATCCAGATTTTGAATTTCACAGATAACGCCTGCATGAGATAAGCCTGCTAACAAAGATAGGTCTACTGCCGCTTCCGTATGTCCAGCCCTTTTTAATACTCCTCCAATTTTTGCTCTTAAAGGGAAAATATGACCGGGTCTTCTTAAATCAATTGGTTTTGTTTGACTATTAAGAGCAACTTGAATTGTTTTAGCTCTATCTTCAGCTGAAATGCCCGTAGATACTCCAAATTCAGGACCTGCATCGATACTTACAGTGAATGCTGTTTGGTTTGAATCGGTATTTCTGTCAACCATTAAAGGAAGATCTAATTCGTCTAATCTTTCCCCTTGCATTGCTAGACATATCAAACCTCTAGCCTCTGTTGCCATGAAATTTATTTGCTGGGGAGTCGCAAATTGAGCAGCACATATTAAATCGCCTTCGTTTTCTCTCTTTTCATCATCAACCACAACAACACATTCACCATTTCTGATAGCAGCTAGTGCATCTGCAATATCATCAAATTCAATTTCATAACAATCTTCTGATTTCAACTTATTCCTCGTGTTTGTGGTGAAATGGTTCTTTGCTAATTATTCTCAAATGAATATCTCCTCATTCTACGAAATAACATTGATGTTATGGCAATTAGTACATCGAAAGCTGGGAGGATCGCAATTATTGGAGCATCTGGATACGGTGGACTTCAACTAGTCAAGCTGATCAATGAGCATCCTAATTTTGAGATTTCAACCTTAAATGGTGAGCGATCAGTTGGTAAAAGCTGGAATGAAATAAATCCTTTTATGAAAATTTTGGGAGATAAAAAGATTACTAAAAGCAATATTGACGAAATCGCTCATGATTCTGATTATGCAATATTAAGTCTTCCTAATGGCTTATCATCACAGTTAACACCTTTATTGTTAAAAAAAGGTGTTAAGGTCCTCGATTTGTCGGCTGATTATAGATTTAAATCTCTAGATAAATGGAAAGAAGTCTATACAAAAGAGGCAGCGAAATATAAAAGATATGACTACGAATTATGTGAAGAGGCTATTTATGGTTTTTCAGAAGAATTTAGTAGCGAAATCTCAAAGTCAAGATTAATTGCATGTCCAGGTTGCTATCCAACTGCCTCACTTAGTTTACTTATTCCATTTTTAAAACAAGGTTTAATAGAAAGTGAGGGAATTATTATTGATGCAAAATCTGGCACATCTGGTGGTGGCAGAAATCCAAGTGAGCAACTTTTATTGTCTGAATGCTCTGAATCAATTAGACCTTATGGAGTAATTGGACATAGGCACACGGCTGAAATAGAAAGGATTGCCAGTCATTTTGCTGGTCACGATGTCAATTTACAATTCACTCCTCATTTAGTACCAATGGTTAGAGGGATTTTGTCGACAGTTTACGCTCGTTTAAGAGATCCCGGATTAACAGCTGAAGACTGCAAAATTGTAATCGAAGCTTTTTATAAAGATCAACCATTTATTGATATCTTGCCTGTAGGAACTTATCCAGCAACTAAATGGGTTAAAAATACTAATAAAGTTATGATTTCTGTTGAAGTTGATAAACGTAACGGAAGAATTGTTCTAATGAGTGTTATAGATAATCTTCTAAAAGGTCAAGCAGGACAGGCAGTTCAAAATTTAAATATTATGCACGGACTTGAATCAGATATTGGTCTTCCTAAGATTACTTTTTATCCTTGAAACTAGTTCTAATTCCAATTGCTACTTTAGCAATAGCTAAAGGTAATATTATATGTTCCATATCTTGAATTCTTTTTTTTAAGGTTTCAATACTATCTTTTTCTTTAAGAGGGACTGCCGCTTGAATAATTATTGAGCCTGAATCAACCTCCTTTTGAACATAGTGAACTGTACAGCCAGTAATAGTTACCCTTTTGTCCATTGCCTGCTGAATTGCATCAATGCCTTTAAAAGATGGTAAAAGTGATGGATGTATATTAATTAGTCTATTATTGAACTTATTAATTATTTCTTCACCAACAATTCTCATCCACCCAGCCATA
>Ga0209036_1001445_pt1 | contig 10107 bp, 22 predicted proteins | sample MarorgKNORR_S2LV_3_FD_188222 | JGI IMG/M metagenome (GOLD analysis project Ga0209036, IMG submission 188222) | Marine microbial communities from the Southern Atlantic Ocean, analyzing organic carbon cycling - DCM_A/KNORR_S2/LV (SPAdes) (version 2) | ecosystem: Environmental > Aquatic > Marine >... | reverse complement strand
TTTGTGTTATTAATCGTTGTAGGTGTTTACGTATATGAACGTGAAAGCACGGACTGTACATGCGATCCTGTTATTGAGTACTGGCACATTAACTTTTAGAACTGTAGTACACGTTTACGCAATAGTGCGTCTACTGTGCCGTCACGGTCGTGTAAACCTTGACTCATAATAGTCATCCACTTTTGCCACTGCTCGTGGACAGTGAGATCTCTTGAGTCGGGAGGTCTTGTGAAATAATCAACAAGTGATTCATACTGTTGTCTACGTAGTCTACGGCAACGTTTGATTATTTGTACGCAACGCATGAGGTCTAGCTTTTCAGCTATAGTAAGTCTACGATCGTTGTTGCGTTCTACTTCCCGTATTAAACGGTTAAGTGATAAGTGCTTCACACAGTACTTATCCGAAATGGGTTTTTAGCCCAAAAAAATTGCCGCGTATTTTTTTCTAGGGAAGTACTTACAGATTCTCGGTGGTGATTCTAACTCACCCCATTTTTTTGGCTTAAGGACCACTAAGCTCAAATCCATTTTTGCGTATATAACCCCGAGTGCCCCCGAGCCGTGAGAAATAAAAAAAGGCCCCGAAGGACCTTTTTCTTTTTTGATTTTTTTTATTTTTTATGAAACTGCAGCAATCTTATCGTCTTGCATTGTAACCTTAGCAAAGAACTCGCGTCCTGGTAAGCCTGTTACTAGCGGACGGTGTGCTACTACAAAGCTACCTGTGCTCTTGTACTCAGGACCAAAGAAGCTGGTCTCCTCATACTGTAGAGCAGAGCCAATCGCTGCCTTAAGTTCCTTCTTGCTTTTATAGCCTGTTACTAACATAGTCATAGTCAAGTCCTCCTTATATAGTTTGACGTGTTTGGATTGTATCAGCGTTCTCAAAGCCCATGCCAGCTACACGGAACAACTCTCCGCCTACTCGCATATAGTCTCCTACTGATGTTGATCTGTGTCCCCACTGTTTGCCAGCATCATCTGTATGCAGGGGCTTCACTACAGTTACAGCATCATTGCCGTCTTCTGGCAACTTCATGCTCCAGCTGTCCATAATGTTCTGCGTCCATCTGTATGCATACTCAAGTCCGCTATCGATCTTGCCAACATACTCAACTTCAGCTACTGTCTCTGCTTGGTCTTCAAACGCTGCGTGGATTACTTCTATCTTCATATTGCCCTCTTTCCTAATTGTTATACTAAGAGTATACAGTCAAAAATCCTAAAGGTCAACCTCTTATTTGCCAATATCTATGCGGGGATTAAAGGGGATGGTAGGACGGAGTTAAAGGGCATCTACTCCGTCCTACCTTGTGCGAGCCAGCTATGGAGGGCAATCACATAGTCGTGGGCTCTAGCACATTCTGTAGATCATGCATGCTTAGTGCTTCATGACCGTATTCTCTGCCATCGCTTCCCACTTGGTAGGAAATGCTTTGGCCAAGTCAGCGACCTTAAGTACTGTTCGCAGACTCAATTCTCTTAAACGTGCCTTGTTGCTCTCGCAGAACTCTACGATCTCATCAACGACACCTTCGCCCAATTGATACTCATCAAGCATACCGTCTTTGGTGATCTGCTTGATACGCAGCATCTTCTCTCTATCAGTATCGATAGTCAAGTCAATGTAGTGACACCTGGACTCTAATGCTTCCAAATGATCTCTCATCTTCTTCGACTTAACGTTATCGAACTTGATGTTGGTGATGAATATCGCACCACCCTTGAAATCGAAACTGTCCGGAACACCTTCGTTTCTCAACTTGAAGCTGTCTGTGTTCCAATGGATAGTTCTGTTCTTCTTGCTATCCAAAGCCGCCTTCAATATGTTAAGGCTGAGTTCATCACTGAAGACTGAGTCACAGTCATCAAAGACCAACACATTGTCCTTGTCGGCATAATTGTACAGTTTACAGTAGAGGCCGATAGCACTCATAGCACCCTTGACAACCTGATACTTGGGAGGCTTCTCACCTAGTGTAGCGATCAAGTCATGCTTGCCAAGCACCTTCTCTACACCAAAGGATTTACCTACGCCTGGAGGGCCACTAACGATCATAGCACGTACATCGCCCTTCTTGGTTGCTCGAGTCATGTCCTCAAGCATTTCGAAACGTTCACGGAGTCTTTCGATAGTCTCCTCATCAGTCTCTTCTCGCTTGGTTGTCTTTGCTGAACCTGCGTCCTCATATGAGTCAGCACCAGTACAAGCGATCTTGATGTTTCGCATCGGAAAGCCAGCTACAGCCGATCCGTCAACTGTAACGTAACCGCCCTTAGCGCCTACCTTGAAATGTTCTACTAGTGGAAATACCATACCGGTCAAGTCCACATCGTTACCTCTAATTTTGTAACTGCCTTCTTTGATTCTTATCTGCATAATTTGCCCTTCTGTGAATTAATGTTAATGCCTTATTGTCTTTACAGTATACGATCTCTATACGAGAATGTCAACCTCTTTTTTTGCTGATTGTGCAATTTTTATTAGGGTCCATTCTTCTGCGGTGATGTCCTTCTGCCTAGTGCCAAACGGACTACCAATGGTAACCAATTTGGTTCCTAACCTGCTCATTCGATTTGCAGTCACATCGTCCTTTTCGTCCCATGCTAGGTCCATTAGCTTACGACCTGCCTCGACCAACTCATTCTCAAGTGCCGTCAGTGTATACAAATTATTCTCCTATAGCTTTTTCAATCTGCTTTATTCTATCTTCTTGTAGAGTTCTGATGTCCTCTGTTGTTGAGAACAGCTCTAGTCCGAAGTAAAAGATCACTCCTGCCACTATGGCGATTATGATTCCTTTCACAGCACCTCCTCTGTTATACCACGTTGGGGAACAAAGTCCTTAGTGGTTGTTGTTTTAGGGGATACTCTGATCACCCTGCTTAGGTAGTAGTCCCTGCAGGACTGTACCTCTCCTGCATCGTCAGGCAGTTCGTTTGCCCACTCCGTTACAGTTTGGATATGACATGGATACTCTTTCCATCCAATGCCGTTCTCCATAACCAGGGCGGCTACGAATGCCATAGCATCCTGCTCCCTGTCCAAGTCCTCAACTAGGTACTCCGACCCGCCCTTGAACTTCCAATAGCTGTTGCCGGAAGCGAACTTGCCGTCTTCGCTGTGTGCACCGTAGTTCTCTAAAACTTGTGTTGAAACTATAAACATTTTTGCCCTCGCTTTGTTAATTTCTTATTATATACAGTATATGATCATTCAACTCTAAAGTCAACCTTTTATTTGCCAAAAAGTCATCTTTTTTTCGGGCTGAAATAAAGTCAGAGCTCCGTGCCCTCCCGTCCCAGCATCCCGGTCCTCAATTATAATGTAGCACAACCTGCGGTCGATGTCAACCTCTTTTTTACCAATTGGTCCGCCGCCTTCTTAGCTCTCCTGGCGAGCAGAAACTCGCGACGGACTCTCCTTCTAACCATATCGTATCTGATAGACATATTCATTTATGGGGATAAGATGATTAAGGCCACCAACATGATGGCCTGACTGATGAAGACGATCTCTATCACTCGGCCTCCTCTACTACCTCAGGCTCTGGCGGAACATACACATGCCACATCGCCTTCTCTACTAGGTCCTGTGCCTGCTTCCAGGTTATAGTGAATACTTCGTCCAGCTTCTGGATCTTCCCGCCACGTGCTAAGAATTCCTCTACAGTCTCTGTCTTCATATTGTCTCCTGTGTTGTTTATCATGTGTATATAATAGCATCTACCCTAGGGAACACAAGAAAAAAGATCCCCTACGATATCTGTTGTTTACCGGTAATTGGCTGATACCATTGGGGATCTTTTCTTGCATTGGCCTGCCCTGCAGGATTCGAACCTGCGACCTACGGTTTAGAAGACCGTTGCTCTGTCCAGCTGAGCTAAGGGCAGTGAGTGGTGCCGCCACCCGGACTCGAACCGGGACAGCTCGAGGGCCGACAGATTTTAAGTCTGTTGTGTCTACCAATTCCACCATGGCGGCTATCTCTCACTTGAATGTTATAAAGGGGGTGGTGGCTAACCGTGGCCACCGTCGGATCTATTAGGGGATCAGCCCTTGACTTGAGTTAAGCTGTCTCCAACTCTACGTCAACCTGTGTTTCCATGTCAGCGGACTTGATCGAAGAAATAACATCTTCGTCCTTCTCGCTCGCAGGTGTGGCCTTTTTAGGAGCCATGTCTTTGCAGTTTCTCACCACAAACTCACTGATGGCACCTTGGGCGGCTTCACCCTGGAAATCTGGATCGCTAATCAAAGTCTTGCAGATCTCTGCCTTGGTCATCGCCTTGTCGAACTCTTTAAGGTTCACGTCAGTGTGACCGTTCTTGTCTAGGATCTTAATCCTTGCAACAAAGTCGTTCGCGAATCGAACCTTCGTCACGCCTTTGTTAGTTGATACACCAGCAACGGTAAATGTCTTGTTTGTAGCCATATCGTTTAGCCCTCCTTAGGCTGATTGGTTTGTTTAACTATACACATAATAGCATCGGTTGGCACCATTGTCAACCTTTATTTTGCCATTTCTGCGATTTCTTTTTGGTGTTGCAATAATGCCACACTAGCGAAGTCGAACACCGGAAACCCGCTATCATCGTCATTGCTCATCTTGTGGATGAGCCAATTCTCTCCATCCCAGAGGTATGCCCATTCGCACCAGCTACCTTCCATAGCCTCTGTCCAGGACTTGACATCATCAAAATGCCTAGCCTCTACATCTTTCTCGCCTCGGTCTCTGCCGTAGGCCATGCACCAGTCATCTGTCATCGGAAGCTCTGGCTGTTCTCCGTACCTGGCATCGAAGTCATGTACTTCGCCTATCTCAGGTCCTAAGCTGGACAAGTCGCCTAGCCCAATCAGTTGAGCTATCTTATCCGTATCGGTATAATGCTTATTCAGGATGTCTCCATTATGAGCAGGATAACCATCCCAGTGGCAGTAAATTCCAACCACGCCACCATCTGGCTTCTTCATTGCTATTGTACTTCTAGTTCCCATATCGCCCTCGCTTTCTAAATTGTTAAGTATATAATACAGTCTCTCAGACCGTTTGTCAACCTCTTTTTTACCTTTTTATTACAGCGCCAGCAAATCCGAAGAATGCTGTACCCATCACAGCCACTATCGCGACTATCCATCTCCACAGGGCGTTCGCATCTTCTGGAATGCAATCGCCTGCACAATCCTCTAGCACTCCTACGCCTACTATGGCGCAGAAGAATGCCATTCCTATGCAGAGTGCTCTCATTCGTAGCACTCCCCAAAGTCTTCCCACTCTTGTTCCCAAGTCGGCTGTCCGTCGTCCTCGTCTTCCATAAAACGCTCGCTCAGCTCGTTGCAGTCTAGCATATCAGCCACATCGTCTGTGCTCATATACTTCAGTGCCATTGTCAGCATAGCCTCGGCACTTACAATGCCGTTCTCAACCAACTCCAACGCTTCGTCTCTACTATTAAAATTTGCCATCTTGCCCTCTTTCTGTTTCCTTATTATGCTTATACTATAACACACCAAATCCGGAATGTCAACCTCTTTTTATCCAAAAGCGTATTCGCTCCAAACTTCGTTCCAGCCATCCTGCACATAGTCTTCAATCTCAGCGTCTGTCATGTTCACCAAGTGCTTATGCTTCATAGCCACAGCCACAGCCTCACTCACGTGCTCGCTCTCTTTAATAGCGTCAACCACCTTTGTGTCAAACTGCTCTTCTAAATCTAAAATATAACTACTCATGCCCATTTGCGTTTCTCCTATTTCCTTATTATGCTTATACTATAGCACAGACAAATCCAATTGTCAACCTTTTTCTTGCCAAATTTGAAACATATCTAGCTGCTCGTCTAGCTCGTCTGGCAGGGTGATCGGCTTCCACTCTGGGTTCTCGCATATCTCTGCCAGGGTAGGTGGGGTGAAGAACCTCTGGTTGTTCAGGGTAGCCAATGATTTCTTTGATCTGATGATTTGCATTTTGCCCTCGTGCTTTTATTTTATAGTTAACAATAGCACAATTTTATGCTACTGTCAACCATTTTTTTACCATTTTTTAATTTATTGTGTACATGCTAACAAAGCTGTCATTTTTAAATGTTAGCATACACAAACGCCCGTCATAAAATTTGTTATGCATTGTTGCTGTAAAATGCATTTCATCTCCGTCCGCACATTTTGTTTTGCTGTTAAAACTAAAATTTTTATATATAGTTTTGCAGCTATTTTTGTCTGCGTCCTGCATTGTAAAATTTGCATTACGCAAAACATTCTCAGTCAAATTTTCAATGCGTTTGTTTAGTTTTACTTTTTGCATACTTTCCTCCTATTTGTTGTAAAGCATTTTAATTAATGCGTTATTTGTTACAAAGTTTTTTGTTTTTTGCATACAAGTATTTTGCAACAAATTAAAAGCTGTTTTTTGTTGTGTACTTAAATTGCGTATAATTTTATTGCTGTTATTACTATAAACATTATGTGCAGCAATATCATTTTTGTGTACAAATAAATTGTTAGTTGTGCTGCAATAAGTAGCTGTTAATTTTTTTGTTAGTGCTTTTTGTGTTAACAATTTGCCCTCCGTTAACTTTATTATGTGTTTAATGTAGCACAAAAAATAAACAAATGCAACCTCTTTTTTCCAAAATAAATGTAACAAAAACAATGACTTACAAAATAAATTAATTTGCTAAGTGCTTGAAAACGTTGAATATTTTTCGAAACTTTTTGGTTGCTTTTAGGAACATTGTGTGCTACATTAAACATAATAAAACGTTAACTAAAAAAGGCAGTTTACTATGCAACAAATAAAAACACTTACAATTAAAACAAGCAATAAAGTTAAAAGCGTACACGTGGATACGTTATACGCAATTATGGAAAATGCTTATAAGCAATTACAAGTTATGGATCCGTGTGCTACGGGTGCAAGTTATTATGTTGCAAATGCAAATATATTTGCAGCATTGCAAGTGTTATATGCAAATACAGTACACTTTAAAGAATACTGTAGCTTAGAAAGTATAATGGAAATTTTTGGAAATAACATAACTTACTACGACGAAGAAAGCATATACTTTTACATTGTTGAAAATACAGCAATGCAAAAAATTAACTTGCGTGATTTTGTTTGTTTAAGTAATTAAGCAAAATAAAAAAAACGGTTGCGTAGTAGCATTTTTTGTGCTACTATGCAAATATAATAAAAATAAAAGCAGGGGGCAATATGCAAAAAAAATGTTATTACAAACAAGAAATTTTAACTTTAAAACAATTACAAAAAAACTGTGAACGCATAACAGCAGATTTGCGTATGGCAGATTGCACGAAAGCAGAAAATATTGCTGTTATGTTTGCAAGCTATAAAAAAAATAATAATATTGCATAGTAAAAAATAGGTTGCATTATAGTACAATTTGTGCTATAATGCCTCGCCTCTCGGCCTTGATATCAATAGGCCTCATTCGAACAACGAACACCTCCCGGCCTAATAAGACGTTCTGTCTAAGTCACAGACCCATTCTCCATCATACCATTCGCATCGGAGCTGTTCTTCGCCCCAAGGAGCTTTGATAATGAGTATTGGCATAGAGGTCTGATCACAGAGCTCCGTAGAGACTACAGAGCATTCCTTTAGGGTCATGTCTAAGGTACAGTCTTTAAGGAATCTAACCTTCACAGACGTCTTAGGGGTCTCCATGAATAAGGGTGGGTTCCATCTCTCTTTGTCCCACTCTTCCCAGTTAGGTGGCCCGTCGTTAGGGTCCATCCAATCCCATCCTTCTCTCCAGCTTCTCAACAGGTAGCCTGCTCTTTCGGAACGGGCTTCATCTTCCCGAACAGGTTATTAATACGCAAAGGAATAACTATGTGCGTATTACAGTCATCACAACATCTTCCGGTGCTTGCCGGCTCAGCATTGTGTCCGCCATCCCATCCGCTTAGGGGATCCTTCTTAATTGTGCTTCCGCAAATTGAACATTTCATATGTGCCATCTCCTTATTATGTTTATACTATAGCATAAGCTATTTACAAAGTCAACCTTTATTTTGCCAAAACTTCCCGGCAAAAACACTGACTGGGCAGCGGGGTCGGGGCGGGATGTTGCAATAATGCAACACCCCCTATGCAACTAAAATTCTACAATGCCAAAGTCAGCTATAAACAGCCATCTCAATGTGCCCTGCAAATCTTCTTCCTGCTCATCTAAGTATGTAAAGTCATCGCATACTTTAGTCTCGCCCGTATGTGTATCCGTAATTTCTAATCTGCAACTCGCATTGCCGTTGCCCCAAGTCGTAGCTTTTTCGCTCGCTTTTATTTTGTAAGTATATCTTTGCATATTTGCCCTCATGCTTTGTTATTGTTATAGTTACACTATAGCATATAAAATGCTATAATGCAACCATTTTTTTATTTTATTACGCAGCAGTAATTACTATGTCCTCTTCACCTATTTGTCTGTGTGCTATGCCTTCTGCTTTCATCTCATCTATAACATACAACCAAAATGTGCCGTCGCATTCTACATCTAAGTTTACATACTCGTCGTCTTGCATACCTTGTTCGCTATAATCAAAGTCTAAGTATTCGCATAATTGCATATCAAAGTCGCAGCTCTCAACCATATACTTTTGCAAGTTCGCCAAAAAAGCTGTGTCCGTATAAATCATACCGTCGCTTTCTCTCATATCTTTTACTTTATTAATAAGCACGTTCTGTTCTACGTCAGCACCATCGTACCATGTGCCGTCTTCGCCACTGCCGTCATAGTGTATGCTACCCGCAAGTCCGCCACTCCATGTGTTGTCCTCATCATCATAGCTAACTAAAAAGTTCGCGTGTCTCACCTTAACACCTTTTGCAACAGTACTCCATAAACCTCTGTTACCGTCAGTCCATATTCTGTTGTTGTTTACATCTACACAAATGCTAAATTCTGTACGTGCTTCGTCAAAGTAAACCTCAACGTTTTCGTTTGCTAAAAATGTTTTTGCTAGTTTTACAAGTGTAGTATTATATTGCATATTGCCCTCATGCGTTAGTTGTTGTTGTATTGTGTTTATAATGTAGCATACTTTTTTCCAAAAGTCAACTACTTTTTTACAAAATATGTAAAATAATCTTCAATGTGTTCCGCTACGTCATCAGCGTTCTGCAAGTCGCCTGCAGCTTCCATCTGCTCGTATGCTCTGTTTAAAAAGTAAAGTGTAATTTTATTAAGTAATTTTTGCAATGTGCCCTCCTATTGCTTAATTGTTATATACATTGTAACCTCGTTTTGTTCAAATGTCAAGCATTATTTTACATTTTTTTTAAATTAATTTGGCAAAAAAGAGGTTGACAACACCAAAAATATATGTTATAATAAACTACGCTCCCGATGCCTGAAGGCTCAGAATCCAAAAAAACTTGAACAAATGGTAAAAAAGAGGTTGACTTCTCCTCTACCCTATGCTATAGTATAAACATAATAAGAAACTGCTTTAAGCGACCCCACTCAGAATCCAGAGCAAAGCAAGACAGCACGGGGCAGAAAAAAAGCAAAGGGCTATAGGCTGGCCGAAATCTGACTTCAGTCTCTCCAAAAAAAATCCAACAAAATCAATAGGTTAAGTGGATGACAGCACAAGAACACGAGAGGCCCCGAAAAAGCCAACAATAACAATGACTTAGGTGAGAAGAACGAGAACAAAGAACTCCTCCTCATCCATTACATTAACTTTGGGCTGTAAGTTATTGATATTACTATATAAAGAGGCGAGGCATAGCAAAAGGCGGCTCTCGAGGCCGAAAAATCCAACAAATTCAAATAGTTAGGGCAAAGAGTTGATTCAGAGCACTAAGAGGGCCTTCAGAACATAGTAGTAGAGGATCAGGGTTCATAGACACTATATAAGGGTCAAAGAGAGGCCTTCAGGCCGATCAGAGTGGTTCAGGATAAGGGGGGTTTTAAGGCACCGTACAGGGCCCTTAGATCAGGCTTAATCAGCCCCTCTCGTAAGGAAATCACGGTGAGATTCACATTTACTACCGTTTTGAACTGTAAAAAAATTTGGTTGACATGAGGTGACGAGAGGCATAGTTCAAATACTTTTAGAACCCTAGATCCTTCTT
>Ga0209036_1001444_pt1 | contig 10107 bp, 8 predicted proteins | sample MarorgKNORR_S2LV_3_FD_188222 | JGI IMG/M metagenome (GOLD analysis project Ga0209036, IMG submission 188222) | Marine microbial communities from the Southern Atlantic Ocean, analyzing organic carbon cycling - DCM_A/KNORR_S2/LV (SPAdes) (version 2) | ecosystem: Environmental > Aquatic > Marine >... | reverse complement strand
TGTAAATAAAAAAGATATTTTTCAGAAAAAATTCTTTTCTAAAGAAAATATAAGCTTATTAAAAACCTATATTGATCAAGAACTTTCAATCGGTGATAGAATTGTCGTTGAAAATAATTCATTTGTAAGTCTAGTTCCATTTTGGGCAACTTGGCCCTTTGAGATAATGATTGCTCCAAAAAAACATAAGAAATCAATTTTAGATCTTACAGATATTGAGATAAATGATTATGCTGAAATTTTACAAAAACAATGTTTTAAATATGATAATTTGTTCAAATGCTCATTTCCGTATTCAATGGGTATCCACCAATGTCCAACAAATAAGAAAAAAAATAAGCACTGGCATATGCATATGTCCTTCTACCCTCCGTTACTCAGATCTTCAAAAATCAAAAAATTCATGGTTGGTTATGAAATGTTTGCTGGACCTCAAAGAGATATTACACCAGAAGATGCAGCAGATAGACTGAGAAAATGTTAAAAAAAGCCTACATCAGGAATGTTTTGTATAAACTCTAGTTAAAACAAGATTAAGGCTAACATACTGATCAAGAATCCATAATGGCGCGCTTTAGCAGAAATGACTCACCTTTTATAAAAAAATTCGCGTTGAGTTTATCAAAAAAATTGATGTAGGCAATAAGTTATTATTTAAATGAACGTTTATAAATCCAAGGCTTCATTAATAGATTGGTTTATTTTTTCTATTCTCTCGACTATTTTTGAACTACTTTTTTCTTCATGTATATTCTCTTGCTCGTTCTGGGTTGCAAGTTGTAGAGCACACATAGCTAGCACATCTTGCTTATCTTTTACAGCATAATTTTCCTCATAATGTCTAATCATTATCTCTATTTTTTTTGAAGCCGCTCTGAGACCTTCTTCTTGCTCAGAGGGAACATTCAAAGGATATATTCTGTTTGCAATTGTTAATTTAATTTTTTGCATTTTGTAAATTTACGAACTCAAATTCATTATGCACTTATCCAATTCTTTAATCATTTTATTAATCCTTCCTTTGGTTAAAGATTTATCTTTATTACCCAGGAAAGTACTGGCAATTTTTAAAGATTCATACCTCTTTCTGTAATCACTCAATTCATTTGTTTGCTCTGAAATCTTTAATTTTTTTTTTTTCAAATCCTGACTGATTTCAAAATTTTCTTCTTTCAATTTAATCACTAACATTTTCAGCTTTTCTACATTTGACTCTAGCAAATCAAGATTTTTTAATGATTCAGACATATTGTAATACAATCTTTTTCAAATTTAATATTAGTTATATTTATAAACAAGTTGGATTTGAATTAAAAAAAATAATTTGTAATTATGTTATTGTGATTAAATTAAAAAAATCAAAAGTTCTAATAATTATTTTTATTTTTTTTCAATTTGCTAACAAAGCACAGGATAGATATCCTCTAGATTACTTTTCCGATCCCCTAGAAACAGAAAAGATATTGAACGGTAATTTTGGAGAATCAAGATCTGCACATTTTCATTCAGGAATTGATTTTAAGACTCAATTTAAAGAAGGATTAAACGTTTACAGCTCAGCTGAGGGTTATATAAGTAGAATTAGCATCAAACACGGTGGATTTGGAAAAGCTCTATATATTAATCACCCAAACGGATATACGACTGTTTATGCACACTTAAAAAACTTTAGTAACAAAATAGAGAATTACATAAAGAAATTGCAATATGAAAAAAAAACTTATCAGATTGAACATTATCCCAAAAAAAATAGTTTAAAAATTTTAAAAAATGAAAATATAGGGAATTCTGGAAACACTGGATCATCTGCAGGACCACACCTTCACTACGAGATTAGAAAAACATCAAATCAAAAACCATTGAACCCTCAATTATTTAATTTTGAAATTAAAGATACTCGAAGACCAACAATGTCCTCATTATATTTCTACAAGGTGGATGATTCAAACAGGTTGAGTGACCCTGTAAAGCTTAGTACTACAAAAATTAATGACAGTACATATTTTTCAGAAAAAGTATTTAGTAATGGTAAAATTGGCTTTGGAATTTCAGGGTTTGATAGACAAGATTTAGCAGCCAACAGAAATGGTATTTATAAATACGAAACTTACTATAACAATAAAAAGAGTATTGAATTTAAATTCGATTCCTTTTTTTTTGAAGAGTCTATTAAAATTAAGACTTTAATCGATTATAAATTCTTTGTAAAAAATAAAAAAAGAATAATAAAACTATTTGTTGATAGCGGAAATGATTTAACAATTTACTCAGGGAATGAAAATGGTTACATAAACGTAGAGGAGGACTCCACTGAATACATAATTAAATTGTCAGATCTTAAAAAAAACAACCTTTATATCAAGATACCAATCAACAAAGGAAATTCTAAAAGGGATATAAATTATAGTAATGAATATGAGTTCGAAACATTAGTTAAAAACAAACTGGATTATAATTTTGAATTTGATAATTCGAAAATTAGAATTCCTAAAAATACATTTTTAAAAGACGTTAATATTGAATTAGAAAACACTGACGATTCATTAAAAATAAAAAACCCTTACATACCTGTTTTTAAAAACATTTCAATTGAATTCGAAAATAAGCATTCTGAAAAAGGAAATTATTTAGCCAAAATGGATCATGAAATGAAAGAGTCATTTGCCTCATCTACTTTAGACAAAAAAAATTATTTTGTATTAAAAACAAAAAATCTTGGAACTTATTTTATAAAAAAAGATACGATTCCTCCAAAGTTAAAACTTCTTAATTTTAAAAATAAGGACTGGATTAGCAATAAAGAAAATATAGTATTTAAAATTCATGATGATGAAACTGGAATCAAAAATTATAATGTTGAAATTAATGGTAAATGGATGCTATTTGAGTATGAATACAAAAAAAACGAACTTAAGTATAAGTTTGATTCATTTTTTGAAAATAAAGTTGAAAATAAAATGAAAGTAATTGTTGAAGATATGGTAGGGAATATTACGGAACAAAAATTTAAGTTTTATAAAAAGTAATCACTTATTTATAAAATCTCTGAGTGTTTCAATCACAAAATCAATCTCTTCCTTTGTATTGTACTTTGAAAAAGAAAATCGAATCGAAGGTTTTTTTAAATCATCTTCACATAATATTTCAGAAAGAACATGAGATCCTTTGTTACTTCCAGATTGACATGCGCTTCCTTTGGAACAAGCTATTCCTTTTAAATCTAAATTGAAGTCGAGTAATAATGATTTCTCATTCAATACAGGAAGACATAAATTTAAGATTGTTGAGCTAGTTCTATTACAATCATCACAATTTGCATTAAACTTTACATCAGGAATATTTTTTTTTATTTTTTCAATAAAATATTTTTTTAAATTCAAAACATATGCATTGTCATTAGAAAAATTTTCATAAGAATTTAAAAACGCCCTTTCCATTCCAAAAATATTATGAACGGACTCAGTACCGGCTCTGAGCCCCCTTTCTTGTCCTCCACCAATAACCAATGATTTTAAATTTAAATCTTTGTTGACATATAAAAAACCTACACCCTTCGGACCATGAAATTTATGGGCTGATCCAACAATAAAATCAATATTTGATTTGGAAAGATTAAACTTGTATCTTCCAATAGACTGAACAGTGTCAGAATGAAAGATTGCATTATGTTTTCTGCAAATACTACCTACTGCCTCAATGTCTGTAATAACACCAATTTCATTATTTATGTGCATTAGAGTGACTAGTGTTTTTTTAGAATTATCTTGCAAACTTTTCTCCAAATAGTCAATATTTATTTCTGCGTTTTTATTTAATTCCAAATATTCAACTTCAACATTATATTTTTTATTTAAAAATTCCACAACATTCAAAACAGCATGATGTTCAATTTTAGTTGTAATAATTCTTTTTACACCAAGATCCCGGACTGATGAAATTAAAACAGTATTATCTGATTCAGTTCCACCAGATGTAAAAAAAAGTTCACTTGCAGAAATATTAAGCTCCCTAGAGATTGTTTTTCGAACATTTTCTATAATTGATCTTGACTCTCGACCGAAACTATGAGTAGAAGATGGATTTCCATATGTTTCAGACATGACAGAATTCATGCTCTCTAAAACATTTGTATCAATTTTAGTCGTTGCAGCGTTATCAAAATATATCTTTTTCATTTTTTTTCAAAGGATTTTAAAGTATCAATTATTATTTCCGTTGCTAAAGTTATTTCAGATAAAGAAATTGTAAGTGGAGGCGCAAATCTTATAATATTTCCATGTGTAGGTTTTGCTAATAGACCATTTTCTTTCAATTTAAGACAAATATTCCAAGCCGTTTCACTTTTTTCGTCATCATTTATAACAATGGCATTCAAAAGACCTTTACCTCTAACTAAACTTACAACATTACTGCTTAAAATATAATCGTTCATAATACTTCTAAAAATATTTCCCAATTTTTTTGCATTTAAACATAACTCCTCATCCTTAATCACATTTAGTGAAGCCATTACAACTTTACAAGCCAAAGGGTTCCCGCCAAAAGTAGATCCGTGTTCGCCAGGTTTTATTGTAAGCATAATTTCATGGGACGAAAGTACAGCTGATACTGGAAATACACCCCCAGAAAGGGCTTTTCCAAGCACTAGAATGTCTGGTTTAAAACCATAATGATCACAACAAATCATTTCTCCAGTTCTACCAATTCCTGTTTGAACTTCATCTGCAATAAATAAAACATTATTTTTCTTACATAATTTAAAAGCTTCGGGCAAATAGTTTTCATCCGGGACTACTACCCCAGCCTCGCCTTGAATTGGCTCAACCATAAATGCGACTACATTTGGGTCGATTAAAGCTTCTTTCAAGGCAGTTAAATCATTATATGGTATAATTTCATATCCAGGCATAAATGGTCCAAAATCTCTTTTACTCACAGGATCATCAGAAGATGATATTGCTGCTAAAGTTCTACCCCAAAAATTTCCAGAAACAAAAATAATTTTAGCTTTATTTTTTTTTATTCGCTTGATTTTGTAACCCCATTTTCTAGCTAATTTAACAGCAGTTTCACCACCCTCAACTCCAGTGTTCATGGGCAATAGTCTATCATATCCAAAATATTCGGTCAAAAACTTTTCATAATCCCCTAAAACATTATTGTAAAACGCCCTGGAAGTTAATGTTAAAATTGAAGACTGTTTAATAAGAGCACTAACAATTTTAGGATGACAGTGACCTTGATTAACAGCAGAATAAGCAGATAAAAAATCAAAGTATTTTTTTCCATCTACATCCCACAAATAGATACCTTTTCCTTTTTTTAGAACTACTGGAAGAGGATGATAATTCTGAGCTCCATATGAATTTTCTAAATCTATGAAATGTTTAGTTAGAGATTTGATCATTTTAATTTTTTTTAAAATTATGATACTTATTTGAACTAAACAATTAAAAAACAATTCATCAAAAAGTTCCCTAATTTAGCTGAATAAAAAGGTAGAAATTTGAAATTTATAGAAAGTCAAAACAATAAAGAATTTAAAGATTTAAAAAAATTAATCTCAAGATCTGGAGCTAGAAAAAGCAAAAATTTTATAGTTGAGGGTAAAAAAGAGCTACTTAATTGTAAGGACTGTGGGTTTAATTTAAATAAGATTTACATATGCTCTGATTTTTTTGACACAACAAAAAATAAAATTCAAAAAAAATCTGAGGTGGTTGATTTATCAAAAACTCTATTTAAAAAAATATCAAAACAACCTGACGGAATTATCGGATTGTTTGAAAAAAAAGATCTTGATTTAAAGTCCTTAAATCTTCCAAAAAATGCTTTCATTATTGTTTTGGAATCACCTGAAAAACCGGGAAATATCGGAGCTGTTTTTAGAACTGCAGATGCAGCGGGTGTAGACGCCATAATAATCTCAAATCCAAAGACTGAAATTTACAACCAAAATATTATAAGAAACAGTATTGGAAGTGTTTTTTCAATGCAAACTGCATTAGCTACAAATAAGGAAACAATAAAGTTCTTGAAAGATAAAAACATAAAAATTATATCGACTTTGATAAAAAACAGTATTGATTTTAGATCGATTAATTATCAAGGTTCGATTTCAATTATTGTTGGACCAGAAGAATCTTCTTTATCGAAGGAATGGGTAGATGAATCAAATGAAAAAATAAAAATACCAATGAAAGGAAAAATGAATTCCTTAAACCTTTCAGTATCTGCGGCAATAGTTATATTTGAAGCAATTAAAAAAAGAAATTAATGACTTCCGAATTTATTTTTAACACCCTTATAACCATAATAATTTTAAACTTTATTAAAGATTATTATTTAAGCTATTTAAACTCCAAGAACTTTGATAATAAAATTCCAGATGTTGTCGCAGATGTTTTTGATAAAGAAAAATATGTTAAGTCTCAAGAATATAAAAAAATACAATATAATTTTTCCAAGATTTCAAGTCTTTATGGACTAATTATAATTTTGTTGTTTTTTTATTTCGATGGTTTTTTGATTGTAGATCAGTTAAGTAAAACTTTTTTCAACTCAACAATTTTAGTGAGTTTGTGTTTTTTAGGTTTAATTTATTTTGGAAATGAAATTTTAAGTCTTCCTTTTTCAATATACTACAATTTTGTAATTGAAGAGAGGTTTGGTTTTAATAAAACTACCTTCAAATTATTTATTATGGATAAGCTTAAATCATGGTTACTCACGATACTATTAGGAGGTTCTATTCTTGGCTTTTTGATCTTCCAGTTTGAAGCTATTGGGAAAAATTTTTGGATTACTGCTTGGATTTTTTTAGGATTTGTAACTATTCTAATAAATGGTTTATATTCTCAATTAATTGTGCCAATTTTTAATAAACAAACAAAGTTAGAAAGAGGTGAATTAAGAACTCAAATTGAAAATTATGCTACCAAAGTTGGATTTGATCTAAGTAATATTTTTATAATTGATGGGTCTAAAAGGTCTACCAAAGCAAATGCTTATTTTTCCGGGTTTGGAAAGCAAAAAAGAGTTACACTTTATGATACTCTAATCAATAAATTGAGCACAAATCAAATAATTGCTGTTATCGCACACGAAATTGGCCATTACAAAAAGAATCACATAGTTTTTAATATCATTTTTTCAATAATTCAGTCAGGATTAATGTTGTATTTACTTTCAATTTTGATAAGCATCCCTATTTTTTCTGAATCACTTGGATTAGATAAACCTAGCTTTCACATTGGACTTGTCTGCTTTACAATTTTGTTTACTCCTGTTTCTGAGATTATTTCATTATTTTTCAATTTATTTTCCAGAAAGTTTGAATATGAGGCAGATGAATTTGCAAAAAAAACATTTGATAGTAAGTATTTAATTGAAGCATTAAAAATTTTATCTAAAGATAGTTTGAGTAATTTAACTCCACACTCAAAATATGTTTGGTGGTATTATTCTCATCCAACTCTAGTACAAAGAATATCTCGATTATAGACAATTTATTAAAAATAATTTTTTTTGAGTATTTTTAAAAGATGATGCTTACTAATGCCATAAAAGAAAACAACCTTATCGCAAAAGAGTATAAAGAGTTGTTAAAAATTAGTTATCAATCATTAAACGCTAATGACAGAAAACTAATAAGATTGGCATTCAACACATCTGTGGATGCACACAAACATCAGAGAAGAAAAAGTGGTGAACCTTATGTATTTCATCCAATAGCCGTAGCTAAAATTGTAGCTTCTAAAATTGGTTTAGATGCTACATGTATTGCAGCTGCTTTGTTACATGATGTTATTGAAGACACTGAATATTCTGAAAACAAAATTCAAAAACTTTTTGGAAGAACAATATCTAAAATTGTTGTGGGACTAACGAAGATTTCTAAATTAAAAAAAGAAAAAAATGTTTCATTACAAGCTGAAAATTTTAGAAAAATGCTACTAACGCTCAATGACGATGTTAGAGTTATTTTAATTAAAATTGCTGACAGGCTACACAACATGCAGACTCTTGATGTAATGAATCCTGAAAAACAAATAAAAATTGCATCTGAAACGTTATATATTTACGCTCCAATTGCTCATCGAATTGGTCTATATGATGTAAAATTAGAACTCGAGGATTTAGGGTTGAAATACACAGAACCTGAAATATTTAATGAAATCAAAAATAAAATTGAGCAAACCAAGGATGAGCAAGATAAATACATTAAGAATTTTTCAAGGAGAATTAGTGAGAAATTAAGAAAAGAAGACCTAAGTTTTAAGATAAGCGGCAGACCTAAATCAATATTTTCGATTAAAGATAAAATTGTAAAAAAAAATATTTCATTTGAGGAAGTTTATGACAAGTTTGCAATTAGAGTGGTTTATAAAAGTGAACCTGAAACTGAAAAATTTATCGCTTGGAAGATTTACTCAATAATTACAGACTATTATACTCCTAATCCTCTTCGCTTGAGGGATTGGATAACTTCCCCAAAGTCAAATGGATACGAGGCTTTACATATAACCGTAGTCGGACCAAATTCAAAATGGGTTGAAGTACAAATTCGTTCTAATCGAATGCATGAAATCGCAGAAAAAGGATACGCAGCTCATTTCATGTATAAACAAGGTAAACAAAATGATAAAGGCCTAGAGGGTTGGTTAAATAGATTACAAGAAGTTTTGGAAAATTCTGAAACAAGTGCATTGGATTTTGTTGAGGATTTTAAATTAAATTTATATTCAAACGAAATATTTGTTTTTACACCCACGGGGGAATTGAAATCCTTACCCAAAGGTTCAAGTGCTCTTGATTTTGCGTTCAGTATACATACCGGTTTAGGTTTAAAAACAAGAGGGATAAAAGTAAACGGGAAAATTGTTCCATTAAGCCACGAGCTAAAAAGTGGTGATCAAATTAAAATAATCAAATCTGAGAACACTAAGCCCTCAGCCAATTGGCTTGACTATGTAAAGACATCAAGAGCCAAAGCTAAAATTAGAATTGCTTTAAAAGAAGAAAAAAAATTATTAGCTGAAGATGGAAAAGAGACTTTAAGACGTAAATTAAAACAGTTAAAAATTGATTTTAATGAAAAAAACATCAACGAGTTAGCTAATTATTTTAATCTTAGAACGAGCTTAGATTTATTTTACAGAGTTGGAATTGGAAAAATAGATAATACCTCCTTAAAGAAATTTTCGGCATCAAATAACAGACTATTTAATTTTATTAGAAAAAAAATCTCTACAAAAAAATCCGAGATTAGCCATACAGAAAAAGAAATAAAAAATAATTTTGATCAACTAGTTTTTACAAATAATGAAGAAAAATTAGACTACACATTGGCAAAATGTTGTAATCCAATTCCTGGTGATAATGTATTTGGTTTTTTGACAGTTCAGGAAGGAATAAAGGTTCATAAAAAAACATGTTCAAATTCAATTAGTCTTCAATCAAAATTTGCTTATAGAATTGTAAAAGCAAAATGGGTGGATTCAACCCAAGTTGACTTTAAATCTATAATTCGAATTTCTGGAATTGATAATATTGGTATTGTAAGTGAAATAACCAAAATTATTTCTACAAACCTAAATATTAATATGAAAAAAATGAGTTTTGATACAGTTGAAAACACCTTTCTAGGAAAAATAACCTTGAATGTAAAAAACAAGAATATACTTGAGAAATTAATCCAAAGGATAAAAAAAATAAACGGAATAGAAAAGGTTGTTAGAGAATAATTGTTTTACTAATTATTTAACTTAATTTTGTATTATGGAAAATAAATCAAATCAAGAAATAGTTAAAGGCGTTTTTACTAAGTTCTTAGATAAAAATTCCCACCGAAAAACCCCCGAAAGATATGCTATTTTACAAGAGATTTACGATTCATCTGATCATTTTGACATCGAATCTCTGTATGGAAAAATGAAAAATAAAAATTATAGGGTTAGTAGAGCCACCCTATACAACACTATTGAACTACTTTTGGAATGTAAGCTAGTAAGAAAACATCAATTCGGATCAAATCAAGCCCAGTACGAAAAGTCATATTTTGATCACCAACATGATCATATTATTTTGACAGATTCAGGTGAAGTA
>Ga0209036_1001443_pt1 | contig 10113 bp, 16 predicted proteins | sample MarorgKNORR_S2LV_3_FD_188222 | JGI IMG/M metagenome (GOLD analysis project Ga0209036, IMG submission 188222) | Marine microbial communities from the Southern Atlantic Ocean, analyzing organic carbon cycling - DCM_A/KNORR_S2/LV (SPAdes) (version 2) | ecosystem: Environmental > Aquatic > Marine >... | reverse complement strand
CTTTAGCACGGGACGGTTTTTTTTCCTAACTGCAATTACGAACTCGCTTGCAGAAATTTTTTCTCCATTCTCGCCCACAGAGAAGTTACTCAAATTAGAGAGGTCAATATGAGTGCTACGGGCCAGTTTACGTCCAACTCGGGCAACTGCTCTTTGCATATTTTCTTCGCGCCTAAGGGCTGCCTGTCTAGCACCTTCATCGCGGGTATCTTCTGCAATTAATACTACAACATCCCCGTCGCGATGCCTACCTGTTCTTCCCCTTCTTTGAATCGTACGAATTTCACTTGGAACTGGCTCATAGAAGATTACTAAGTCCGCGGTTGGTATGTCCAATCCTTCCTCTCCAACACTAGTAGCTATCAGTACATTACCTTCACCTGAACGAAAAGATTCGATTCGCTCAATCTGTTGTTTAGGGGTCAAACCTGTTCCACTAGACCGTTTACTCTGGCCAATGAACTGTATCGGTTTTGCACCCTTTAGGTCAAGCAGAGCTTGTTCCAATGCAGTGACTGTATCTCTAAAGGTCGCGAAGACAATAATTCTTGATTCTGAATCACGGCGAAGTCTTTCTCTGATCAACCTTCTAACCGCCCCAACTTTACTATGTGATTCTGACATCTCAGCTAGGCTTTCCCGAAGCGACCTGACTCGCGCATCTCTAAGCAAATTTCGAGTATTTTTCTTTTCAGCATCTTCTCCGTATTCCTTCCTATCGAGGAATTCTTTCGCCGCTGCTATACCTTGGCAAAGAAGGTGGTTTATTAGGTGGTGAAGGGACATGGCTAGGCCAATTCGACTCATGGACCCGTAAGCATCTGCCTGGCCTCTTCGAACTGCCAAATTGGCTCGTTCCATAGCATTGGCAAGACCTCTATGTGTTACTGGACCGGGCATCACATATCTGCCTAATCTTCTTTCTCTTTCGACAATGGTTTCCTGCCATCGTATGAATGGTTCTACTAGTTCGCGAATCTCATTTGGAACCCTAACTCTCAATTCTTCAATTTCGAGATTTGCTAGGTGTTCTGAAACCATATCATCTTCCGATGTTCGTAGGTGGATTCGCCCTACTCGGAGTCTATTGCAAATTTCTTCTACCTTCTGTATATTCGAACCTGGACTTGCAGTCATTCCGAGAATCAGTGGCTCATTTGCAAACTCTAGGTATAAGTCAGCAACCTGCGCCTCGGCACGTTCTCCCGTCGAGTGATGCGCCTCGTCAATAATCAACAAACAACAATCTGAGAGATCTAGTAATCCTCGATTGACATCGTTACGAACAACCTGCGGTGTGGAAACAACCAATCTGCCCTTATTCCACATACCTTCTCTTTTGGATGGAGGAATAGCTCCGCTCATCGAAATGGGTTGAGTCGAATCCTTATCGAATACCAATTCTAAATCGTCTAGATGTTGTTTTACTAGAGCTGCAGTTGGAGCAATCATCAATGCCCAACCATTTGTTCGCTCTAGCATTTCCGCGATAACCATCCAAGCCACTGCGGTTTTTCCAGCCGCTGTTGGTAGGACTAGTAAGGTCGAACTAGACAATGAAACATCTACAGCTTCCAATTGGAAGGCCCTAGCCTCGACTACCCCCTCTTGGAGTCCGTCGTGGTGAAGACTAGCTCTCATGGGCTCTGTGATTCGAAGTCAGGGTTCAATAATACTTCCACTACTCTCTTTCGTTCACATACACCCCGTAGGGGTGGAAATTCTTGATGCCCGATTCGTTCATATAGAGTATGGAGGTCGCAAGGCCGCTCACTACGTGAGGCACCAGACACCACAGGGCTCTGTATTATCACCCCAGAAACCCGATTCCAATCGGAAATCGGTTTTCGGTGTCACGGTTCCTCCCTAACGTGGTAGCCCGGTCTGAATCCGCTACGGCGGCAAACTTACCGGTAATTACTGGAGGACAAACAATGGCCGACCGACATAATCCCCGCCGAGGTAGCATGGGCTTTAGCCCTCGAAAGAGGGCAATTCGACCCTATGGAAGAATTACTTCATGGCCTGACAGCGATGCAAGTGAAATTCGAGTTCAGGGATTTGCAGGATGGAAAGCCGGAATGACCCATGTCTTGATGAGAGACACAAACCCTCAATCAACCTCGGCAGGTCAAGAGGTTCGAAAGGCAGTAACCGTTGTTGAGGCGCCTCCGATGAAGGTTCTAGCCATTCGTGGCTACCACATGACTCCATACGGGATGCAAACTGCAGGAGAAGTATGGGCTAATTCTGAAGAAGGTCCAAGTGGGCTTCACCCACGCTTCGCTAACCAGACTCGCGGAGAGCGAGATCAGGAAGAGGGTCGTAAGCCAGCAAAGCGTGCTGGTCGAATCCCTGTCAGAGATGGCGAGTCTAATGGAGAGGCATTCGAAGCACTGTCCGGAGTATCTCTTTGTGAGATTCGCCTTATCGTTTCTACTCAACCTTCCTTAGTCAAGAGCGTACCATCGAAGACTCCCGAAATCATGGAAGTTGGTTTGGTTGGTGGAGATAACTCCGAAAAGCTCGAATGGGCTAAGGGGCGATTAGGTGGTGAAATTACCATTGCAGATGTCTACGATTCAGGTCAAGAGATCGACGTTGTTGGAATCACCAAGGGTAAGGGATTCCAAGGTGTTGTGAAGAGATTTGGAGTTAAACTACTCAGTCACAAGAACTCAAAGAAGCGCCGTCAGATTGGAAATATGGGTGACTTCGGTACCGGTTACGTCCGAAAGACAATCCGTCAAGCAGGTCAGATGGGATATCATCAGCGTACGGAATTGAACAAGCGCGTACTTCGAATTTCGAATCCAGACGAGTCCGATGTAACCCCAGCGGGTGGCTTCCTTCACTATGGAGAAGTCACCAATCCATACATGATAATCCAGGGCAGTTTACCAGGTCCCGCAAAGCGCCTACTGCGCTTCCGTGACGCCGTTCGCCCAAATTCGAAACTACATGAAATAGATCTGACATATGTCAGTACTTCGAGCAAGCAGGGAGTGTGATAAAATGAAGACAAAGTCATACAATCTGGTAAACAATGTCGAGCAAGAAGAAATGGACGCAGGTCTATTAGCGGAAATGTATGAAGTTGAGGTAAAAGACGGTAAGTCTCTTACTCTACCTTCGGTATTCAGTTCAGAGGTTCGTGAGGATTTAATCCGCCGAGCAGTCCTAGCCAGTAGAGCGAATCGCAGACAGGCTTACGGTCACCGCGAGCACGATGGAAAGCGTGCACCACAGCCAGGAATGAAGCATTCAGTAGAATGGTGGGGTAAGGGACGAGGTGTCTCTCGAATTATGAGAAAAGCAGGACAGCGTACTGCTGCTCAGAATCCACATACACGAGGCGGCCGAAGAGCTCACGGTCCTATGGTCGCAAAGGATTGGACGCAGAAAATCAATAGCAAGGAAAACGCATCAGCGCGAGACTCAGCAATTTCAGCAACATCCAATCCAGAAATTGTCGCGGCTCGTGGCCATCAATTTGACAGTGGTATTAGGTTCCCAATCGTAATTGACGGATATGTCGAGAGCCGCGAAGAAGGAGACGAGAAGTATTCTATAGAGTCCATTCCACTACAGTATTCAACTCGAAAGTTTGTTGCTATGATGGAAGGTCTTGGACTAGGTGAAGATCTAGAGCGAGCTCGTACCGGTCGCAACATACGCGCAGGAAAGGGCACAATGCGCGGCCGCAAGTATAGGACACCGAAGAGTGTTCTATTGGTTGTCGCTCAATCTGACGGCCTGGCAAAGGCCGCTCGAAACGTTCCAGGCGTCGACGTTGTCGCTGCTAAGGATCTGAGCGTAGAGGACCTTGCTCCTGGGGGCGATGCAGGTCGTCTCACAGTTTGGACCAAGGATGCAATAGGGGCACTGGAGTGATTGACATGGTTGACCCGTATGATATTATTCAAATGCCTTGGATTACCGAGAAAACTCTCGAGGCTCGTCGAGTCGCAGACCAAGAGGGCGGATTTAAGGAGAATAACAACAGAATCGAATTTATCGTTAGGCGCGAAGCGACAAAAGCGGACATCAAAGCAGCAGTTGAGAAACTGCTAGATGTTCAGGTTGCAAAGGTCAACACGAAGATCACTATTACAGGCAAGCATGCATCTGTGCGTCTTGCCGATGGCTACGATGCGGAGGATGCAGCGCTCAAGCTAGGAGCGTTCTGATGAGGTGATATTATGGGTAAGCGCACACGTTCACAACGCCGCGGTTCAAGTCCAAAGAATCGGGTATCAAGTCACAAGTTCCCTGCTGCTAACCGCATCCCACGCGTAAGCGAGAAAATGGGGGAGGTGACCGACCTAGTTCACAGCGCGGCTCACACAGCCCCTCTTGCTCGTGTCAAGTTCGATGATGGAACCACTGCTCATATTGCCGCACCAGAAGGTGTTTCAGTTGGTCAAGAATTGGCTTTCGGAGATAACGTAAGCTTGCGACCTGGTAATGTGACTAAACTCTCTGAGATTCCTGAGGGAACTCCGATCTGTAATATCGAGTCCCGGCCCGGAGACGGTGGAAAGTTCGCTCGTTCTGGAGGGAACTCAGCGATTCTTGAGACTCGTATGGGTGATAAGGTCAGGATTCGCCTGCCAAGCGGTGCGATGAAAGATCTTGGAGCATCTTGCCGTGCCACTATTGGTGTACTTGGTGGACACGGTCGAACCGATAAGCCACTGATGAAGGCCGGTGCTGCCCACTACCGTGCAAAGGCACGTGGAAAGCTCTACCCAACGGTCAGTGGTGTTGCAATGAATCCAGTTGATCACCCACACGGTGGAGGTAACCATCAGGCAGTTCATGGACCTAACTCTGTCAGCCGCAATGCGCCACCTGGTCAGAAGGTAGGAAATATCGCTCCACGTCGAACTGGACGTGGAAGGACAAGGGAGCAGTGAGGTGTAAATTATGGCACGTAAGAAGAAGATGTTCCGCTCATCTAAGACTGCTCGACGTCAGGCTCGAAAGCGTCGCTCGACAATTGCTGAGCGCCGCAAGAAGGAATTCCTTTGGCGTGGATTAAACATGGAGGAGTTGAGTGCACTTCCACTATATCCTCCAGAGGATAACCCAGAAGCACCATGCATCGCTACACTGATGCCTTCTCGCGCCAAGAGGTCACTATCTCGAGGTCTTTCCGAGGAAGCAGAGAAATTCCTGGAGAAGATTCGCGCAAATGGTGGCTCAAAGATGGTCAAGACACACTGCCGAAGTATGTACGTATTACCAGAGATGGTAGGTACTACAATCGGTGTACACAATGGTCGCGACTTCGTCAAGGTCGAAGTTATTCCAGAAATGATAGGACACGCCCTGGGCGAGTTCGCTCCAACTCGTAGGTCGGTAACGCACACCGGTCCTGGTGTAGGTGCTACTCGGTCAAGTAAGCACGTGGCATTGAAGTGAGGTGAATAAGAATGAGTCGAATTTCAGGTAAGCCACAATCCGGATACACTCAACTGCTTGAGGGTTCTAATCTAGCTACTGCACGTGCAGTGAATCTAGACATCCACCACAAGCATTGCTACCAAATTGCCAAGTTCATTCGCGGAATGAATGCTGTCGATGCTATCGAATATCTGGAGAAGGTGATGGACAAGAAAGAAGCGATTCCTTACACTCGCAGATCTAGGAAAGGAAAGGGTGGAAACACCATGGCTGGTCATCGAAAAGGAAAGATGGGTCCAGGGCGCTATCCATACAAGGCATCGAGAGAATTCATCAAACTGATTAACAGTGCTATGGAAAACGCTCGCCAGCGTTACGATACAATCGATGCCGAAGACATGGTAATCACTCACTGTGCCGCACACCGAGGTCAAGTCCATACTGGTTGGAAACCTCGCGCGCAGGGGCGTGCTACACCCAAGAACCACTACCAAGTCAATCTCGAGGTTTTCTTGGAGCACTTCGGCGATGAAGAGGCAGAGGAAGACGAATTCTGAGGTGAATATGATGAGTAAAGTAAACACAATTCGAAACATCGTTCACCGCAATATAGAGCGCCAGTTAGTTCGAGAGTATCTCCTAAAGGAGACCGAGCGGGCTGGATTTGGTGGCCTTGAATTCAACCGAACTCCTGATGGGACTAAGGTCACCTTACACGCCGAACAAGTCGGCCGGGTAATCGGCCGAAGAGGTAAGGTTATTCACGAATTACAGCGCAGACTGCAAAGTGATTTCAATCTGGAGAAGCCCCGTCTTGAGGTTAACGAAATCGAAGAACCGCGTCTAAACGCACAGGTAATGGCGAGTAGACTAGCATCATCTCTTGAGAGAGGTTGGTTCTTCCGCCGAGCTGGTCATAGTACTTCTCAGAATATTATGGACGCTGGTGCTCGTGGTTGTTTAATTATACTCTCAGGAAAGATTTCCGGTGCTCGTCATAGGGTTGAGAAATTCCAGAAAGGCCACATTAAATTCTGTGGTGAAACTGCTATTCAGTTAATGGACCGAGGGTTTTCTACAGCAGTCAAGAAACTAGGGACAATTGGTTGTACTGTAAGAATCATGAGACCCGGGGTAAAATTACCACATGAAATATCTATTCAAGATAGACAAGAATCGGGCTTAGGCCCAATAGAAGAGGTGTCCATGCTGGAGATTCCAGATGAAGATCCCGAATTATCTGCTCAGGTAGAGGAGACTGAAGTTGCCGACAGCGAAGAAGTCGCCGACAGTGTAGTCGAAAAGATGGCACAGATGGAATCCGAAACCACTGAAGAATCAACAGATGCTGGAGAGGAGGAGTGAAAATGGCACATATCAAGTCTAGAGATATTGACCAGATGAACCCTGAACAACGCGAGCGCCGACTTGCCGAACTAAGGGAAGAACTTCTCCAACTACGTGCTCAGCAGGCTCTTGGAGGTTCATCCTCTGATCCGGGCGCCTACAAGCAAACACGAAGGAGCATTGCACGTCTTTTGACGAAGATGTCTGAGGAGAGTAAGGAGTAGACTCAAATGGCAGGCATTTGCAATCTATGTGGTCTACCTGATGAACTATGCATCTGCCAAGAAATAGCAAAAGAACAACAGAAAGCAATCATTTCAACAGTAAGAAGGAGGTATGGAAAGATGGTAACAATGGTAGAAGGAATCGATGATTCTGCTATCGATATTGGGAAACTTGCAAAGTTGCTGAAGAGCGCTTGTGCGAGTGGTGGTACTGTAAAGGGCCGCACCATCGAACTCCAAGGTGAGCACAAGAAGCGTGTCGCAAAGGTCCTCGAACAGAATGGCTACCAAGTGGAGGTGCGCTGAATGAGTATCATGCATACAGCTTGGTTGGCTCGAGAAATCGAAGTTGTTCGAAGCCTAGATCCAAGTCTAATGGGAGTAAGAGGGATGATAGTTGAAGAAACCCGTAGAACTCTAAGAGTTAGAACACTTAGCGGAGAAGTCACTCTTCCTAAGGATGTAATCACATTCACAATCGATTCAGAGAAGGTCGAAATCGATGGCGCTACCGTCACACAGAGGCCCGAGGATCGCATTAACCGAAGATATAGGAGGAACTGAAAATGAAAGATATTGGAGTAGACGTCCGTGCCCCCGTGGGCGAATGGGATGGTGACCAAAATTGCCCATTCTACGGTAGTCTTAGGCTACGTGGACAAATCATTGAAGGAACCGTGTCGTCTATTGGAATGAGTAATTCGATTGTCGTTCAGCGCGAAGTTACTCGATACATGAAGAAATACGAGCGCTATGAGAAGAGAACTCGCAGATATGCTGCACACTTGCCATCTTGTATAGGTGAGGTTGTTAGTGGCGAAACGGTCCGAATAATGGAGTGTAGACCACTTTCCAAGACTGTCAAATTTTGTGTAATTGAGAAGGGGGATTCTGAATGAGAGGAGTAGCTGGTAAGTCAACAGCCGGATTACCTAGCATGGCTAAGATGGATTGCGTTGACAATACCGGAGCTAAGGTCGTTCAACTGATTACTGTCTTGAAGAAGGGTGGCGTTGCTCGCCGATATCCTTCTGGAGGAGTTGGAGACATGATACGTGTCACAGTCCGCCGTGGTACACCAGAGACTCGTCGTCAAATATTCAACGCAGTTATCGTACGCCAGAAGAGACCGTTCCGCCGAGTTGACGGAACTTGGGTACAATTCGAAGACAATGCTTGCGTCATTACGAATGAGCGAGGCGATGTCAAAGGGTCCGATATCAAGGGGCCAGTCAGCCGTGAAGCGGCTGAGCGATGGCCGAGGATTGCCGCTACGGCAAAGCAGATTGTGTGAGGTGTGAGGTATGGTAAGTAAGAAAGCAGGAAAACAGCGTCAGGCACAGACTGACGCCTCGATTCACGTCCGCAGGAAGCGTATTCGCGCTCGTTTGGTCACTGAAGACCCAGATTTAGCGATGATTCGTACGGTAACTGTGAGAGTTGGGGATGAGGTGGAAGTTTTGCGTGGAGATTTTGGATTCCCAAATAGTGTAAAAGCAGATTCACGTGGAAAGAGACTAGGGCAATCCCGCGGACGTGCAGGAGTTAAGTCGAGTATTGTTGGTGTTGATACCAAGAGTGGCTATGTATTAGTCGAGGGAGTTACAGCCAACACCGCTGATGGAAAAGAACAGGCACTACCAATTCATCCATCCAATCTTATTGTTACCAAGTTGTATGATGGAGATCCACTTCGCATAAAGCGAATCATGGAGAGAGCCAATGGGGGTGCTGAACAATGAGTAGCAGCCATATGAAGAGATTAACAATGCCACGAAGTTGGCCACTTACTCGCAAAACCGACATTTGGGTCCAGAAGCCTAATCCCGGTGGACACAGCGATGAGATGTGCATGCCTCTAGGGCTCATATTGCGTGATGTGCTAGATCTCGCTCACTCAAAGAGAGAGGCCAAGCGCATGATTGCAACTCGTAAGGTCCTCGTTGATGGAAGAATCGAAACCGATGTAGGTAGAGGTGTGGGGCTAATGGATGTTCTAACAGTGGGTGATGATAACTACCGCTGCATTCTGGATGAAAATGGAAAACTCCGATACCGTTCAATTTCCTCCAAGGATTCCTCAAGCAAACTTTGCCGAGTTATGGGCAAAACAACAATTCGTGGTGGAAAGACTCAGATTCACCTACATGATGGAAGAAATATCACTATCGATGATGCAAATAAATACAATTCCGGAGATACGCTAGTGATTTCACTACCTAATCAAGAAATTTCAGGGCATCACAATTTCTCAGAAGGAGCTTTAGCATACTTAACAGGTGGTAGCCACATTGGTAGCACTGCAAAGGTTGTCTCAAAAGACGTAAAGCGCTCATCAAAGGCCAATGAAGTCAAATTCAAAGAATTCGGAACTGTTGCAGATTACGTCTTCTTGATTGGTTCCGAGAAAGATTTACCGCTGGAGGTGGAAGCATGAGTGATACTGCCAATCCAATGTTAATTCCTAGAATTACTAAAGTCACCGTGAATATCGGTGTTGGTGAGGGCGGAGCTCGCTTACAACTCGCCGAGAAGGTACTGGAGCTACTTACTGGTATGAAGCCGGTTCGAACTCTAGCCAAAAGCACAAATCGTGAACTCGGAACTCGAGAAGGCGCTCCAATTGGTTGTAAAGTAACAATTCGCAATCTAACTAATGCCGAGTCCTTTCTAAAGGACGCCTTTTGGGTGAGAGAAAACACCCTCCCAGCATGGAATTTTGACCAATCTGGAAACCTATCATTCGGAATTGCTGATTACACCGATTTCCCAGAGCAGAAGTATGACCCAGACATAGGTATCTTCGGCATGGACATCAATATCGTACTCGAACGCCCAGGTCACAGGGTATCTCGCCGCCGCCGCCGTGCGGCAAAGGTTGGGGTGCCTCATCGAGTGGGCAAGAACGAGTCAATGGAGTGGTTCAAAGAACACTTCGGACTTACCCTTGTGGAGGAGTGAAGTATGGCAAGAGATCACGGAGAAAGAATTGGCAGAAGCGATGGATGTCGCCGCTGCGGACGCAAGCGCGGCATGATTCGACGACATGGTCTGAGATTATGTCGTCAGTGCTTCCGAGATGTGGCACCACAAATCGGGTTCAAGAAATATACATGAGGTGATGAAGGATGCA
>Ga0209036_1001441_pt1 | contig 10119 bp, 10 predicted proteins | sample MarorgKNORR_S2LV_3_FD_188222 | JGI IMG/M metagenome (GOLD analysis project Ga0209036, IMG submission 188222) | Marine microbial communities from the Southern Atlantic Ocean, analyzing organic carbon cycling - DCM_A/KNORR_S2/LV (SPAdes) (version 2) | ecosystem: Environmental > Aquatic > Marine >... | reverse complement strand
TCAAAAAGATTTTCAGTTTCTGGGTGTAGAGGGCAACTTATATTTATAACTTCACATACTGACACTAATGATTCAACAGTTTCATGGAATGTTAAATTTAATTCTTTTTCCTTTTCTATAGGTAATCTATGCCGATCGTTATAATGAAGGTGAACATCAAAAGGGTACATCTTTCTTAATACATCATAACCAATTCTTCCTGCTGCTATTGTGCCAACGTTCATTCCTTCGACATCATAAGATCTTTTTACTGCATCTGCTATATGCCAGCCACCATCATTAACTATTTTGTGTTGATTATGATAGTCCCTAACCATAGATAAAATCATCATTACAATATGTTCAGCTACTGATCTTGAATTACAATAAGTAACCTCTACCACATCAACTTTGTTATCAATAGCTGCCTGCAAATCAACGTGATCAGATCCTATTCCAGCAGTTATTGCCATTTTTAATTTTTTTGCAGATTCAATTCTTTCTCTTGTTAAATAATATGGCCAAAATGGTTGAGAAATAACTATGTCTGAATCAACTAATTCTTTATCAGCCAAACACCCTTCAGCATCTTTATCAGATGTAACAACTAAAGTGTGTCCATTTTCTTCTAAAAATTTTCTCAGACCCAACTCGCCTGAAACACAACCTAAAAGTTCTCCAGGGGTAAAATCTATAGCTTTTGGGTTTGGTAATGACATTCCGTCAGGATATTTGTCTAAATTAGGGAGACTATTCATTGGGTACGATTTAGGCATACCGTCAACTGGATCATCGTATAAAATGCATAATATTTTCATAATAATTCCTAAGATTATATTTTTTTATATAGATCAATAATAAGCGATTGGATTGAATTGTCTATTTTTACAGGAATTGATATTTACAATTAATTAATGGTGGAGCTGAGGAGGCTCGAACTCCTGACCCCCTGCTTGCAAAGCAGATGCTCTACCAACTGAGCTACAGCCCCATTAACAAGATACTTATTCTATTATTATATTTAGTCTTTTTCTAGTGGGTAATTGATATCATGTTCTTATGTATAAAAATATGATGAAATCTAAAAACATTAGATATACCTATCAACCTGGTGCATATACTAATTCTAAATTTCCATTAAGTAGGTCAGCAGTAGATGAATATTTAGAGTGTAAAAAATGTTTTTACACAAATAGGAGGCTAGGGCTAAAAAAGCCATCTCAAATCCCTTTTAATCTTAATTCAGCTGTAGATAACTTATTTAAAAATGAATTTGATAAATACAGAAGAGAAAAAAGACAACACCCTTTAATGGAAAAATACGGAATAAATGCTATCCCTTATTCTCATGCTGAATTAGATATTTGGAGACAAAACTTTCAAGGAGTTAGAGTAGATTTTATTGGAACTGACATAGAAGTTTTTGGAGCAGTAGATGATTTATGGATTTATGAAAATGGGGATATTATAGTTGTTGATTACAAATCTACTTCAAAGTCATCTAATAATGTTTTTCACCCTATTAACGACTTTAGTGATGTATGGGAAGGTGGGAAAATATATAAAAGGCAGTTAGAAATATACCAATGGATTTTATTTAATAAAGGTTTTCAAGTTTCAAATGATTGTTTTCTTGTGTATGCAAATGCTTTTAAAGATAAACAGGAATTTAATAACGTACTTGATTTTCAAGTAACAGTATTAAAACATGTCGGCGACTTTTCTTGGGTTGAAGGAGTTTTAATAGAAATATACAAACTTCTTAATTCAAATGAAATTCCTGAACCTTCTTCAAATTGTGATTTATGCGGTTATGTAGAATATTCTAATCAGATTCTTCTATAGAATTTGAATTTAGAATGTTGTCGACTTTATTTAGTTCTCTGCTCATAGCTTTAGTTCTGGTATTTTTAACAGTGTCAATTTCTTTAGAAAGTTGGCTCAACTTATTTTCAACTTTTTCAAAAGAAGCCTCGTATTTGCTCCACTGTTCTTTTAAAGATCCAAAAATTTTAATAATTTCTTTTTGCTCTTTAGAAACCTTGAAAATAGTTTCTGAGTATTTTAAAAAATTAATTAAGGCATAAAAACTTGCTGGAGAAACCAAAACAACCTTGTACTTCATTGCATAATCAACTATCTCAGAGTCCATTTTTAAAGTTTCATCTAAAATTCCAGTTACAGGAATAAACATAGCTGCAAGATCAATAGTATTTTCTGAAGTATTTACATATTTACTAACTTCTACAATTCTTTTTCTAAATTCAGATAAATATAATTTTTTTTGATTATCAACATCAAAAACCTGATTTCCGTCTTCGTCATACATTTTATAGTAATGACTTAAAGGAAATTTTACGTCCATGATAAATAATTTATCTTGACCATCAATATTAAAAACAAAATCTGGTTTTAAGAGTGATTCATCTTCTGATTTCCATGGTAAAGTTTGTTGTTTTTGATATGACTTGCCCTCTATCAAGCCCATGCTTTTTAATAGATCATCAGCTGCCTTTTCTCCCCAAGCGCCTCTCTTAGAGTTATCTTGGAGGATATTTGTTACTTTTTGGGTTGCATTCAACATTTCTTTGGCGGTCCTATTTTGGCTTTGTTCAGAAAATTTGATCATTTCTTTCACGCTATTAGTTGAACCAATTAAGTTCTCTGATAACTTTACTTGTTCAACTTCTAACTTTGTATTTAAACTGTCCATTCTTTGAAAAAGATCATTTGTTATGTCTTTGAAATTATTATCACTATTTGAACTATTATTTTTTCTAATTAAATAAATAGTAAATGTTATTAAAATAATAAGAAGTATCAATAAAAAAGTGATTATAATTTCAGTCATTCTTTTTCCATTTTCTTAAACTAGGTATTTCCCCTATAGGTGGATTTTCTTGCCTTGAAAACCAGTAAGTCCATGCTACTTCAGCTACATAAATTGAGCCCATAGAATCAACTGCAATGCCATGTGGTGCAACAAATTGATTTGCTTCAGCTCCTGGTAATTTATCTCCTATTTTCTCAATTATATCTCCTTTTGGTGAAAATATAGTTACACAATTTCCTAAATTTTCTACACCTTCTTGTACAGGTGGCGGGCCCATTTCACCCACATAAATATTATCTTCACTATCTGTAGTTACAGACATCGGATGATGAACATGCCATTGATCGATAAAATTTCCATCGCAATCAAAAATTTGAAGTCTAAAATTTTCTCTGTCAGCAACAATTATTTTTTTATCTTTAGTTAAAGCAATATTGTGGGGTAGGCTGAATTTTCCTGGATCAGATCCAGGTTCGCCCCATGATAATATATGCTCACCTTCTTCACTAAATTTATGCACTCTAGAATTTCCATAGCCATCTGAAATATATATATCCCCATTATCCGGATCTATCACAGCATCTGTTGGCAAATTAAATATTTTTCCACTTTGGTGTGGAGAACTCTTACCTTTATCACCTAACCTAAAGACAAGTTTTCCATCTTTATCTCTTTTTTCAACCATATGTCCCTGATCATCAATTAAATAGACGTTATCTTTATTATCATGAGCAATTCCATGAGGTCTGAAAAATTCACCCTCACCCCAACTTTTTATAAATTCGCCTTCTGAATTAAATATCATTACAGGGATTGGGCCTCTACAAAAAACATAAACATTGTCATTGCTGTCAACAGAAACTGAAGTTGCATCATTTTTAAAGGTCATTCCATAAGGTAGCTTGCACCAATATGGAACAGGAGAATAATTTTTATTTTTTAGGTATGTCATTTCGTCCCCCTACAGACTAAATATTTTTTTACTAAATTAATATAAAATAAAACCTAACTACTATCTTATATAACTAAATGGAAAACCAAAAATCAAACTTTTTTAAAACTAAAACATCTTTATTCACATTTGTTTTTTACATTACTACTATTTTAATTGCTGGTGCTTTAATAGCTTATTTTTATTTAACTTTAAATTCTTCAAATGAAAAAGTTGATAAATTAGATGCAGAAATAAATACAATTAAACTTACAGCATTAGAATTAAAAGAAAGGGCTGAAAGAGTCACAAATAATTTTGCTTCTGGAGGAGGCTCGATAATTAGAATTTTTGAAACTAAAGACTCCACAGATGTTGTTAAATTAGAAGATTATTTTTCATTTGACAGATATCACTTAAATTATAAATCTAACTCTTTATCAAGTGAACATTTTAATTGGGACACGAAGAATAGGGGAAGAATTGTTTTTGAAGAATTTGAATTTAATTTAAATGCTACAACTATTGATAAATATATTTCTAAACCATTTGATATAAATTCTAATTCAATTACTATGACAGGGCTTGCTGAAGTAAGATTTAAATTTAATGTTGAATCGCTTGGGGAGTTATTGCCAATAAGTAATACTGGTGATACATCTGAAATAGCTGAATTCGAAATTGTTAAATATAAACTTATGGCTACAGACTCTGGGCTTGGAGATGCAAATAAATTTGATGATTTTGACTTAACTATTATGCCTAATAGTGTAGAGGCGCCAAGTCTTTATAAAACTTTTGGCGAAAGTGAAAATTTTACTGGTGAACTTCAGTTTTCTGAAATAACTATAGAAAGGTCTGAAAGATAATATGATACAAATTGGCAGAACATCTTTTAAAAAAGTTGATGGCCATGACGAAGTTATTACAGAAAATATTGTTAAGGTAATCGAAAAATTAAATGATAAATTTTCATCAACTGTTATTAAGCTTAGATCAGATAGGCTAGATCAACTAAAAAATGTTTTAGAAAATCCAGCCTCTAACCCAGTTGATATTTTATTTAAAGATTCTAAGGTTGATGACTTTGAATTAGATGTGCCAGATCAATTATTCACCCCTGGAATTGAGATTTCTGGGCCTTCCTCTCAGACATCAATGTTTATTAATGGTTTAAACGAAAATAGTGATGGATTTAGAGCAGATGGCGACCTAGATGATAATGAAGATGCTTCAGGTCACACACTTGAGGATACTGTGAGATCTGCCATAAATAGAAAAGGTGCAGTTCTTAGAAATCTTGAATATTTCGATAAAAATAAAAATAAAAAATACTCTTTAAATCCAGGAGCTCTTCCTTTTTTTATGCATAGAGAGAGAGGAATTTTATTGGATGAAAAAGACTATTTAATTGATGGTAAACCGGTAATTGCTTCAATACTTGATACAGTTTTAACTCTTATGCATTGTGGTCTCGAGCAGCAAAAAAAAGGTGACAATATTTATTTTTATATCCCAAAACTTGAAACATCTAAAGAGGTAGACTTTTGGAAAATTTTTTTTGATGAAGCTGTTAAATTAATACCTAATTTAAATGGGGATAAGATTAAAGCAATTATGCTTGTTGAATCTTTGCCATTCGCATTAGATATGGAGAATTGTTTAAAATCTCTCGGAAAATATGCTGCTGGCTTAAACGCTGCTAGATGGGACCTGAAGGCTAGTGTAATAGAATTTGTAATGACAAATAAAAATTTTATATGGCCAGATAGATTTGATGTTACAGTTGCATCCACTCCATTTATGGTGAGTATTTTTAAGCATCTTGTTGCTGTGTGTTTGAAGCACAATGGTGTCCCTATAGGTGGAATGGCAACCGCCTTACCAAGTAAAGATAACGAAGTTAACTTAATGGCTGCTAAATCAATTGAAGCCGACAAAACCTGGGAAGCAAATAATGGTTTTATAAGGGCATGGGTTGCACATATTTATCATATGAAGACAGCAGCAATGCCATTTAAAAATTTATACAATTCTGGATGGGTTCCAACTGAAGAAATGAAAAAACCAGAGCTATACCCTTTAAATAAAATAAATTTAAAGCCAGAAGGAACAATTACTCAGGAAGGCACAAGAAGAAATGTTAGGACTATTATTGAATATCTTGAAGGCTGGTTTAACTCAAGGGGGGCAAAAGGTATAGATAGTATGGAGGGCATTGAAGGCAAGAGGCCTTCACTAATGGAAGATCTTGCAACTGCTAGAATATCAATAGGGCAGACCTGTCAGAGAATATTGCATAATAGTATTTCAAGCGACACAAATGCTGTTCATGATTTTAATTTAGTAAAAAATATATTTAATAGTGAGCTAAATAATATATTAAAATTAAGACCTGAAAATTCAATCAATTATAAAAAAGCTTCAAGTCTCGGAATAGACTGGTTAGAAAATTATTTAAATTTAGATTTTAAACCACTTGCCAATTATGAAAGGGATAAATATTAATGAAATTTAATAAAAGTAAAGAACTGTACTCCAAAGCAAAAGAATTAGTTCCTGGAGGGGTGAGTAGCTCAATAAGGCAAACAGAATGGCCTGTTCCACTATTTTTTGATAAAGCTCATGGAAGCAAAATGTGGGATGTGGATGGCAACGAATTTATAGATTATGTCATGGGCATGGGTCCTAATATATTTGGTCATGCTCCTCAATTTGTTACTCAGTCTGTTTATGAAGATATGCAAAATGGATATTGTTTGACTGGTCAAACAGTTAAAGAAAATGAAATGTCTGAATTTATAAAAAAAACAATACCTTTTAATAGAAAGGTAAGGTATGCAAGTTCAGGAACTGAGATTGTGCAAGTTGCACTTAGATTAGCCAGGTCTTTTACAAATAAAAATAAATTTTTAAAATTTGAAGGACATTATCATGGTTGGATGGATTCTGTTTTGTATAATTCTCATCCTGATATATCTAATGAAGAAAATATCTTTAATCCTGTCCCAGAATCAGGTGGAATTTCTCATGGCACATCAAATGAAGTTGTTATTGCTCCTTGGAATGATATAGAAGCTTTAGAAAATATTTTAAAAGATAACCACAATGAAATATCTTCTATTATCACTGAACCTATTCTGTGGAATACAAACGTTATTCTTCCTGAAGATGGATACTTAGAAAAATTAAGATTATTGTGTGATAAATATAATATCCTTTTAATTTTTGATGAAGTTGGGACTGGTTTTAGAGTAGCATTAGGTGGTGCTCAAGAAATTTATGGTATAGAGCCAGATTTATCAACTTATGCAAAGTCTATGGCTGCAGGATTTCCTATAGCAATGTTAGCTGGAAAACCTGAAATAATGGATTCTTTGTCTAATGGAAAAGTTGTTCATGGCGGTAGTTTTAATACAAATGTGATGTCTGTTTCTGCATCTCATGCAACATTAAATTATTTATTATCTAATAAAAATTTCTATAAAAATTTAAATAGGAGCGGAGAGACTTTAATCAAAGGACTTGAAGAAGCTGCTTCTAAAAATGGAATTGATATATTAATTCAAGGATTGGGAAGCGTGTTCTATCTAAGCTTTACAAGTGCTAAAAGTATAAAAAACTACAGGGAACATACACTTAATATTGATTTTGGCAAATATAAAGAATTTGCAAAATTAATGCTATTAAATGGAGTTAGGTTATCTCAAAATGGAAGATGGCATATGTCTTCTGCTCATAGCGAAGAAGACATTGAAAAAACAATTTATGCAGCAAATTTGTCTTTTGCTGAACTATAATCATTCCTTAAAATAGTAGATGAAATATCCAGCCTAAATTTATTTTCTGGGAGAATGGAAAAAAAATCTTTAAACTCTCCATAATCTATTTCATTTGGGTCATAATATTTTTTATCAATGTATCTTCCAGTAACTAAAAATGAACATCCATTTTTTTTGATTTCATTGTATGCGTCATTAATATTGTAAGAATAATATTTCTTATCTATAAGTCTTAATGCAGTGTCGTAACCAACTACAAATATACTTTTCTTGAATATGGAACTTTTTTCTGTAAAAGTAGGGCTATTGGTTACTATTAATTTACCAATAGATCTGAATTGTTTTATTCTTTCATTTAAATTAAAAAAATCAATTTGGTTTTTATCAACATTAAAGATAGATATTTCAAATAATGGTTTTGCGGCAATTTCTTTTTCAGATGCAATTAATAGTTCTGTGTGACCTTTATGCAGGGGGTTAAATGAGCCGGATAATATTACAGAATTATTTAAATCTAAATTTATTTTTTTATTATTTCCATCAAGTGATAAATATTTAATTTTTTTATCAACTAGATTGTCGTAATCTTCCTTATTCATTAATAATTTTTTCCTTTATATTAACAATTGCATCAGAACTTGAAATTAAATATTTAAATTTATTTTCTCCTATTTCTATTTCATAGTTATTATCGATAAAATTATTTAATAAAGTTAAGATTAATATATTAATTTTTTCATCCTGCTCTTCCCTTGATACATTAGAATCTTTTTTGAAGTTCATTTCAAAACTATATTCTTTTTTATTTGATGAAATTATATAGATATAAATTTTTTCAGAACCTTTTTTATCATAATAAGTTTTTATTGTTCCTATGCACCCAACAGAAACTAAAATATTACTATTTTTAACTTTTATGAATTTATTTAAAGAAGTTAATGATAGTTTTTTTGCATTTTCTTCAGTTACATAAGGGCTTTTTATTTTATAAAACTCTTCTAAAATTAGTTTTGAATATGGAATTTCTGCATTTAGTAAAAATTTTGATGCTCCACTAATTTTTAAAATATTTTTTAAAAACTGAAATCCACAGCCCGATATATTTACACAAATATCAATATCAGAGTTTTGAATTTTTTCTATAATTAATTTTTTCTCTTTTTCTAACATAAATATTCTTTTATCATAAATTATATTATGTTTATTGATATTCACACACATTTGCCTCAATACAATGATGAAGAGGTTTCAGGGATAATAAATCGCTGGAGATCAAATAATGTTAAATTTGTTGTATCTGTTGGAACTACTATTGAGGACTCTAGAAAATCAATAGATTTATCAAACAATCATTATGACGTCTTATCTGGTATAGGTTTGCATCCATCAGATTTAACCTCAGAATGGAAAAAAGATTTGAATGAATTAAAAGGACTTTCTAGTAGCAAAATTTCTATGATTAGTGAGATAGGTTTAGATTATCAAGAAACTTCTCCAGACAAAAATGACCAAATAGAGGCTTTTGAATTTCAAATACAAATTGCTTTAGATAATAAACTACCCATAGTTTTTCACACAAGAAATTCTATGGATGACACTTACGCAATATTAAAAAATTTTAATTTCAGCTATGAGCCAGGAGCTATACATTATTTTGACGGCAATTATGATCAAGCAAAAAACATGATTGACTTAGGTTATAAAATATCTTTCGCTAAAACTTTAATTAGATACGATCATCTTAAAGAAGTTGCAGAGAAAGTTTCATTAAAAGATATGGTTATTGAAACTGACTCATATCCTCAATATTTCAAAAAAAATAGAGAAAAATGGACAGAACCCAAAGATGTAAAACTAGTTGCAGAAGAAATCTCAAAAATAAAAAAAATTAAGTTAGATGATGTTGCCGAAATAACAACTAATAATGCTTTGGGGTTTATGAAAATTTAAGTTATTTAATTTTTTTAATGCACGATTCTAGCAAATTAAAATCATTCTGAGATATTATATGCAAATTTCCAAAGAGAGATAATTTCCACTTTTCTGGCGCCCATCTTTTTACATATTCTAAAGAAGGTCCAACTTGATTTCCGTCAACTGAATTATTTAATTTTAAATGAGCACCTTTTTTAATTTTGATTGAAATTAATTCACTATTTATTTCTTCGTGTTTATCATTTTTAATTTCTGATATTCCTATAAACACATCTTTATCTCCTAGAAAATAAATTATCTTGTCACCATTCTTCATTCTTGAAACTTTATTTTTTTCTTTAACGTCAAAAGTTTGAATTTTTTTTTGAGTTAACATTTTTTTGTAATCTTCGGTAAGAATATTATTTATCCAAAAAGTGTTAGACATTAATTCCTTCTTTGGAAATAATCTCTTAAAAATATTGCTAATGAATTTAAAGATAACAACATAATTAATAATAAAATTATTCCTGCTGCTGCTAAACCTCTAAATCCGTCTTGAGGCTGTGAAATCCAGTTGTATATTTGAATTGGCATTACAGTAAATCTATCTAGTGGGCCCTCAGGTAAAAATGTTATGTATACAAGCGCACTTATAGCTATCATAGGTGCTGATTCAC
>Ga0209036_1001440_pt1 | contig 10119 bp, 12 predicted proteins | sample MarorgKNORR_S2LV_3_FD_188222 | JGI IMG/M metagenome (GOLD analysis project Ga0209036, IMG submission 188222) | Marine microbial communities from the Southern Atlantic Ocean, analyzing organic carbon cycling - DCM_A/KNORR_S2/LV (SPAdes) (version 2) | ecosystem: Environmental > Aquatic > Marine >... | reverse complement strand
CCAGATCTAGGTATCACTAAAGCGGAAAGAGTTGGATCTTCTATATATATAGAAAAGCCCAACGGGATCAACTGACACTCTTGAGGTTTTAAAACAAAACTTTCTTCAACACATGCTCTTAGATCCAAACCTGCCGAACCTTCTGTAGAGTATTCTGGCAATGGAATGGAATCGCCTATTAGTGGGTTGAGAATTTTAACTTTCAGATCAATCATGATTGAGTTCCTTGGGAGTAATTAATGATTCGAGATTTAATATACCAGTATCTATATCCTTCCAATGATTAAAATTAGTAATTTTTGCAAAAGCACAGGTTGGAAACTTCACAATGGATTGATTGGTTAATTGTTCTGTAAGAATATGCAGACCTGGATTATGCCCTATGATTAGTAAATCGTTAATTGCGTCATCTTGTTCCTTAATTAACTGAGTAAGGCTAAATGGTGATGCATGATATATAGATTCTTTTAAAGTAGTTGTAGGAAAATGGTCAAGGGAACTTAATACAAGATCAAGGGTTGATTGTGTCCTTTCGCTTGGACTAGATAAAACCAAATCAAATGTAATGTTATGTTTTTGTATGTATTCAGATAATAAAATTGCATTGGATATTCCTCTTTTAGATAAAGGGCGGTCAAAATCTGCAAGCGCTGCATTGTCCCAACTGGATTTGGCATGCCTAAGCAAAAATAAATTTTTCATTCTTATTCATTCTATCTTGCTAAGACTCTCTATGTCCTATAAAATCGCGTTTCTATGAGTAAAGTATGTCAAGTAACTGGGAAAATGCCTCAAAGCGGTAATCACGTTTCCCATGCTAATAACCGTGTGAAAAGGAAGTTTCTTCCTAATCTTCACACGCACAAATTTTGGGTTGAATCAGAGAATAGGTTTGTAACTTTGAAACTCTCGACTAAAGGTATGCGCATCATAGACAAAAAAGGCATCGATGAGGTTCTCAAAGACATGAGGTCTCGCGGTGAAAAAGTCTAACTAATAAACTACTGCCTCCGAGAAATCTCTAGGACCCCCAAGACTTTCTCTATCACTCTTTGGAGTACAATCATCAATATCTTCAACTCCATATTGATTTCCAACTTCTGCAGCCAAAAGCGTTTTTCCAGATAAATTCATTAGGCTTGGATCATCGTATAACTCATTAATTACTAAGCCAGCATATTCTTGACTGGCGGCACCCTTCAAAAACTCTGCATATTGCTCTCCATGCATTTCGCTCACCTTCTGAGTCTTCTCATCTTTTACTATTCCAGACCACAATGATAATGAACATATATCATGGGGCTTTAGGTCATAAGCCATATCAAAAGCCATTTTATCTATCCCAGCTTTTTGTGCGCCATAGATGGGTCCATGCATGTAACACATGGCTCCATGAGAGGAAATTTGAACTATAAGCTTGCCTTTGCTTGCAATCATCAAAGGAGTTAGCGCATGAGACAACAAATAATTTGATTTAAGTCCAACATCCATCACAGACCAAAGATCAACAGATTTTTCCCAATAGGGTTTTGGCTGAACAAGATCATCATGAATCTGGCATGCAGAGTGAATTAAGAGATCTAGCTGACCAAACTCTTTTTTAATAAAGTCAGAAAGATCCAAAATTTCTTTTGGATTATTCAAATCTATTGGATAAGAAACACCGCATGCTCCTTTGGCATCAATCTTTTCAACTGTATCATCGAGACTACTTTGAATCTCAAATCCGAATTGCTGAACTGTTGATCCCTTTTTTTGATTTCTTGCAGCGCAGATAATCGTATCACCATTTCTAGCTATTCCTTCAGCAATACCTTTACCTACTCCCCTGCTAGCACCTGTAACTAAAATTACTCTTTTATTTTTATTAGTCATATTATTCTCCTGTTAAAATTGTAATGGATGATCTATCTAGCCTCCAAATCACCTCGAAGAACTGAACTTCTGCAGCAAATTGGTGTTGAGCATCAAATATTAGATATCGATGTTGATGAAAAAATTAATCGCTCTAATTCTCCTAAAGCAAATGTCAGGGCTCTATCAGTTTTAAAATGTCAGGAGGGGGTTCGTAAAATTATTTCTGAGCGTAAATCTTCCTTTCCTGTTCTTGCAGCAGATACTATTGTGGTTTTAGGGGATAAAATTTTTGGCAAGCCTCGAGAAGAATCTGATGCGATTAACATGTTACTTAAACTTTCTGGAAAAACTCATCTAGTGATGACTGCGGTGACCATTGGCATCATGACTGAAGAAGAAGCTAAATTCCACACAATTAGTGTTTCATCGAGGGTTGAATTTGCAAAATTAACTGCGAGTGATTGCAAGGAATACTGCGATACTGGTGAGCCGTTTGATAAAGCAGGTGGCTATGGAATTCAAGGATTTGGATCTGCTTTTATAAGAAAAATTAACGGCAGCTATTCAAATATTGTTGGTTTACCCATTCATGAAGTGGTCCAACTTCTAAAAGAGTTAGGGATTCCCTATTGGAGTAAATAATAGTTTTTTAAATTTTGTGCATGCCTGATGCGTGCAAAATAAAATTTTTCTTTAAAAAACTTATATTATCAACCAACTTTAATCCTACATTACGTCCCAACCTCAGATAAGGATTATCTTGCTGGAAGAGATTAAAAAGAAAATCGACTCCTCTTATCATTGATGCATTCAATGTTTTTCTTCTAAGTTCATATTTCTTCAAAAACGCTAGTTTACCAATCTCTTGATCTGCATTAATGGCTCTCTCAATTTCTTCGGCAAGAATCATCGCATCAGAAATACCTAGATTAATACCCTGACCAGCCAATGGGTGAATAGAATGAGCAGCATCAGCAATGACGCAAACTCCATGATCACAGTACTCATTTAGATGATGAGCTGATAATGGAAATGACAATAATTCACTCCTAACTTTCATGCGACAAGATATTTTTTTTTCAAATTTTTCTAAATGTTGTGCAACGTTATCTTGAGTTAAATCAGCAGCAAGCTCTTTCGGCATTGACCAAACCACAGAAAATAGATTTGTATCCGAATCATTTTTATATGGCATCAATGCAAAAATTTCTTGCTCGTAAAACACTTGAATGGCCTCATCTTCTCTTATATCTGCTATTTCAACCAAGAAGGTTTTGGCTATTTGTTGATAATCCCTAGAAAAATTTTCTGAGGCAACAGACTTAGCCAAAATAGAATTTCTCCCTTCGGCAATCACAAGCAGATCTGTATCAAGAATTGTTTCATTACTTAATGAAACATGAACTTTTGAATCTTTGAGCTGAAAAGAAGTTACTTCATTGCCAATGGATGTAAAAGATTCAACCTTAGTCGCTAATGCTTCTCTTAAATCATTGAAGCCAAATACTTTCGCTAAATATCCTATATTTGCTTCTTTTGAGTTAAAAGATAATTTTCCAGATCCAGACCCATCAAAAACATTCATTTTTTGAATTACAGATGAGGAACTTGTAATACCTAATTGATCCAGTCTTTCGCAGGCACTTAAATTTAGTGTCAATGACCTTATGTGATCATCTTTAGAAGCAATGTAAGGATTTTTTTCAATGATTTGAAAAGGTATGTCCCGAGCAGCTAGCTCTAGACCCAAAAAGGATCCAACAATTCCGCCTCCAGAAATTAATACAGATTGGGTCATATCAAGTCTAGGCCATTAATGCTTCTATTTCCTTGGGATTGGATGGAACAAAGTCAGTGAGATTTTGATTGCCTTTAGCAGTCACTAAAATATTATCTTCTATTCTAATACCTATTCCTTTCCATTGATCTTTTACATTGGCAGTTGATGAGATATAAATACCAGGCTCAACCGTAGTTACCATTCCAGGTTTAAACTTCATATATTCACCATCTTCTGTGTAATCTCCTGCATCATGAACATCTATTCCCAGCCAATGACCAATTTTGTGCATATAAAAATCTTTAAAAGCTCCTGTTTCATGAAGTTCTTCCATTGAACCATTTAATATTCCAAGATCAATTAATCCTTGTGTAATTACTTTTTCAGAAATTATTTGTGAATCCATTACATTGTTATTAACTGTAACTGCTTCTATGCTTTTTTGCTGTGCCTCCAAAACCACTTCATAAATAGCAAGTTGAGCAGCAGAAAATTTTCCATTTATTGGATAAGTTCTTGTAATATCAGATGCATATAATTCAAATTCGCAACCTGCATCAACAAGAACCAAGTCTCCATCTTTAAGGGCTTTTGAGTTTTCTACGTAATGAAGAACACATGCATTTTCACCCCCAGCCACAATAGGAGTATAGGCTGGAAAGCGCCCACCTCTTTTTGAAAATTGGTATTGATAAAATGCTTCTAATTCTTGCTCATTCATGCCAGGTTTTACAAATTTCATAGCCTCAACATGAGCTTCAGCAGAAATTTGACATGCCTTTTTCATTATCTCTATCTCATCTTCATCCTTAATCAATCTCTCATTGCCAATTTTTGATGATGCATCAGCAATATCAATGGGTGAACTATGTCTATCTTTTGATCTAGCAGTTTTTATCCAATCAATCACATCCGCATCTAATTTTTGGCTCTTACCAACCGGATAAAAGACCTGATTGTATCCAGCCAATAGATCAGGCAATCTTTTGTCTATTTCTGTGTTATCAAAAGCAAGATCAAAACCATGATCCTTTACAGCTCCATTAGGTCCAGCCCTGTATCCATCCCATATTTCCTTTAATGCATCTTTTTTTGGAACAAAAACTATTGATTGAACATCTTTGCTCTCATTTATTAAAAGAACTAATGTAGACTCTGGTTCATTAAAACCAGTTAAATACCAAAAATTACTATCTTGTCTAAATGCGTGAGACGAATCTGCATTTCTGTATTGAACTTCTGCACCAGCAATCACTACAGCAGAGTTGTTTGGTAACATTGCGCCAAGTTTACTCCTTCTATCTGCATATCTATTTTTCATGTGCTAATTCTACTCTTTTCTTTTTCAAACTTCCCTATTTACACACTAAGACTTAAACTAAATATATTGTTATGAGTGAAAGTTCGAAAAGTTCTATCAATATTTTAATTAAAAGTACTGAGAAGCTTTTAAAGAGGTTTAATGAACAAAAAGGAATTATTGATGCTTACATAAAGAAAGAGAGGGAATGGAAAAAGCATAAGCTTGTTCAAGCAAATGAAATTAAAAAGCTCGAAAAAGCGAATACCAAGTTAGCTAAAGTTATTAAATCACATGAGCAATAAAGAAGTTTTAGAATTAATGATTATGGGCAAAAAGATCACAATTGCTTGCCCGCCAAAAGATAAAGAAGGCCTCATTAAAGCAGCTGAAATATTAAATGAGCAAATAGATTCTATCCCTGATAAATCTAATGCTTTAATTTTGACCAGTCTGGACTTGGCTTTTAAAAGTCAACTCCCGCAAGAGGGAAGCTTGCTCTCAAAAACGGAGGAAAAAAACATTAAAGATCTAGCTTCAAAAATTGAAAAATCTCTAAATTAGCAAAAGTCTTTTTTTTAAAATCAACTAATCTATAATGTAGTTGACTGGTTCATTCGCTAACTTATCGAGATTCTTTGAACCGATAATATATTTAAAGGTGATTTTCCACTGCTGTTGTTGTGCATTACCATCAAGGGAAGCCTGATGCAGTATGAGCTTCACCACCTGAGCTTTCGGTTCAGGTAACGATAAGTAGCGGTGAATTGGTTTTTTAGCTAACACGCAAAAGTGAAATCAAAATATAGACAATCTATCCTTAGTATAAGGAATGCATTAAGTTCATCCGAAGTTTCAAGTCTCTCAAAAGAAATAGTAAAAAATGTTAATGCGGAATTTAGCTTAGACGAAGTTGGTATATTAGGCAGTTACTTCTCAGTAAATAATGAAGTTGATTTAACAGCCATCAATAAAAAAAGGTTTAATGAAAATCGCTTAACTACCTACCCTAAGATTGGACCTAATTATTCAATGAATTTGATTGCACCTATAACCTTTGAACAATTAATTAAAAATAAATACGATATTTATGAGCCATCAGATGGCGATGCGATCAACTCTATGGAGCATGAGATCATCATCATTCCAACCGTTGGCGTAGATAAAAATGGATATAGGCTCGGATATGGTGGAGGTTACTATGATAGATATCTAGAATCGGTTCATAAAAATAGTAATAGACCACTTCTTATTGGTTTAATTTATGACTTTCAGCTTATAGATGACTCAATCGATGAGATTCATGATATTAAACTAGATGTTGTATTCTCAGAAACTCAAATTAAAAACTTTGTAAGTTAAATTTCTAATTTAGCTGCAAAATTAAAAATATCTTCTGAAAGGATCTTAGGATTCTCTAACGCTGCAAAATGCCCTCCTGGATATTGATTCCACTGAACTATGTTATAGATTTTTTCTGCCCAAACCCTGGGTGGTCTAGCAATTTCATTCTCAAAGATAGCTCCGGCCATTGGCTGAGAAACTGGATTAAATGTAAATCCTAAAGGACCATTCTCATAATAGAATCTTGCAGATGATGTGATAGATTCTGTATGCCAATACAAAGATACAATTGCAAGAACGTCATCCAGCGGAACTACAAGTTTGTCAGAATCATCTTTTGTCCATCCATGAAATTTTTCAATAATCCATGCTGCCAAACCAACAGGAGAGTCATTTAAACCATATCCAAGTGTTTGAGGCTTGGTGCTTTGAATTGCAAAATATCCGTATCCTGTTGCCTGATATTTTTCTATGTTTTTCATTCCTTCAATCTCTTCTTGCAACACTCCCTGCATGGAGTCTTCGCCTTCCGGAGGAAATGCTATTACTAAATTCAGGTGAATGCCTATACAATTTTCTGGAAAGAGTTCTGCGATCCATTTTGTTATCATTGATCCCCAATCTCCACCCTGCGCAATATATTTTTCATAACCCAAAGCAAGCATCAATTCGTTTTCTAGTTTCGCCACCTCCTCTGAGTTCATTCCCAGTTCCTGTGGTTTGTCAGAAAACCCATATCCGGGTATTGAGGGACAGACAACATCAAATTCAATTCCACCTTTACCAGCTGCTAGTTCAGGAATAATTTTAAGGAATTCCTGAACACTACCTGGCCATCCATGGGTAAGCAGTAATGGAATTGAATTTTTTGAATTAGATTTTTTATGAAGGTAATGAAGCTCCAAGCCTGAATTAGTTTTGTATTTAAAACTGCCAGCCTCATTCAATTTTGTTTCATGTTTTCTCCAATCAAAATTATTTCTCCAAGTTTTAACGGCATCCTGTAAATAAGCTTTGTTTGTTCCAAGCGTCCATCGGTCGTCATTAATTTCATCAGGCCACCTTGTTAAATCTATCTTTTGATTGAGCAGTTCAATCTTTTCATCAGGGACGAAGATTTCAAATTCTTTGATCATTATCTTAAGAAATCAATGTATGCCTTATTATCAGTTTCTTCAATGAAACTATAATCCAATGATTTAAGGTGCTTTTCTAACGCATTAGCAGATTTGCTTTTATCTTCAATGCCAATTAGAACATTGGCAAATGCTGCTCCAAGATTTCTGTAATGGAATAAAGAAATATTCCATTTTGAACCAAAATCCTTAAGAAACCCCATTAAGGCTCCAGGCCTTACTGGAAATTGACACCTGTACAATCTTTCAGAATCTCTTTCCGAAATTATGCTCTTATGACCTCCAACCATGTGTCTAAGATGATCATTAGAAATTTGATTTCTTGTTAAATCAGAAAATTTAAATTTATTTTTTGTCAGCATAGTCTTAACTTTTTTAAATGCATCTTCATTTTCAGTTTTAATTCCAACTAAGACATGTGCGTCAATCTTGTTAGCAAATCTGTAATTAAACTCTGTAATCTGAGATCTACCAAAGACTTTACATAACTTTAAAAAACTTCCAGGACGCTCTGGAATTTTAATGCTAAGAAGTTTCTCCCTATTTTCTCCAACCTCAGATCTCTCTACTATATAACTAAGTCTTTCAAAGTTAACATTTGCTCCACTACTAATAGCCAGTAAACGTTTATTAGTAATTTTAGTTGCATATTTTTTTAATCCAGCCAATGCAAGAGCGCCCGCTGGCTCAGAAAGAACTCTTGTGTCTTCAAATATATCTTTAACTGCAGCGCATAGTTCATCAATGCTTACAGTAATTACTCCATCAACACACTCCCTAATTACATCAAAATTATTTTTACCAATTTGCTCTACAGCAACCCCATCAGCAAACAATCCTACTTCCCGAAGTCTTACTCTTTTATCAGACTTAATTGCCTCAACCAAACAAGCCGAGTCTTCAACCTCAACACCATAAATTTTGATGTCTTTTTTATTTTGAGCAACCCATGCGCCTACGCCTGCCAACAAACCACCTCCCCCAACAGGCACAAAAATGACATCTAAGTCATTGTTTTCGTCTAAAATTTCTTTTCCAATGGTGCCCTGGCCAGCTATAGTGAGCGGATCATCAAAAGCCTCGATAAATTCAAGCCTTTGCTCCCTTGCAATTTGCCTTGCTTTCTTTGAGGCCTGATCAAAATTATCTCCATGCAATAAAACCTTGGAGCCAAATCTTTTAACGGATTTTACTTTTATCTCAGGCGCTGTTACTGGCATTACTATCAAACATGGTACTTTTAATTTCTTACATGCATTTGCAACCCCTTGTGCATGATTTCCAGCTGATGCAGTTATAACTCCCATTTTTTGCTGTTGAGAACTTAAATTTGCAATCTTGTTATAAGCACCTCTTATTTTGAATGAAAAAATTGGTTGCATATCTTCACGCTTCAAATAAACGTCATTTTTTAGCTTGCTAGATAAATTTCCAGCAAAAGTTATTGGGGTCTTGTCAGCAACATCGTAAACTTTAGATTTAGAGATTAAACCTAAATATTTTTTTGAAAATTTGTAAGAACCTGATTTTTTTATTTTAAGTCGCATAATAATTTAAGTATTATACCCATAATGAGCAATTCAAAATTAAATGCTTCGATTGAAGCAATAAAATATATAAAACCAAAAATTGATTTTAATTCGATAATCGGAGTTGGAACTGGTTCAACGGTAAACTACTTTATTGAAGAACTTGCAAAAATTAAAAATCTTTTTAAAGGTGCTGTTTCTAGCTCAGAGGCCTCCACGAAATTATTGGAGGAACTTGGTATAGAGGTATTTGAACTAAACGATATAAATGAGATTGTCGTATATGTAGATGGAGCAGATGAAGTAGATCCTTCTAGCAACTTAATAAAAGGTGGTGGTGGGGCTCACACTAGGGAAAAAATTGTTGCGTCAGCCTCAAATGAATTTGTTTGTATAGTGGATGAGTCTAAATTAGTTGAAGTTTTAGGCTCATTTCCACTTCCATTAGAAGTAATGACTAAAAGCAGAAGTTATGTTGCGAGAGAAATGGTGAAATTGGGAGGAGTGCCTGAGTTAAGAGAGGGTTTCTTGACCGATCAAGATAATCAAATTCTCGATGTTAAAGATTTAAAGATTACTGACCCATTAAAAATGGAACAAGCGATAAACTTAATACCAGGAGTTTTGGACAATGGAATATTTGCGAGATGTAGACCTCAAAAAGTAATTGTTGGAAGGGATTAAAGTACAGCTTGAATAGCCGAAACTAGTCTTTCTGATTCTGGAGTGACACTTGATTTATAGTGTCCAATAACTTCTCCGTCTCTATTTATAAGATACTTAGCAAAATTCCACCTTGGTTCTTTTCCTGAGGCTGCAATGAGTTTTTTATAAAATGGATGAGCTTTTTTCCCGGAAACTTTTGCTGTAGAAAACATAGGAAACTCTACTCCATACTCAGTACTACAAAATTCAGCAACTTTCGATTCAGCAGAAAATTCTTGAAAAAAATCTCTTGATGGTATTCCTATAACAGTTAGGCCGTCATCTTTGAATTTAGTATACAGTCTTTGTAAGCCAGCATATTGAGGTGTGTAGCCGCATCTACTCGCTACGTTCACAACCAAAATTACATTACCTGAATACTCACAAAGGTTTTTCTCGTCGTCTGAGTCTAAAACTCTAAGAGTGCTATTAAGAATGTCTGAGCAAGAAAATGCGGATATTGAAAAT
>Ga0209036_1001436_pt1 | contig 10135 bp, 7 predicted proteins | sample MarorgKNORR_S2LV_3_FD_188222 | JGI IMG/M metagenome (GOLD analysis project Ga0209036, IMG submission 188222) | Marine microbial communities from the Southern Atlantic Ocean, analyzing organic carbon cycling - DCM_A/KNORR_S2/LV (SPAdes) (version 2) | ecosystem: Environmental > Aquatic > Marine >... | reverse complement strand
CCAGTCCACTGTCTTAACTTTTGATTTTGGTCACTGGTCACATCACATGTTTGTGAAGCGATATCCCAAATTTCACAATACTTATCAAAGTCACAATAGGTATCCCAGTTGTCACATATAAAGTATGCAGTAGTTTGTGGTGCAAGAACATGATCTGCTGTAGGTAGTTTACCATCTTCAATTAAGTCCATTGCTTCTAAACTCATCCATCCAGTTTTAGATTTACCAATACCTTCATAGAACTGTCTAGTGATGTCTCTCCTATGTAATACTAAATCCCATAGACCATCATCCATACAACCTCTAATTGCAGAAAATGAAACTCTCTTTTTTGACTCAGACTTCTTCAATGAAAATCTCCTCGTCAGGTAATTGTCTAGTGAATATGAATTTCACTGACCCAACTTTTGCTCTCTTTTTACCAGTCATTAACTTCCCAGCGTTTTCAAGCATGTCTCCCATAAATTCTGAACAGGTCTTCCTTAGATTTGGAATATCAACTGAGTTTGCATCTGTGAATGTAGTCACAACTGTATAGTCAACTCCCTGAGATAGACCTTCCAATAAATCCCTTTGTAGTCTGATCCATCTGTCAGACATCTTTAAATTCTTTTTACCAGTAAGTTTCCTTATGATGGTATCTGTAGATTGATTGATATCAATTCCATAATCAGCATGGTATTCTTTGATGATATTTTCATCCGACATTATCTCGATTGGAGTATAATCAACTCCAGCTTCGATCAAGATATCTTCTGCAAGTTTCAACCTACTACTAAAACCCGAAGGAAGGTCAGGGTAATTCTTTTGAATGTATCCTCTAACACCACCTTTTGTTTCACTGATATCTCCTCTCTTAACTATCTGTGCAATAGAGAAAACGAAATCCTCTTCTGATGCAAAAGTCTTGAAAGCTGCTCTCATATTCTCTGCAAGTGCATATTCATTCTTTGCAGTATCATCTACAAAAGAACAGATTGCAACCCAAATCCAAATCTCACCTTCAGCGTCGTGAGCATCGTATCTGTGTTTCCCAGCAATTAAGTTGTAGTCCTCATCGATAACTGGCGGTTCATAATGAATTGGATCATACTGACCAGTTTGAATTAGAGTTCTAATCTTCTGAACCCCAGTAGACTTGACTCCCCTGAACCTACCCCAGTTACAGTTCTCTGAATTGATATCAGTTAATCTTACAAAAGCATATTTGATAACCTTCTGTCCTTTGACACAAATGACTGGGTTCTGTTTAGGAACCCCAGCCAATAAGTCTTTTGGTTTAGTAGTCATATGACTCACCAGTTTCTACTGGTTCCTCAGTTTCGGATTCCTCACCCAAGTGGACACCTTCGTCCACTTTGGTGTAGAGGTCAAGGATAGAATTCCTTGTTTCCTCATCGAATCTTGAAATACACATTGTGATTGACTTGAGTTTGTCACCAAACATTCTGTAAGCATTCACGATGTGAACCAACCTTCTAGTAGTAACGACATCATCGATACCACCTTCGTAGTAAGTCTTCCTGATTATATCAGCCCAGTCAACAAGTTTGTCACAGAAGTCTTGGTCGATATCACCAGTCAAACCCATTTCTTTAGCAAGAATGCTTCTCTCAGTTTTCACTGGAGGATATTCTTGTTGCATTGTGATTGCAAACCTTTCCAACATGGCTTCGTTCATGATTTGAGTTCCAATGAACTTACCATCTTCGGAACCTTGTCCTTTAGTGTTTGCAGTAGCAAGGATAGTGAACCCTTCTTTAGGAGTCACCCACTCACCAGTTTTCTTGATTAGGTAACCTTTACCTTCAAGAACTGATTGAAGACACATCAACTTGTTTGAACCCAAGTCAACTTCATCAAGAAGAAGGACTGCTCCTTTCCTCATTGCTTTGATAACAGGGCCTTCCCTGAACACGATGTTTCCACCCTCAAGAGAATGTCCACCCATCAAATCATCTTCATCAGTTTCGATGGTGATGTTGACCCTGTAAAGTTCTCTCTTCAATTGAGCACAAGTTTGTTCAATCATCAGAGTCTTACCATTTCCTGAAAGACCAGTTACAAAAACTGGGAAGAAAATTTTAGACTTGATAATGTTCTTGACATCTTTGAAGTGACCAAACGGTACATAGTTTGACATCTTCTCAGGAATGATTTTGACACCATCGTCCAAGAGATTAACTGAAGCAGTTGCAGCTGCAACAGGCATGTTCGAAGGAACAGCTGCTGGAACTGGTGCCACCTTCACTGGAGTTTCACCACCGTGGGAATACCCACCGTTGTATCCAGTGATAACCTGTTCAAGGTTGAAGATAACCCCACCTTCGGGATTCTTCTCTTTGAACGGGAACCTAGAGGATTTAATCCAGTATGGAAGATATCCATCTAGTGCCTCTTTGATTTCTGCCCTAGAAAAGGCAGTCTGATTTGGATACGATTTAATGAGGGTATCCAACACCTCACCCTTATCGGGAGTAATGGCAAAGTCTTTACCATTTACTGTTACTGATTTTTCCATAAAGTCTCCTTATTCATCAATCTATACCTATATTATCTCAAAAAGCCAGGGGCATTGTCAAGGCCCATAAGCCACTGTTACTTAAGGGGTTCAAGTAACCTTCCTATCTTATTGAGACATTTTATCTCACCTTTTGCATTCTTTTGAGTCAAATACTTCTCACCGTTATTGACCCATGCTCTGAAAGCAAAACATTCAACTTCTTCACTTGCACACTTTTCAATTCTTTCACAGTTGTGAAAAGTGCATGGGGCAGGCCCAACATCATTGATTGCGTCAGCGAACTTGCTGAGATCATGTGTTGGAATCCTCTCGTAATACGCTGGGTCAACTCTAAGATGTGGCATTGAAAGTCTCCGTCCATGCCATGAACACTTGCTTTGCTTGTGCCTTAGACAAGTCCATGTTTTCTTCTAACCATTTGGGAGCCCCAAACATATTCATTTTTCCCGATTCCCTGATGTTGTCTAGAACCCAAAAGAATTCTTCGACATCAAAAGTATCTTCGTTTACTTTTATTTCAGCCATTATGCTATCTCCTTTATAAACTCATTAGTTAAGAACCTTGAAGTTGATTTACTTCTTTGATTCTTCTTGAACCTTGCAGTCAGTGTAGATTTCTTTGCACCGATTAGATCATCATCCAAAGTTTCTTCACCCTCAGTTCCGAGGTTTGATGCAGCGGTCAAGAATAGTTTGTTGTATCCATGAGTCTGAATTACAACACCTTCTTTTCTTGCCTCTCTCCACATTTCACCTTGTTTCTCATACTGGTAACCAGTTGCAGTTTCGTGTTTGAGGTTCCCAAGTAAATCGACCATGTCTGATTTCTTACTCAAAACAAAGTAACCTGTAACAGTCACACCAGTAGTTCTTGATACCCAGTCTAAAAGATTCTGAGTCTGTTTGAAATCATTTCTGTAGTAACCTTCATCAGCTTCTGCATAAGGGTAGACTCTTCCATTGATAGGGTCAATCAAGTCTCTCTCTTTTTTGACTCTCCATTCATCACCCATCTGCTCATTTTGGTCTGCTCTTTCAGCTTCAGACATATCAAGAATGTTAGCTGAGTGAGAGTAACCATCCGTGATTACAGTCATGATTGATTTCTCAACCCCGTAAGCTTTGTTGAACTTAGGAAGTAATCCTCTCATTGCAACCAGTGTAGCATCCAGTGGAGTACCACCAAGTCTGTATTTGTTTTCAGGGTACATCACATCAGGAACTTCAATCCATCCACCTTGGTTAGGGTCGATGTAGAGAAGACCTTGGAACCACTCATTGAAAGAGTTAAGACCCTTTTCAAAATGTCTTCTACCATACTTGATACTTTCAACAAAGTAATTGTTCCAAAGTGTCATGACATACTCAGACATTTCTTTGTATTCTTTGTTGGTCATTTCGTTTGAGAAAATCTCAACCAAGTGTCCTTCTCTGTTTCTCCAGTAGTCTTGCTCAGAATCAACAGCTGCATTCTTTTTGATGTTGTCTGAGAAGAGATAAACTCTGTGAGGGATTGAAACTTTTCTGCAGAACTGAGTTAGGATAACTGCTTGTTCTAGTAAGTCTCTCACCTCATTGCAGATGGAACCACTCCAGTCAATCAAAATGTTGACACCATGGTTTTTACCATCAGGCATGTAAGTAACTCTTTTGAAAACATCATCGACAATCTGATACTTTGCAAGTCTGTTCATATCCAACTTACCAGTCTTACCAGTAAATGCATACTTGGAAGACATTGCAGTTTGTCTCATTTCAAATTCTTTTGCCATGTGATTGACGATGGCTTTGTTCTTAGTCTCAATTTTCTTTGCAGAATGAGCTGCCATCTTCTTGTTCATGTCGATTCTCTCAGAGTAATATTTTACTGCATGAGAATCAGGGTTTGTGTAATACTCTCTCCAATCTTCTAGGACAAGTTTGTAACCGTAGTGAACATCTTCACAATACTTTGCAAAGTCAGATGTTTTTAGATCAACCTGAGTCCTGACCATGTTAGTGTCAGAAATGAATTGCTCTTCGTTGTTATGTGCATTGTGTTCTGTAATAGATTCTCTTGCACCGTCTTCATCATCATACTGGTCGGGAGAAGCACCTTCGTTGATACCTGAACCACCAGTTTGTTTTCTTTCCTCACCTTGTTCTGATTCTTCCTCTTCACCTTCTTCCTCTGATTCTTCGGTTTCTTCATCACCTTCACCAGTTGAAGGAGCTTCAGGAAGATTGTCTTCTTGCTCTTCTTCATCAGAATCATCGTATGAATCTTCCCAAGATTCACCTTCTTGTTGTTCTTCTTCACCATCCTCATCTTCTTCATCGTCACCGATGTCAAACATTTGAGGAACTAATTGTTCATCAGTCTCAGTTCTTGTTTCGTTATCTTTAGACCATTCGTAGATTGCAGTTGCACATTCTTCGACTTCTTCCCAAGACTCACACTTGTTAGCCCAATCAAGGAAGAATTGTTCTTCTTTAGTAAACTGAATTGCAATCCTAGAACCACACTTAGTGACTAGGTTGATTTTGTCAATCAAAGAAAGTTCTTGAAGGTTCTTACCTTTAACACCAAAGAAGTCCATTTCCATCAACTCATTGTATGCAGTGAAGAAAGACCTTCTCAATCCTTGATATTTGTTTCTGATATTTTTCTCAATCCTGACATCCTCAATAACATTGAGATATCCTTTGAGAGTTTTGTTCTTAGTTACAGCAGAGTGAACACCTTCATATGGAGTCCATAATGCATGACCAACTTCGTGACCCATGAATAGGTCATAAAGTTCAGGTGAAATGTCTTCCTTGAAAATAGGGCAACATAGTAACCTGTTCTTTAGGTCAAAGTATGCAGTAGGAGTTTTCCTATGCACAACAGTAAGATTTTCCCCTGCCATCAATCTTGCAAGGTTGTCTTTTTGGTTTTGTAATCTCTCAGTCATGTTTATATTATACTAAAAAGCCGAAGTCATAGTCAAGGCCTGATTTACCCTTTAAATACAGGGGCTTGGGATGAGGTAAGGTCAGGGCAGTAGGGTTTGCATACTCCGAGCATCCGATTGAGACCCCCTATTACTAAAGGGTCATAACCTTTAAAACACATCATGCATATATGCTAACACGAATGCTGGGTCATTGTCAAGGCCTGATTTGGCCTCCCAAGTAGGATTCGAACCTACAACCTACGGCTTAGAAGGCCGTTGTTCTATCCAGTTGAACTATTGGGAGGGAGGGGTTTAAGACTTTGCTTGTTGTTTCCAGTTGACCCAGTCAGGGCCTTCTAGTCTTTTTTCTGTGAATAGGACATCATCTACACGATATTGTAGTTCTTTCCTTATTGAATTCTCATTGTGATCGACATTTTGAATTGGTCTTTGAGTCATTGCATTATCCATATCTTCTGAGAACCATATTGCAAGTGTATGTCTTGGAGCTCTTCTAACTTTGAATACTCCATGTGGATGATGTATACCTTGGAATAATAATCCATCACCAATTTCCTTTTCTATCTGAGTTCCGAATGGGTAGTAATCACTTGGTGGGAAATAAGTCTCACCACCTGTGTAGTTATTGTTCAAGTATACTATAACTGTCCATTCTCGTCTAGGTGATTTCTTACGCTCTTCTTCATCGAAATCAGGGTCTTCATGTTCTTGGTTTGAGTATGTATCTAAATGTGGTTCTTGGATTCCACCGATGGGCCATTCAGTCATAGTAGACATTTCAGGATAAAAGACTTTGCCTGTTGCCTTATAAATTTCTGCAGTGCAGTGTGTTTCTACTTTTTGAAATAACAACCGAATGTATTCATTCGAAATGTGCATCTTCCTGATACCGAGATAGTCTTTTCCTGACCCTACGGATATTAAATGTTTATGACTCTGATGCCACCCTATCAGGTTCTTGCACTCTTCCTTCGTCAGTATCGGAATCACTTTGTGATTGAAGACTTTGGAGTTGTCTAGCAATTTCCATTCTTTGCTCATAATCTAATCTCTTTCTTCTTTCTTTAGGTCTTGCTTTTAAAGCTCTTTCTATTTTAAACCTAGAAGCTCTTTGTAGGAATATGATTCCGTTCAAATGGTCTAACTCATGTTGGACACATCTAGAACCTATTCCTTCCAATTGTAATGTATGCCTTTCACCTTCTGAGTCTGAGTATTCAAACTCTATGGCTTTTGGTCTTTTTATCATTAAGTATATATCGGGGAAAGAAAGGCAACCTTCTTTCATCATTTCTGTCTCTTGGGATAACTTGGTTACTTCGGGATTGAAGAATGCTTTGATACCACTATCTGCAGTCCTCATTACAAACACTCTGTAATCTAATCCTAATTGATTTGCAGATAAACCTATGCCACCAAACCGTTCCATAGCTTGACTTAAATTCTTTTCAATCTCTTTAGGACATTCAGGTGGATTTTCAAAATCAAAATGACTTGTCGGTTCTCTTAAGACCTTGGTGGCCTCTTCAACTAATTCATACATATTATAAACTTATATCGGTTACTATTCCTCTAGTATTACTTATCTCAACATTAAAGAAGGCCATTACAGCTTCAAACATTTTCTTACCCATGTTTGCAATCTTCTTCAATTGTTTCTTCACTGCTTCCATGACTTTCTTTAATACCTTTTGGAATTTGTTCCAAACATTTCTACCTAATTCTTTTGACCAGTTTGCAGCCTTGTTTACCATTTGGAAGAATCCTTCATCTAAGAAATCTTCTGTAAGTAATGATTGATACCCATCCAGTTCTTGTAATTCGTTTAATAGTATAGTTCTAACATCGTCTATACCATAGTTCTCTTTAAGACTTATTCTCATTGCAGAATAAGCGGGTGAGTTACCACCACCTTTCTTAAATGCAACATAAGGTTTAATCTGACTTGCATACTTCTTGATGATACCATCGTTGATGGATGTGATAGGTTCAACTACAACTGCACCATTCTTAACATCAAACTTACCTAAAAGATTTGCAGCTGCTTTTCCTTCACTGAATTTAACATTACCAGTTGATGCTTCTAATACCACATTCTGTGAGAATAGTTCATTGACTTTTGAATTAGTGTTTAGATATGATTCTAAGATTGCAGATAATTCTCTGTTGTCTTTATCTTTCTTTTGGAAGTCTATTAGAGCATCATCTGTCTCTCCAGCTTTAGCTCTCTTGTTCAAAGATGTAACAGTTTCAACTGTCATCAATGAATCCATTTTGTCTTCCATTGCCTTAGTCAATCCTTTTGCAAAGTTTTTATTTTCACCCATCTGTTCAAGTGCAGCTCTTACAGTTGCAATGGCTTCACCTCTTGCACCCGACATAAGTTGTGAACCACCTTCTTTCTTAAGTGATATTTTTTCTTTGAAAGTTGAACCAGCGATATCTGTTTTAGGTGTAGTATTACTTGCACCACTTTCTTTGTAGATTTTTGATATAGGATTATTAAGACCACCCCTACCAGTAGATACTAATTGATTCTCTTTGAGTTTTGTATTGAAGTTTTTTGCAATAGACTTTGCCATGTCCAAATGTAAGGGAAATGATTCTGCAGTTTTAACTGTGTCTGCATCATTCTTTTGTTTGTTGAGTTTATTGTACTCATAGATGATAAGTTCTTCCCACTGAGCTCCACTTGGAACATCACCACCTTCTCTTACATGATTAAAGTATGCAGATTTATATCCAGCACCACCTTTTATATGGAAGGTTTTTTTACCACTCTCTAACCATTTTTCATTTGCACCTTCTTCATCACCGATAAAGATTGCATTCTTAGTAGGTTTGACTGCAGTAAATACATCACCGTGTTTGAATCCTTCGTTGTCAAACTCTTTTATTCCACCTTTATATAAGAACTTATGCCCTATAACATAATCAGGTTTAAGAATAGAAGCTTCTGATAGAGAAGGTTTTCTATATACGATTTTGTTTCCTGTGACTTCTGCAAAGCTTTTCATAATACTATTTATATTATTCTGCTATCCTTGAAAAGTTTTTATACTTCTCAAACCTAAGAACCTGTTCAAATTTATCATACAATATGTCTCCTTTGTGAGATATAATGAATGCATTTGTTTTCTCTGTAAGTGTATTCAACATCTTCATGAATTCATCTGTACCTGATGCATCTAGTGAACTATCAAACACTTCATCCAATACTAATAGATTAGTGTTCACTGAGTTCTTCATCCTTGCAACAGCTCTCCATGTAAACAGAAGTGCCAAGTCGATTCTCATCTTTTCACCTTGAGAGAAGTTTTCATACTTGAATACATCCCTGAATCTAGACTTGATAGTCTCATCGAAACTTTCGTCTAGTTCAAACCCAACATAGAATTCTAATTGTGCAAGATACTTGTTAATTAGTTTATTCATTATGGGTACATATTGTTTGATGATTTTTTCTTTTACACCTTGGTCTCTGAGAAGTAATGTTGCAATCTCTAGATAGTGACCATGGTCAGCAAGATGTTGTTTCTTCTTAGTCAATATATGCAAATCATCCTCAGCCTTTTCGACTTGATCATGTGCATCAGTATTACCTTCTTGTTCTAGATTTAATTCTTCAATCTCTTTCTGTAACTTTCCGATATACTTTTGATTAGAAACAATCTCTGTCTGTGATAAACCAATCTCTCTTTGGACAGTTTCTATTTCAGACTGTATTCCGTTGATGGTTGCAATCCTGTCATGGCATTCTCCGATTTGGCTTTCGAGTGTTGCAACCGCCTCCTTGATTTCATTTGCTTTTGCAGTCTTTTCCTGAATATGTTTCTTCTTGTGCTCTTCATCTAAACCTTGTTTGCATGTGGGACAGTTATCATTGTTCTCGTAGAATTCAATATCTGCAATTGCTTTCTTTCGAGCTCCTTCGAGTTGTTTCTCCAACTCAACCGTTTGTTGTAATCTAGTTTCCGTAGAACCTTTATCCTCGATAAGTCGTGTTTTCTCCACCACATTTTTCGTCTTTTCATCAACCTCTCCTAATAGTTTGTCGATATTTGTTTGAGTTTGACTAATGGTCGATTCGAATTTCAATATTTTTTCATCACGATTTTCACGAAGTGCATCCAGTTGGCTGTTAAGACCATTAATCCTTTCTTCAAGAATTGCAATCTCATGTTGATTCTCTTTAATATCTAACTGATGGTTAGACTTTCGTTTCCTCAACAACTGCATCATAGTTGTAAATATTGTGATATCCAAAAGGTCTTCTACCAACTTCCTTCTGTCCTTTGCACGAAGCTGCATGAACGGAGTAAAGTTTGCTGAACCTAGGATTGCCACCTGAGTAAAAGAACGATAACTCATTTTGAGTATGTTCGATTCTAGATGGTCTTGATAATCCCTAACACTTGCATCCTGATTAATCAGAATATCATTACACCAAATTTCAAATTTATTTGGTTTAGTACCACGGATTAATTTGTAGTCTTTATTACCGATTGTGAAATCAAGTTCGACTACTAATTCTTTTTGATTGACTGAATTTACTAGAAGGTCTTTTTTTAGATTACGGAACCCACGACCATACAATGCATAACATAATGCATCCAACATCGTAGATTTACCAGCACCATTCTCTCCTAAGATTAAGGTTGTCTGATGCGAG
>Ga0209036_1001434_pt1 | contig 10141 bp, 5 predicted proteins | sample MarorgKNORR_S2LV_3_FD_188222 | JGI IMG/M metagenome (GOLD analysis project Ga0209036, IMG submission 188222) | Marine microbial communities from the Southern Atlantic Ocean, analyzing organic carbon cycling - DCM_A/KNORR_S2/LV (SPAdes) (version 2) | ecosystem: Environmental > Aquatic > Marine >... | reverse complement strand
CCTGCTATTGTTAAAAAAACAGAAATCCAAAAAGCATTTGAACTAGTTATTTTTTTTGTTGGTAAAGGCCTATTTTTAGTTCTATTCATCAATGCATCTTTATCTTTTTCGATTATTTGATTAAATGAATTTGAAGCACCTACCATGCAATAACCCCCAACAAGCAATAAGAGCATGTCTAAAACTAGAATTTTATCAGCTGCCAAAATATAACCTGCAAGAGTTGAAAAAACAACACTAAGCGCCAGCCTAACTTTAGTTAGTGAGAAAAATATTTTTGAATTAATTACAAACACACCAATATTTAAAGGATGGTAAAATTAAAGCAGAAAAAATGAGTGAGCAAATAAAATTTACTGAAGCTTAAAAATGATAGGTATACTAAAAGGAACTCTTACCGGCCTACCTCTTTGTTTTCCAGGTGTCATCTGCGGAAGTTTCCCAATGATTCTAGATGCTTCTTTCTCTAAATTCTTGTCAGGTCCTCTTGTTCTTATTCCAGAAATAGAGCCATCTTTTCCAATAGTAAATTGAACAAAAACTCTTCCTTGGATACCCATTTCTTGGGCTATCTCAGGATATCTAAAATTTTTAGCTATATGCTTTTGAATCTGTTCTTGGAAACACTTTCTTCTTTGAGATTTAGGAACTCTCTCACAACCTGGATATAATGGAACATCCTCTATAATAGCAAATGGAACATCCATGTCCATTTCTTCTTCAACTACTTCAACCTCTTCAACAATTTCCTCTTGATCAGTTTCAGTTGACTCAATAATTGTTTCTTCAATTTCTTCTTCGTCTTCAACTACTTCAATAATTTCTGGAGCTGGTGGCGGAGGAGGTGGTGGTGGTGTTTTAAGTTGTTCAGTAATTGGTATTTCTTCATCATCCTCATCATCAACATTTAGGGCGATATACCCATAACCATCATCATCATAATTTTTATACTCAATAGCTCTCCATGATACAAAAAGTACAATAAATAGTCCTATTGCAAAATAGAATGAACTTTTTTTATTTAAATCAGCCTTTGGATTCTTTTTAGATCTCATGCTCAGCTAAAGTAATTTTTTTTTTAAATAGTACAAAATAAATGCTCCAAATAAAACCCCAATACTATTTGCAATAAAATCACCTAAATCAAAATATCTTCCAAATGGAAGCAGGTGTTGTAATATCTCAAGAAACAATCCTAATAAAATGGAATAAATTATAAGATTGAACATTTTGATTTGATTAGACTCAATCTTTAATCCCCACATAATTATAAAAATTGAATACATTATAAAATGTATTAGCTTATCCATTTCAAATAATTTAAAGCTTGGAAAACCTAAATCGGGAACTGGAATTAATGACAATAATATCAATAATAAAGTGTAATAAATTGGAATTTTTTTAATGAAATTATTTTCCAATTAATTCAGAATAATCCTTATTATTTAAAAGTTGATTAATTTCATCAGGATTTGAAACTTCAACCTTTATTATCCATCCATCATCATATGGTGAATCGTTAATTGATTCTGGGCTATCAGATAAAGATTCATTAAATTCAACGATCTTACCAGACATGGGTAAGAATAAGTCTGAAACAGTTTTTACAGCTTCGACTGTTCCAAAAACTTCATCTTTGTCAAGTGTTTCGTCAATTGTGTCAACTTCGACATATACAATATCTCCTAATTCACTTTGAGCAAAATCAGTCACTCCAACAGTTGCTATATTTCCTTCGAGCTTTACCCATTCATGATCTTTAGTATACTTTAAATTTTCTTTAATATCCATTATTCTAAAATATAACTTCCTTTAATTAAAAAAAAATATTTTTTCTAATTTCCAAAACTATATCTAAACGTAAATCCAGATCTAATATTTGTTTGAGGAAAAGCAGTGGAAATCTCATACTTAGAAAATAAATGATCGTAGAAGAAAATAGCTGAAAAGTTTTTACTTAAGGCATAGTCGGCACTTAGCTTTAATGAAAAAATTGATTGACCTGCAGAAACTTTATTATTATCTATATCTAAATTTCTAATTACCGTAATATTTTTTCTAAGATTTAAATCAATCTTTGTGTTAAGATCCCCAATAAAGTTGTTTCCATTACTAGCTAAATTTGATCTTACACGAAGGTTTTTTACTCTGTAACCTAAGCCTAGAGTATATTCATTTCCCCAAGACTCAGTAACTAAGTTATTAGCTAAACTTAATGAAACTGCTCTATCTTTAACAACATCAAAAATTATCCTTAGTGAATTTTTTAATTCTAAATCCAATCTTATAAGTGGATTAAATTGTTCCACTAAATTAACATTTGAAAAAATTAATTCGTTAAAATAATTTCCAGATAAATCAAAACCATCATTTGTATAATTAAGATTATAATTGAAATTATTAATAGTAAAATTCGAACGGTAACCATGTTGAAGAGAAACTCTTGAAAAAATATTATCGAATAATTCTTCTAGACCATCATATTGTAATGTCCAATTTAGCTTTGGATTATCTGAAATAGGATTTAATGAAATTTTTGAGACATCAATACCTGTATAAGCTGAGATAAATGCAGGAATTAAAACAGCTTGATTATTTTTTCCATAGCCTATTGGATATCCATCACTATCGTAATCAATATTACTGAGGCTTTTTAATGATATTAATCTGTTCGCAATTTGTAATCTATTAGCTTTAAGATTTTCAAAATCATCTGATAAATCAACAGATCTATTTTTAAACGAAGTTCTTAGCATATTACTTGAGATCGAAAAGTTTCCATAATAATTTGTATTAATTGGGTTGTATTGATTATCAATTATTGAAAAATTTTCAGAAAGATTATTAGAATAATTCCTATTTGCATTTATATCTATTCTTAAATTGTTTAATAATTGTATTTCTGCAGTAATATCAAATTTAGAATTATATATTTTTTGATATTGTTGGTTAAAATTAGAAAAACTTGTCAGCCAACCATTCTTTGCAATTTCATATCTTATATCTTTTTGATCCCCAAATACAAAACCAACTGAGGGTTTTAGAGTCCCTAAAAATCCAATTGAGGGTAAATAACCAGGAAGAACCTTTCCTGAATTTTCGCTGTAGGTAGATCTAACTCTTTTAATTGAAGTTAAAATATTAGATACTAATTTTTTATTATCTAATTTTAAACTTCTGTAAAGTTTTTCAAAATTTAAACTTAAGTTAACAGATTGATTATTTGAATTTTGAATTGTATTTACTCTTCCTAATTTATTTCCAAATTCATCAATAACATTGTTTAATATATCGGATCCTCTTTGCCAATTAAAATTGCCACTGTAAGAATAATTTGCATCAATAAAATCTAAGAATGGAAAATATGATATTGGTATATTATAATTTGCTGTCAAATTTTGATTAAAGAAATTAGATTGTCCTACATTAAAAAAGTTGTCAAATAATTCCATCCTATTTCTTTCGTTTATATCCATTTCTTTACTAAAAGATGGCACAAGGCTTGAGTTAGAGGCGTTGTAGTTAATTACTAAAGATCTACTAACATTGTGGGAAATTGACATAAGCCAGTCAAACATAAATTTAGCTTGTGTGAATTCGGGAATAGGAATTTGACTATTAGAAATTATACCTGAATAATTAATCTCTCTAAATTTTTGTTTATAAAGAGTTCTATTAAAATTTCCGGAAAATATTAAGCTGTTTGGAAGAGGATTAAAATTAAATTCCTTCAACCATTTTAAATATTTCGAATCTTTGTTCTTAAAAAAACTTTCAAATGGAAATACATTTAAGCTTTCAAAATTATAGGAATATTGAGCATTAGCCATTACCATTTTTCTGTCTGAGTATTCCATTTCAAAATCCTGGAAATTGTTTTCTGAATAACTGTATGATAAATTCAAGTTTTCTAAATCATAAATTCTTGACTTCTTTTGATTTGTTTTTCTTTTAGACAATCCTAAAACACTAAAACTTTTTGAATTAGATAACATTGTTGATTGATTCATTATTGAATCTCTATTATTGGATAAATCTAAAATATCATCTAATTCTATGTCATTATAATAACTATCGTACTTAGGTTTTGTAATTTCTTCAGTGTAAGTATAACTTACAGGAATTTGTAATCCCCAATTTTCAGGCAAAAGCTGTCCTGCATTTATATTTGTAACTACAGAATATTGACTATAATTTTCATTACTTCTTTCATTAGGAGATTTATCTACAGAACCAAATCCATCTGTTGAAATTCTTCCGCTAAAAGAAACATTAGCAAAATCGGCTAAGTTTGCATCAAGATTTGCAACAGCTGCCCACCCACCTTTATTATTTATTTCAGAAAGTCTTAGTTCGTTAAACCAAACCTCACCGGATAAGTTTTTTCCAATTTCTGTTGAAGGGTTTTTAAGTCCTAACGTAATGGTTTTTATTTTTCCCAAAGATGGATTTCCTTTGATTGAAAATTTATATTTTTTTTCTCCTGGTAGTTTACTAATTAAACTAAACTCATTAATTATATTAAGGTCTTCATCAAAATATACAGCTTCATTTGACTGAATTCTTTCAGAAATCAATTTTAATTTAATATTCAAAAACTTTTCTAAATCAAAATCAATAGAATTACTGTCAGGTTGCCAAACTTTTTCAGAACTAAACCTAGTTGATTGTCCACTATTATATGATGTAGGCTTTAAGGGGACTTCAATCTGATAGTAATTTTCATCAATATCATTTCCTAATCTTAGAAAGGCAACTAATCTTTCATCAAAATTATTCTCAACACCATCACCAGGCAATAAATCTTTTCCTTCAATTGATTCAGCATGTAGGTACATTTTTAATTTTTTATAATTTCTAAGATCTAGATTAATATTTTTATATACTGCTCTAGAATCTTGAGGTTTTAAATCCTGTATCTTAAGCGACATTGATTGTTCATTTTGCCTAATAATTGAATTATTATTTATAATCTCCTCACGCTCTACACCTGGTGGTAGAACATAGTTTATAGGAGATCTATTTTCATTATCTAAAACATTTACACTACCAATTTCAAAATTTGTTTCTCTATTAATATTATTATCATTATTTAATGGAAGATTGTATCTCTTCCAATCAGTTTTAACCAAATCAAGTGTTGCAAACCTTATTGTTATTGGATTTGAAAATCCTTTTATTGCTAGTCTTATAAAACGGATTGTCTTTAAATCACTAATCCCGTTAATAGCATTAAAAAAATTACTATACCTGGTCCCCTCATAATATTCAGGAAAAACAGGAACCTTAAATTGAATCCATCTTGATTTAGATATATTACCATTTGCTAATTTAACAGAACTATTTTCTCGAATGTCAGAAACAAATGGGTGGTTATCTTTTGTGATATTTTTTAATAATGGTATTCTATATTCAAAATAACTATTAACCCTATTCATCGTATTATCATTGTTTACATCTTCAACATCAGGTAATGTTGTTGAACCTCTATTCTCGGATGTTACATTAATTGGTGAATTTCCTTGACTCCCATTATAATTTTTATATCTATTGAGTATTCCTCCATTTCGTTGCAAATAATATTCATAATTATCACCTGATGGGTCATTTATATTTCCGTTCGAATAATAATCTAACTCTTCTTCATCATCTAAACCATCATAACCTAAATCTTGTTCTTTCCTTTGTTCTGAATCAGAATTAAAAGCATAAACTAGGGATTGATTTGAAGGAGTTTTCCCCCAATTAGAGGTTTCATATAAATCTGAAACCTTTATAGGTAAGCCATTTTCATATTGTTTTTTACCATCTGATAAAATATCCTCAGAAATATTTCCTAAATGAAAAATAATTTCACCAATTTTAAAATCATTTGACGGATAATTACTAAAATCATCTAATAACCAAAATTGAATATACTCCACATTTGCTTTTTTAAAATTTGTTGTATTAATTGTTTTAGTAATTGAGGCCCAATTATCTTCTTTATTATTTAAAAAATCTTGATTAGTATTATTATTATAAGGGCCCTTTTCATCTGGATAAAATGAAATATCGAAAGTTGTTTGAGCTCTTGATTCTCCTTGATACAAGTCCAATTCAGGAAAAATTTCGTCAATATATATTCTTCTAGTTGAGTTTTTTGATATTTCATCAGCATCAATTTCTGGTGGGCTCCTGTAAGAATAAAAAATAGGATCTATTGAGTACCATGATAACTTAGCTCTATTATAACCAGCTTTTAAGTTATTAGATCCAAAATCATAACCTTTGAAACCAACAGGTACGCTTCCTAACTTCCAAGAGTTTATGTCTCTAAGATCTATTCTGTTTTGAGTTCCTTCAAAATCATCTATGTATACACTAGCAGTATTATCATATCCTGAATCTCTTGGGTTAGATGACTTTAAATAAGCAAATTCAGTTCTTAATGAAATGTTTGAAGTTGCATCAGTATTTATGTTTGGTAAAATATTTACAAATCTAGTAAGAGCTGGAGCTTCTGCATTATAGGTTGCATTTATTCCAAAAATTGTGTTATTGACAGGCTCAATGCCATAATTTGATTTTCTACTTATTGATTTTTCACTAAGGTTAATTAATGATCCTCCAATTCTTAATTTATCATTGAATTTGTGTTCAATATTAATACCTGAAAATCTTCTTTTTTGTTGTGAATAAAATGAATTACTTTCTGTTGATATTTCAACTGGAATGTTTGAGTTTTTCAGAGCCTCATTTAAAATCTGAACATCCCCAGTTTGATAATTAACTATATAATCAATACCCTCTTGTAATAACCTTCCTCCTGCTGTAACAACAACTGATCCTTGGGGAATATTAAATTCGCCAGTAGAAATAGAACTATTATTTTGATTTGACTTGTATTTACCTCTAAGATTGAATTTATTTTTTTCAATATTTTTTTCAGCTGATGTTTTACCTTTAGAATAAAGTTCATTGTAAACGTATTTTTTTTGGTTTTTATTATAGGTAGATGGTTGATTATACTGCTCACTACTTGAGCTTCTTAGTTTCTCAAATAAGAAATTTCCAAATGGTTCAATCGTTGGAAAAATCAAAAGCCCTTTATCTTGAATAATCGTTATTCCTTCAATAGCATCAAAAAACCCATCTCCGCCTTCTTGGATATTTTGATTAACATCAAGTTTATCCAATTCAAATAAATTTAATAACCTTATTTTATCTAAATTCTCTGGCCATGAACCTGACTCAATTGGTCTGATATAATTAAGTGAAGTTGGATCATTATAAAAAATATTTAATTTAAAATCATTAGTATTTATTTGATTTGTTCCCAGGTTATAAATATTTTTCATCATCAAGCTAAAAACAGGCTGATTAACATCATTTAGATTGCTTTTTAACATTTTTAATATTAAACTAGAATTGCTATTATTTGATACAGAATTATTACCATCAGATGAAAACTCTCCAACTTGAAAAACTTTTCCTTTGAATGTATATTGAAACGCAATTGCTAAAACTTCATCATTATTTAATGACTGATTTAATGAAATAAATCCCAACTTTTCATTAATTGAATATTCGTTTTCATCAAGCTTTCTAGCGTTTTCAAGTATAACGTAATCAGTACCTTCAAAAATTTGATTTGGATATTTAGAAAATCCACTACTAACATTTGATATACTTCTAATATTGCTATTAATAAAATTTTGCCCTATTAAGTTTGGATTAAAATTATTCAATGAATTATCAGGTGATTCATCAATATTATTAGTCAAGAAAAAATCATTAGCAAAATCATCAATTCTAGTAAAATTTGGATCACTTTCTCCTATGTCTTGTAAAGCAATAATACTTCGGACATCATCAGTTTCTGTTGTTTGATTTGTAATCCAAATTTCAATCCTAGTTATGTCAATTGGTGAGTTTACATATGGATAAGTTTCTAAAAATTGATCGAAATTTTTTCTAAAATAATGTGCTAGAAAAAAATGTCTATTACTATCATAATCTAAAGGAAAAATGGAAAATTCATTAAATGCACCATCAGAGGATGCATTCATGGTTGAAGATTGTGATCTTTGTTCAGAAAATACTGCATCAATTGTAGTTGCACCAAATTTTAACTGAGTTTTAAATCCAAATAAACTTTGCGCACCATTTATTAAAGATCCACTTATTGGCATGCTTACATTTCCTAGCTCAATCTTTTGAATAATATCATCTTCATCTGGTGTATAATCTAATTTTAATAAGTTTTGAAAATCGAAAGTTGATTGTGAATCATAGTTAGCATTTACATTTAATTTTTCACCTATTTTTCCGTTCAAACTTAAAGAAATAGCTTGATTAAAATCTAAGTTAACATTGCTTTGATTTCTAATTGGAATAGATGGATTGTCCCTTTTAAGGTACCTAGCTCCAATATCAATACCTACGGAACCTTGTGGGTTTAATTCAATCTCATTTCCTCCAAATATTGTTTCTAAAAAATCTGAATTTATATAAAGATTTGGAAGTAAATTTCTCTTTTCTTCAACTTTATTTGGGTCTTGAATAATAGTTAATTGTTCGCTAAAATATTCTTTAATAAAATTTGATCTAAATAAATTTCTATATTCTTCAGGTTTTAAAGTTAGTGGAAGATCATATTCAAGATTTCCAATCTTACTTTGGTATATATATAAATTTAGCTTTTCATCATATATATAATTTGAAGAAATTGAAGATGGAGTTTTTAATTTAAATTCTCCTATATATACGGTATTGTTTATTGTATCTAAACTTATTCTATTTTGACTATTAGCTTTAAATAAAAAAGAAAAAAAAATAATAAATAAAACTGCTCTGATTCGAACGACACTATTTAAAACCAAGAAATCCAAAAATTATAATTTGTTTAAAGCTTTCTTTATTATACTTTCAACATTTATACCAGGATTTTCTGATATTATTTTAGTTAACAGCTTGCTAGTTTGTTTTTTGGAATAGCCTAAAACTTCTAATGCTGATGAAGCTTCTTCTGATTGTTTGTTTAATGTCAAAGAATCATCTCCGGCTTCGTCTAGTGATAAAACTTTGTCTTTAAGTTCAAGAATAATTCTTTGAGCAGTCTTTAAACCAATTCCTTTAATAGATTGAACAACCTGAACATTTTCACTCATAATAGCTGATATAATTTCAGACGGGCTTAGTGAAGATAACATCATTCTAGCTGTACTTGCACCAACTCCAGAAACTGAAATTAATAACTTAAATAAACTTCTTTCTGATTTTTTGAAAAAGCCATAAAGACTATGAGAATCTTCTTTAATTAATAAATATGTGTAAAGCTTAATATTTTCATCATTACCAATTTGTGAGTAAGTGTTTAATGAAATATTTACACTATATCCAATACCATTACAATCAACAACTAGCTCAGTTGGTGACTTTTCTATTAATCTACCTTTAATTTGAGTAATCATAATACAAAGTTATTCTTTTCTAGATTGAGCGTCTACAACTGCAATCGCAGACATGTTTACAATTTCCTCAACACTTGCTTTTAATTGTAAGACATGAACTGGTTTATCCATACCCATCATAATTGGTCCAATTGATTTTGCACCATCAAGTTCTTTTATAACCTTGTATGTAATATTTGCGGCATCCAAATTTGGAAACACTAAAATATTTACTTTTTGATTTACAAGTTTTGAGTCATCAAACTTATTTTTAAGCATCATTTTATTTAATGCAAAATCAGATTGAATAGGCCCATCAATAACAAGTTCTGGTTTAATTCTATTTAAAAATTTTACAGCTCTTTCAACTTTATTTGCCATTGGATGATTAGAAGAACCAAAGTTGGAATATGATAACATGGCAATAACAGGGTTATAGCCAAACATTTTAGCAGTGCTTGATGTCATTAAAGCAATATAAGCCAAATCATTATACTTTGGGTTTATATTAATTGAGGTATCAGCTAAAAATATTGGACCTTTACTTGTAAGCATCAGGTTTGTAGCTGCAATTTTCCTTACACCCTCCGCTTTTCCAATAACTTTTAAAATTGGTTTTACAACTTCAGGATAACTTCTGGAATATCCAGATATTAAAGCATCTGCTTCTCCAATTTTAACCAACATTGAAGCAAAATAATCTCTTC
>Ga0209036_1001432_pt1 | contig 10146 bp, 11 predicted proteins | sample MarorgKNORR_S2LV_3_FD_188222 | JGI IMG/M metagenome (GOLD analysis project Ga0209036, IMG submission 188222) | Marine microbial communities from the Southern Atlantic Ocean, analyzing organic carbon cycling - DCM_A/KNORR_S2/LV (SPAdes) (version 2) | ecosystem: Environmental > Aquatic > Marine >... | reverse complement strand
TTAACAAAGCCTGGACAAATTATTCATGAAGTTGGTACCACTAGAATGGGTTCTAACCCTAAAAATTCTGTTGTTAATGAATATGAAAGATTACATGACGTATCAAATGTTTATGTAGTTGACGCAGGACCTTTTGTTTCTCAAGCTGATAAAAATCCAACTTGGACAATTCTTGCATTAGCAATGAGATCATCCGAAAAAATAGTTGAAGAATTTAAAAAACAAAATTTTTAGCAATGAATAGAAGAGATTCAATCAAAACTTTAACTTTTGCATCAATAGGCGCTGGTCTTCTACTTGAAGGTTGTTATGGAATATCTAGAGAAAAAATAAAAAGATCTTTGACTAGATATGAGTATGGTAGAACACCTGAAGAAAAACTTTATGATGATAAGCTTTTTGCTCAAAAGTTTTTTTCTAATGATGAATTATTCACATTTGATAAATTATGTAATATAATTTTACCTCCAAATGAATTTGGTTCTATAAGAGATGCCGAGGTAGTTCAATTAATTGAATTTATGGCTAAAGATATTCCATCATATCAAGAACCATTAAGAGAAGGTTTAATATGGATTGATAATGAATCTAAACAAAGATTTGATAAATTATTCGTTGATTGTGAAGTTTCTCAGCAAAAAGAAATTCTGGATGAAATAGCATATTACGATCCAAATAAAAGTATTGAAGATTATCCAAAACCTGTCCAATGGTTTAATCTTTTAAGAAACTTAACTATGACTGGTTATTTCACATCAGAGGTTGGAATAAAAGAATTAGGGTATAAGGGTAATTTTCCTAACGTATGGGATGGTGTTCCTCAGGATGTTCTCGATCAGTACGGCTTAGAATATGATAAGGATTGGATTGATAAATTTATTGACCAATCAAAAAGAAATATAACAGCTGAGTGGGATGATGATGGAAATCTTATCACATAAAAAAAGCCGCAAATAGCGGCTTTTTTTATAATCAATTATACTTTACTATTGTTTAGCTTGATAATCATAATATCCTTCAACAGGAATCATTAGATGAGCGTACTTAGTTCCAGCATACATAACATATGGTGCACCACTATTAAAATCCGTTGTTTGACCATCAAGTGTACTTGGATCAGCAGGGAACAACATTAAATGAGCTCCTGACTCAATCCACTGTCCATCAGCTTTAGCTTTTGCTATTCCTTCTTCATCTGTAACTAAGTACATTCTGTTATCTTCACCAATGTCTCCGTGTAACATCCATGCCCAACCATCTACTTCAACATCAGGTACTGTTCCAGCCATAAAACCCTGAAGCCATGCAAATGAAGCTGCATCCCCAACCATTGGCATAGCTTCATGTGGATCTTTCCATCCGTTTTCAGGATCTGAAGGTGCTCCATTTGGATTACCAGACATAGCTGTCCATCCGTTTGTGCCTTCTCTTAAAACTGTACCATCTGTATCAATTACTGTGCATTCAGCTGCAATAAATGATGGTGCTGCTGTGCTATACGCCCAAATTTTCCATTCTGCTGATGTATGAGGCCCCTCCGGCTCTCCATTTGTAGCAACTTCTTCAACAACAGCAGTTTCACATGAAGTCAAAAAAATTGTGATTAGTAATAAAATAAAATTTTTCATTGTTTTTTTATTTCAAATATATAAAAAAACCTCCTTATTGAGGAGGTTTTTGTGGTACCTCGCAGAATCGAACTGCGGACACAAGGATTTTCAGTCCTTTGCTCTACCAACTGAGCTAAGGTACCTACTAAAATTTAGCAAGAGCAAATATAAACGTTTTAACTATAAATCTAAAGGATTGAAAAAAACTTGTTTATTTTTACAATCCAAATGAGTAATCTTCTTATTGACATTGGAAATACTTTAACAAAAGTTGCTATATCAACAAACAATAACATAGTAGAAGAGTTTAAATTCGAAGAATTTAACGAGTCAGAGCTATTAATATTATTAAAAAATCATAAAATTAATTATTCAGCTCTTTCCAATGTTTCAAAACCAAATCATGATTTGGAGAGAAATCTTAAAAATTTGACTACTTTTTTTTCATTTACAAAAAACATTAACCTTCCCTTTAATATTGATTATAATATTGATGAGGTTGGGGATGATAGGTTGGCGTTAATGTGTGCAGCTTGCCATGAATATCCCCAAGAAAATGTGCTGGTAATTGACTTAGGAACTTGTATAACATATGATATAAAGTCTAATGAAAATAATTATAACCCTGGTGGAATTTCACCAGGACTGAATATGAGATTAAATTCAATTGCTAAAAATGCTTTTAATTTATCAATTATTAAACCTGATTATCCAAAAAAAATAATTGCACATGATACTAAATCATCTTTAGATATAGGTGTAGTTTTAGGTATTCAGCTAGAAATTGAGGGTTTTATATCAAAATACAAGACTATTTTTCCAGATTTGAAAGTAATAATTACAGGTGGTGATGCAAAAGTTTTGTCAGGCAAAATAAAAAACACCATATTTACAAATTCAAATTACACCTTTAAAGGACTAGATTATTTAATTGAATACAATAAGTAAAATGCATAAAATCTCGGTTTTTTTTATTTTAATTTCATTTTTAGGATACTCTCAAAAATCTAGTTATTCACCTTATTCATATTTTGGAGTTGGTGATACAAATTTTAGCGCCACAGTTGAAAATCAAATGATGGGTGGTAATACTGCTTATTATGATAGTGTTCATCAAAATATGAACAATGCTGCTTCACTTTCAAAATTAAAGTTTGTGAATTATTCAGTAGGAGTTGATTTAAAAAATACAAGTTATAATTCTGATTCTAATAATGAGACATCAACAGCTGCTGGAATAAATTATATTTCAGTTGCTATACCTACTAAGCTTTTATCTTTCTCCTTTGGAATAAAACCAAAGTCATCTGTAGGTTATTTACTTGAAAATGATGATCAAACCAAAGATCCCTCCGAGTTAAATAGATTTAGTGGAAGTGGTGGGTTAAGTAATGCTTTTGTTTCTTTAGGTTTTGAATTATTTAAAAATTGGGGAATAGGTTTTTCAACTTCCTATGCTTTTGGAAGTTTGAATCATTATCATACCAAAATCCTTGAAAATATTGAATTATATACTAGAGTATCTAGCGAATCTTCTGTAAGTGGATTGGATTACAATTTTTCAACTGTTTATCAGTTAAACATAAGTGAAAAAACCACATTATATACCAGTTTAATTTATCAACCAGAAGCAAATTACAAATCAAAAAATAACCAGATTATACAAACCCTTAACCCTAATGGTAATTTTGGTGGTGATTTTGAGCAGATTGATTTAAATGCAGTTGGTCTAAAAGAAACTGATATAAAAATTCCAAAAAATATAAGTATTGGACTTGGTTTAGGACAAGATAAAAAATGGTTTTTAGGTTTAAACTATAAAAAAACTGATGGAGATGGATATAAAAATCAATTAATGGGATTAGATAATGTTGAATTTAAACCTTCTCAAACATATTCTTTAGGAGGCTTTTATCTACCAAAATATGACTCATTTACTAACTATTTCAATACAGTAACTTATAGATTTGGTGTTAGATATAAAAGCGGGGGACTTTATGTTAATAACCAACAAATTAATGAAGTTGGTTTAAATTTTGGTTTTGGCATACCTCTTGCTGGTATATCAAGTGCAAACCTTGGTTTTGAAATTGGACAGAGAGGAACGAACAAGGCTAGTCTTATTAAAGAAAATTTCTTTAGTATAAGAATAGGTGTTTCCTTAAATGATTTATGGTTTGTAAGAAGTATGTATAATTAATATTATGAAAAAATTCGTTTTAGTCATTCTTTTCTTAGTTTCATTTAACGCTAATTCTCAAGCAGTTGACGACTGTTTATCTAATCTCTCAATTTTTGCTGAATATTATAAAGTTAAAAATTACGATTCTGCATATGAACCTTGGATGCAAGTTAGAAAACAGTGTCCAAAAATGAATGTTGCAATTTACACTTACGGAAAGAGGATGCTTGAAAATTTTATAAAAGAAAGTCAAAAAAAGGGATCAGATGGAGCTGCTGAAGCAAAAAAATATAAAGATGATTTGATTACTCTATATGACGAGTGGTTAATTAATTTTCCATCTTACAAAGGAAGAAGGATTGTAGGCGAAATTATTTCTAATAAAGCTCAAGCAATGGTAGATTATAAACTAGCATCAAATCAAGAGATTTACAATGTTTTTGATAAAGCATACAATGAAGATAGAAGCAGTTTTGATGATCCAAAACCGTTATATAATTATTTTAAAGTTTATTTTCAAATGTATAAAGATGGTGGTGTAACAATGGAAAATATTTTTGATAAATATGAAGAAATTTCTGAAAGATTAGAAGAAGTTATAGATGGTTATTCTAAACAATTAGATAACCTTATTAAAAAAGAAGAATCAGGTGTGTCACTGACATCTCGTGAAAAATCTAACAAAAGAGCATTTGGGATTAATTCAACTGCATCAAGTACGTATCTTAAAAATTTAAATGCAATAATTGCAAAGGAATCCACATGTGAAAATTTAATTCCATTATATAGAAAAAATTTGGAAGAAAATAAGACAAACCCCGTTTGGTTAAATAGAGCTGCAAGTAGAATGGATAGTAAGGATTGTTCTGATGATCCTCTATTTGTTGAATTAGTTGAGTTGTTGCACAATCTAAACCCATCTGCAAACTCTGCATATTATTTAGGGTTACTAAATGATAAAAAAGGTAATAATGAAGAAGCTTTGAGTTTTTATAATGAATCAATTGAATTAGAATCAGACAATATCAAAAAGGCAAGAATTTCATATAAAATTGCAACAAAATTTAAAAATACAAGACAATATTCAAAATCTAGAGAATATGCTAGAGCTGCACTCGATTTTCAGCCATCTATGGGTAGAGCTTATTTACTAATTTCAAATTTATATGCTTCAAGCGCAAATAATTGTGGAACATCTCAATTTGATAAAAGAGCTGTTTATTGGTTAGCTGCTAAAGAAGCAAGGAAGGCGGCATCAGTTGACCCATCAATTAGAAGAACTGCTGTCAAAACTGCTGAAAGTTATGAAGGCAGAGCACCAACTAAAACTGATATCTTTACGGAAGGCAATGCTGGAAAAGTAATATCTTTTAAGTGTTGGATAGGTTTATCAGTCACTGTTCCAGCTTTATAATACCTTGAATTATTTAAATTATTTTTTCATTTTCTTTATGTTTTTTTCATGTGAAAATAACTTTGAAGATGTAAAACTTATCAATAAAGATTCCAAAATACCTGTTGGTGTTTCGGATAATTTTATTTTAAAGTATTCTGACTCAGCATCCTTAAAAGCTGTTTTAGAATCTCCGAAAAATATTGATTTTACAAATCAACCTTTTCCTTATTCAGAATTTCCAAAAGGATTAAAAATCGAATTTTTTGACCCATATTCTGGATCAACAACTGTAAAAGCTGATTATGGAATTGTTTATTATAAAACTAGAATGGTTAGTTTAGAAGGTAATGTTAAAATAATTTCACCAGATAGTACATCAATAGAATCCTCTCAGGTATACTGGGATCCAGATTTGGAATGGCTATTTACTGAAAAAAATATAGTATTTTCAGGAAATGATTATAAAATTAGAGCTAATAAAATGGATGCTGATAGATCTTTTAAGCTATTAAAAACAGGTCAGTTGAATGGAAATTTTTTATTTGAAGATAATTAAATGAAATATTTTAAACTTTCAGAATATTTATACTTAGTAATTGGATTAGTTATATCTGTAGATTTGATTTTTTTTGAAGAATCAATTTTAGATAATATACCCCTTTTACTTTTTGGAATCCTTTCTTTTTTAATGTATTTTTTTAGGAGATATTATCGTATAAAATTTAATAATAGAAATAATAATAAGTAATTTTTTAGCTCCTTATTATTTAACATCTATATATTTTGATATTCTTTAACTAAATATTTGTATTTTCGTAACCCAAATTTTGAATTATGGCTGTTTTAGGTAATCTTAGAAAAAATTCGTTTGTACTTATTGCTGTTATTGGAATGGCACTGTTTGCTTTTGTTATTGCAGGTGTATTTGATGGCAGTGGTTTTCAGTCTCAAGAACCTATTGGAATAGTTAATGGTGAAGAATTATCAGTTACAGATTTTAGAAATCAGATCGATGTTCTGAAAAAGTCATATAATTTTAATGATCTACAAGCTTTAACAACTGCATGGGATGAAACCGTAAGGAGTAAATTACTTTCACAGCAAATAGATGAATTAGGTATTGGATCCTCTAGAGATCATTTAGAGTTTTTTCTTTCACAAAGTCCATCCTTTAATTCAGATGAACGTTTTTTAAATGATGCTGGTATATTTGATGTAAATAAATTTTCAAATTTTATTGCAGAGCTAAAAGAAATCAACCCACAATCATATTCTCAGTGGAGTTCACAAGAAGAACAGTTTAATAAACAAATTAAATTTAATTCTTATTTCAATTTAGTTACATCTGGCTTTAACTCAACTTTCTTTGAGGGTAAAAACCAATATCTCAAATCTAATAATATTGCAGATATATCATTTGTAAAAATACCTTATTCAACTGTAAATGACTCTTTAATTTCTGTAAGCTCATCAGAAATTAGAAGTTATATAAAAGATAATCCTGCAGATTTTGATCAAAAATCTGTAAGAAGTTTTGATTACGTAATCTTTAATGAATCACCTTCTCTTAAAGATGAAACTGATTTAAGAAATAAAATTAATAGTTTATTAAATGAAAGAGAGGAATATAATCAGGTTTCAAAATTAAATGAAGTTATCCCTGGTTTTTTGACTACTTCCAACTTAGATTTTTTTCTAAGTGAAAATTCTGATGTTCCTTATGACTCAATTTACAGACCTAAAGGTTATTTCAGTTCCAGCCATGCCCAAATGATTTTTAATTTAGAAAATAATAATACATATGGTCCATATGTAGATGGAGATTTTCTAAAAATTTCTAAAATGTTAGATAAAAAAAGAAATGGAAATGTTCGTGCTAGCCATATACTTATCGCATATAATGGATCACAGGGATCAAACCCTCAAATTACAAGAACTAAAAATGAAGCTAAAAATGAAGCTAATAGAATATTAAAATTAGCCAGATCTAATCCAGATAATTTCTCTTCTTATGCAATAGATTTTTCTGACGGACCATCAAAATCAAATGGTGGTGATCTAGGTTTTTTTCAAGAGGGTAATATGGTTAAACCTTTTAATGATTTTGTATTTAACAACAGGGTTGGTAGAATTGGATTAGTTGAAACCGATTTTGGTTATCATGTTATTAAAATTGTAGCTAAGGAAGATGTGGTATTAGTTGGAACCTTAGCTTTAAAAAATATACCATCTGAGAGGACAAGTGATTCAATATTTAATATAGCTTCTAAGTTTGAAATTGAACTTTCTAATATTGGAGATTTTAATCAGACTGCAGAAAGTTTTGATTTTGAAGTAAAATCATTAAATAATATTGGTGTGTTAGATCATGATTTACCTAATATGGAAAACCAAAGAAGACTTGTTCAATGGTTATTTAATGAAGAAACAGAAATTGATGACTTTAAAAGATTTGATCTTTCAAGAGGTGGGTATGTCATTGCAAAATTAACAGATAAAGCTGAAGAGGGGTTAATGAAGCCTGAGTTAGCTAGTATTACTGTTCTTCCGATTCTAAAAAACAAGAAAAAAGCTAAAATTATAATTAGTGATAATAAGAAATTTAAAAATCTTGAAGATTTAGCTTCCAATAACAACTTAGAAATTTTAAATGTTTCAGCTTTAAATCAGGTTACGCCAATTGTTGCACAAGCTGGATTTGAGCCCAAAGTAATTGGAAAAGCTTTTGGTTTAGAAATCAATTCAATTTCTGATCTATTTGAAGGAGAAACAGGGGTATACATGATTAAGCTGAATAGTATTAAAAGTGCAGATGAATTAGAATCATATACTCCTTTTGAGAATCAATTAACCAATAAGTTTAGATCTAATATTGACTTTAGTATAGTCCAAAGTTTAAAAAAATCTGCTGATATTTCTGACAACAGAAATGATTATTACTAGAAGAAATTATCCTTGTAAGTCCAGAATATATTTAGAAAAAAGAATAAATAAATAATTGATAGGCAAAATTTTATTCCAGAGCCAATCAAAATTCCAACTAGTGAACCTAATGCTGGCTTAAATGATTCTTTTAAGGTTTTTTTATTTATCATTTCACCAGAAATCGCTCCAATGAATGGACCAAATAATAATCCAATTGGCCCCATAATAATTAAACCAATTATCAATCCAATTGATGCACCTATTAATCCACCTTTAGAACCTCCAAGCTTTTTAACACCAATGATAGGTATTATATAGTCAAGAGCTGATACAAATGCTGCTATTATAAAAGTTATTATTAAAAATCTATAATTAAATTCAACAGATTCAGAAAAGTTTAAAACTAGAATCCCTAACCAAGATGACATAGGTCCAGGGATTATTGGCACAAAACTTCCTACAATACCTGTAATACAAAAAAGAATTCCAATTATAAAAAGAATAATGTCAATCATTTATTTTGTACAATTTTTGTAATTTCATCTTAAGTGAATAATATAAAAATAATATTATTAATTGTATTTGTTTTAGCTTCTTGTCAAAGTAATTTAAATAATAATATAATTGACAATAATGATGAAAAAATATTATGGAAATCCTCTGATGAATATCCATCTGTTAAATTATGTAATGATTTAGAAGAGACAGATTTAATTAAGCAATGTTTTCAAAATTTTCTATCTAATCAAATTTTTGAAAAACTTAAGCTTAATCAATTTTTAATCGAAAAGCCAATAAATGATACAGTTTATATTTCTTTATTGATTGATAATAAAGGCAAGATATCAATCACAGATAAAAATATTCCTAAAAGTACAATTAACGTTATTCCAAATTTTGAATCAATCATAACTAATATAATAGATTCAATTCCTTATGTTTTACCAGCAACCAAAACAAATTTAGGTGTTTCTGTAACCTCAAAATTTAAATTACCCATAATTATAAAATCAAAATAGTTTGAACAAATCATCTAAAGTTATATTAGGAATAGATCCGGGGACTACAATTATGGGTTTTGGAATAATTGAGACAAATAATAAAAAAATGAATCTGATTGAACTTAATGAATTAAAATTGAGTAAAATCAAAGACCATTATCTAAGACTTAAACTAATTTTTGAAAGAACAATTGAACTTATTGATAAGTTTAATCCTGATGAAATCGCTATTGAAGCTCCTTTTTTTGGAAAAAATGTCCAATCAATGTTGAAGCTAGGTAGAGCACAAGGAGTGGCAATGGCGGCAGGTTTATCTAGACAAATCCCAGTAACTGAATATTCTCCAAAAAAAATTAAAATGGCTATTACTGGAAATGGAAATGCATCAAAAGAACAGGTAGCTAAAATGCTTCAAGGATTACTTATAATCAAAGAATTACCTAAAAATTTGGACTCAACTGATGGTTTAGCTGCAGCAGTTTGCCACTTTTATAATTCTGGTAATGTTTATACAGAAAAAAAATATACTGGTTGGGAATCATTCATTAAAAATAATCCAACTAAAATAAATTAGTATTTGTTAGGAATATACATACATATACCATTTTGTAAAAAATCATGTCACTATTGTAATTTTCATTTTTCAACTTCATTGAAAAATAAAGAAGATATGATTAAAGCAATCAATAAAGAGATTTATCAAAAGGCTATTCTAAACAATGATAAGGTCTCAACTATTTATTTTGGTGGCGGTACACCATCAATTCTAGATGTAGAGGAGATAAATTTAATTATTGAAAATATTTATAAAAACTTTAATGTTGGAAAAAATATTGAAATAACAATTGAAGCTAATCCTGATGATTTGTCAAAACATAAATTGAATGATTTATCAAAAACTAAAATTAACAGAATCAGTATAGGGGTTCAATCTTTTATAGATAAGGAATTAAAAATTATGAATCGTGTACACGATTCTAAAAAAGCAATTAAATCAATTGAGATGGCAAAAAAATATTTTAATAATATATC
>Ga0209036_1001430_pt1 | contig 10150 bp, 14 predicted proteins | sample MarorgKNORR_S2LV_3_FD_188222 | JGI IMG/M metagenome (GOLD analysis project Ga0209036, IMG submission 188222) | Marine microbial communities from the Southern Atlantic Ocean, analyzing organic carbon cycling - DCM_A/KNORR_S2/LV (SPAdes) (version 2) | ecosystem: Environmental > Aquatic > Marine >... | reverse complement strand
GCAGTGTTCCTTTAGCTTATGGGACAGGACTAGTAATAAGTCTTATAATAGGTTTATTTCTACCATCAGTATTTTCATCAAAAGTAAAAGAGTCTATAAATTTTAAATATGTAAAATTTAGTTCATGGATATTTGCAGCTTTAGCGGGAGTTCTCTCCGGTAATTTAATTTCATCTTCAGTTAGCAAATTAAGTCGAGCTAGTGCAAGAAATGTGGATGTCACGGCTCCAGCTTGGATGAGGGGTCAGGTTGAAATTCTTGGAACAAACTTCCCAAAAACAAGATTAATGATAATAATAATTACTTTAATATCTGTGATTGCAATAACTTTATTTTTGAATCAAAGTGCTTGGGGTATGAGGATAAGAGCAGTAACTCAAAATAGAGAAATGAGTGACTGTCTTGGAATTTCAACAGAAAAAGTTGATGTTCTTACTTTTGGAATTGGTTCTGGATTGGCAGGTGTAGCAGGAGTTGCTGTATCTCTTTTGGGATCGGTTGGGCCTAATGTTGGAGGAAATTATATAGTTGGGTGTTTTATGGTTGTAGTTTTAGGAGGTGTAGGGAACCTATTGGGTACAATTTTTGCCTCTTTTGGAATAGGAATAATGACTGATTTAATTGGAGCTGGTCGCCTTTTATCAATATGGCCTGATATGCCTCTACCACTATCAAATACAATAAATTTCTTTGCAACTACCAGTATGGCTAGAGTTATGATTTTTGCGTTAATAGTAATATTCCTGCAATTCAAACCTACTGGTTTATTCCCCCAGAAAGGAAGGATGGTTGAGAGTTAATGGAATTTAAAAACTTAAAACTAAGCAAAAAAACAACTTTTGTTATTTGGGTGCTCATTATTGCTTTTATTATCGCAGCTCCATCAATTCTTCCTGTTTTCAGATTGAATCTTCTTGGTAGATATTTATCATTAGCTATTGTTGCTTTGGGTGTAGATCTAATTTGGGGATTTACTGGTTTATTGAGTCTTGGTCAAGGTATATTTTTTGCTCTTGGGGGTTACTGTGCAGCAATGTATCTACAGATAACAAGCTCTTCTGAATTTCCAAATAATATTCCAGAATTCTTTGGACTTTATGGCGTAGATAATTTACCATTTTTCTGGGAACCATTTAGATCTCCAATCTTTAGTTTATTTGCAATTTGGGTGATACCTGCATTAGTTGCAGGAATACTTGGATTTCTTGTTTTTAGAAACAGAATAAAAGGTGTGTATTTTTCAATACTTACCCAAGCTGCTCTTTTAGTATTCTTTAATTTCTTTAATGGACAACAAAAACTTATTAATGGTACTAACGGGTTAAAAACTGATGTAACTCAACTTTTTGGACAAATGGTTGGTTCAGAATCAATCCAAAGAATGTTTTTTTGGTTTACAGCCTTATTAGTTATTGCGGCATGGTTTTTTTCAAAATGGGTAGTAAAAGGAAGATTTGGGAATATTCTTATAGGGATCAGAGATGACGAACCAAGAGTCAGATTCACAGGTTACAATCCTGTCTTATTTAAAACAATAATATTTTCTATAGCAGGTGGTTTAGCAGGAATATCTGGTGCTTTGTACACTGTTCAATCAGGAATAGTATCTCCTCAATTTATGACAGTACCATTTTCAATAGAAATGGTTATTTGGGTTGCAGTGGGAGGAAGAGGGACTTTATTGGGAGCAATACTTGGAGCAGTCTTAATAAATTATGCAAAAAGTTTAGTAAGTGAAGCTTTACCGGCAAGCTGGATGTTTATTCAGGGTGGATTATTTATTCTAGTAGTTACAGCATTACCAGAAGGTGTTTTAGGATGGTTACAAGGAGAGGGACCAAGGAATCTGCTTCAAAAACTTGGTCTGAAAAGGAAAATCGAAACATACCCAAGTCTAGAAATTAAAAATGAAACGGAGGGATTAAAAAATGAATAAGAATACTAATTCTCTATTAAGCTTAGAAAATATAAGTGTTAGTTTTGAAGGTTTTCTAGCATTAAATGATCTAAACCTTAGTTTAAAAAAAGGAGAATTAAGAGCTGTAATTGGTCCAAATGGTGCAGGGAAAACAACATTTCTAGATGTAATAACAGGTAAAGTAAAACCTACTAAAGGTGATGTTTTTTTTAAAGGAAAATCATTAATAGGAAGAAAAGAACATAAAATTGCACGTTTAGGTGTAGGAAGAAAATTTCAAAGCCCAAGAGTATTTGAAAATCTAACTGTTAAAGAAAATCTTGAGATATCAGTAAGTACTCCTAAAAGTCCTTTAAATCTAATTAATAAAAAAATTAAAAATGATCAATTAGATGAAATAGAACATTTAATGAAAGTTATAAACTTATCTAAAAAAATCAATTCAAAAGCTGGTGCTTTATCACATGGTCAAAAACAATGGTTAGAAATAGCAATGTTACTAGGCCAAAAACCTGATTTAATGCTCGTTGATGAACCCGTTGCAGGTCTTACAGATGAGGAAACTGATTTGACAGCAGATTTATTAAAATCATTATCTGGAGATAATACAGTGGTTGTTATAGATCACGATATGGAATTCATAAGAAGACTTGATAGTAATGTTTCAGTATTAAATCAAGGAACAGTATTATGTGAAGGTACAATGGATACTATTCAAAATGACAAAAAGGTAATTGATGTTTATTTAGGAAGACCGGAGGAATAAATATGAAAAATCTACTAGAAGTAAAATCATTAAATACTTATTATGGAGAAAGCCATATCCTCAGAGATGTAGATTTAACCCTTAAATCTGGAGAAATGATCTGTTTAATAGGTAGAAATGGAGTAGGTAAAACTACTTTATTAAAATCATTAATAGGGTTATTAAAGGCAAAGAAAGGAGAAATAAACTTTATTGGAGAGAATATAAATAGAAAGGCCCCACACCAAAGAGCTAGAAAAGGAATGGCATATGTTCCTCAAGGAAGAGAAATAATACCTTATCTAACTGTAGAAGAAAACTTAATGTTGGGAATGGAATCGCTTCCTGGAGGGTTATCTAAAAATAAAAATATTGATTCAAGTATCTATGATTTGTTTCCTATTTTAAAAGACTTTCTATCAAGAAAAGGAGGTGATCTAAGTGGAGGGCAACAACAACAACTTGCAATTGCTAGAGCACTATTAGGTAAACCAAAATTATTGTTATTAGACGAACCAACGGAAGGGATTCAACCAAATATAGTAATAGATATTGAAAACGCTATAAATCTCATAATTAAAGAAACTGGTATCGGAGTTTTATTAGTTGAACAACACTTACACTTTGTTAGGCAGGCAAGTAGATATTATGCAATGCAAAGGGGAGGAATTGTTGCAAGTGGCCCTACAAGTGAATTAAGCCAAACAGTTATTGATAAATTTTTAAGTGTATAGGATTTAAACTTTCAAATATCACTTTTCGCATCTTATTAAATCAATACTATTAGGATGTGCATTTATATATTTATTAAACTCCATAGCTAATGTTCTTGCTTCATAAGCATCTAATGCATAAAAACAATTTTCTAATCTAAGATTTTGAAAATCTCTATAATAAACAGTATATGGTTTTAAAAAAGGCTTGTTATTCATAAAATTTCTAATAGTTAAAATACTATTTGTTTAGATACTTTAACCATGCATAAATTATTGAATTAAAGAAATATGTTTTGTTGCTTTCAATATATAAACTATCAAATACGTATAACAACGATTCAAAGTTTTCAGTTAAAGTTTAGTTTTTTTCTCCTTGTTTTTTGTTTGTTTACCTTCAATTAAGAAAACAAACTTTGATAAAATTCCACCAAAGAAAGGAACCCAAAATTTTTCATAAAAATATTTCATAATTAAGAACTATTATGCAACACTAATTTCTTGTTCACTATCCATATTCTTTAATGAGTCTAGATCTATCGAATTAAAAAGATACTGCATTAAAAGAAGATCAAGCTCATTATTTAATAAATTAACCTCCGAAGAGAGTAGATCATCAATAAAATAATTAAAGGTTTCCAAATCATTATTCATGAAAATAATCTATATTTTTGATAATTATTAATCATATAAAATATAAAAGCTAATTAAATTTTAAAATCAAAATATTACTAAAGAATTTTTTTTAATATATATTTTTGAAATGGCAGGAAATTTACAAAAGTTAAATAAACTTCAATTAAAATAGCACACTATTATAAATCCCTTTGAATAATAAATTTAAAATCAATACGAACTATTAAGCCAACTAGGATTAAAAAAATTCCTAAATATGAATTTAAAGAGAGATCCAAATTAATAATTTTTGATTAAATATATATTAGCCTATGAAATCAAATCATCAAATCTTGGATTTAATCTCAGTTAAATAAAAATAATTTATAAGAATTTATATCTAATTAACGAATAAACTAAATATATAAATTAAAGTTTATGAATAAAATTTCATTTTCTATGCAGGAATTTTTACAAAAAGATATTAGTTCAAGCTTATTATCAATTTCAGTATTATTGGGATGGCTAGGAATAAGTTTTGTTTTCCTAAGAATATTAGCGATAATAATTAAAAAAATATTAGAAGCCGTATTCAAAAACTCTAATAAATAATAACAAGAATTTATATTTAATTATCACAATTATAGAAATATTATAAGTATAATGACTTATAAATGACGATCTTAGATAAAGTAAAAATAGGAAACACGGTTAAGGTTAATCTAGAGCTTTCAAAAGATAGATTAACTAAAGAGACCATTGAAGCAATAAACATTTCATCAGAATGCACTATAAGTGATTTCAAAATTACTGATGGTATGGGTATTGGAGTATTTTTAAACTTATCAAATGGGAAAAATGAGTGGTTTTTTGAGAATGAAATTCAAATTCTTGATGAGAAAGGCAACATAATAGAAAATGAAGCAAATAAAAATAAAATTTTAGAAAATAATTTTATATTGAATGCAGTTAATAATATTAATTACGAATCTAAGTTTAAATCCAGTGAACTTTTAAACCCGATTAATTTTATAACTTGGCTTATTGTTTCATTAAAAGATATTTTTTAATTGATTTTAATATTCAACTAAATAAATAAATTTAGATTTTTAAAATTTATAGAATCCAAAATTAAAACTTACTTTTAAAATAATATGGAAGAGAATATTATTCAGGTTGAAAATTTATCAAAATCATTTGATATTTCATCAAAAGAACCTGGACTCAAAGGTACACTTAAACATTTTTTTAAAAGAGAAACAAAAAGTATTGAGGTTATAAAAAATATAAATTTCGGAATAAAAAAAGGAGAAATAGTTGGTTTTCTTGGGGCTAATGGAGCTGGGAAAACAACCATTCTTAAAATACTCTGTGGTTTAATTCACCCAAGCCAAGGTCGGTTGTCGGTTGCAGGTAACCTGCCTTATAAAAGAAGGTCTAATTTCCTGAAAAATATAACTTTAATAATGGGGCAAAAACAACAGCTAATTTGGGATCTTCCTCCAATAGAATCTTTTTACTTAAATGCCGCAATTTATGACATAGAAAAATTTGAAGCTAAAAAAAGAATTAAAAAGTTGTCAGATATGCTTGAAATTGAAAAGGAGCTTTATATACCTGTTAGAAAATTATCTTTAGGTCAAAGAATGAAATCAGAATTATTGGCAGCTTTAATACATAAACCAAATATATTATTTTTAGATGAACCGACACTAGGCCTAGATATTAATGCTCAAAGGAATCTTAGAAAATTTCTGCAAATTTATAATAAAGAAACAGATGCAACAATTTGTCTAACTAGTCATTACATGAAAGATATTACATCTTTATGCAAGAGGGTATTATGTATTCACGAAGGTTGTCTTACATATGATGGGAGACTGGAAAAACTATTAAAAAAAATATCTCCTGTTAAAGATATCCTAATAATTTGCAAGACGGATAAAGATGCTAAAGAACTAAGCAATTCAGGATTTAATATTAAAAATCAAAATCAAAAAGAAATTACAATAACAATTAAAAAAGATTCTATTAAATCTACTTTAAATAATATTTTTAACAAATTTGAGATCGAGGATCTATATATAAATGAGCCCCCTGTTGACGAAATAATTGGGGATATTTTAGTGAAGGAAAAAGTATAAATGTTTAATTTAAATAAAAATAAGCTAATAACATTATTAAAAGTACAGTACTCAAATATGTTGGAATATAGAGTAGAAATAGCTTTATGGGCAATATCAGGAATAATACCTTTTTTCATGCTCAATATATGGACAAACAATAACTTAAATGAATCTATTAACTTAAGTAATGTAATGCTCTCAAGATATTTTTTGAGTGCGTTCTTTGTAAGGCAATTTTCCGTAGTTTGGGTTGTCTTTACTTTTGAAGAAGACGCTCTCTTGGGTAAAATTTCCCCATATTTAATTCAACCTTTAAACCCATTTTTTAGATACTTTGCTCAACACATAGCAGAACAAATAACACGCTTCCCTTTTGCCATAATAATTGCGTTAATTTTTTTTCTAATAAATCCAGAAAGTATATGGATACCAAACTTAAGTCTATTTTTATTAGCATGTTTTTCTACATTTTTTTCTTTTCTAATTCAATTTCTGATTCAATCAATTATTGCTTGCTTCTGTTTTTGGACAGAAAAGGCTTCTTCAATAGAAAGATTGTTATTTATCCCAACTTTATTCCTTTCAGGACTTTTAGCCCCAGTAATATCATTCCCAGAATATGTGAAATCATGGATATACCTAACCCCATTCCCTTACTTAATTGATTTTCCAGCAAATATATTATCTGGGAATAATACAAACATAATTTCTGGATTTTTTATGCAGATATTTTGGATTTCAGTTCTTTTCCCCATATTTAAAAGGACTTGGTCTCTGGGAACAAAAAAATATACAGCGATGGGTTCATGAAAATAAAAAAATATTTAAAAATTTATTCATTATTTTTAAGTACTTCTATAGCCTCAGAATTGGAATATAAGACTAACGTAATAATTGACTTTATTACTGCAATTTTAAGCTTAGTAGGGAGCGTATTTTTATTAACTATATTTTTCCAAAATACTGATAATATCGGAGGATGGAATTTTGAACAAGCCTTAATTATTCAAGGAATATATACAATTTTAAATGGAATTACTAATACATGGTTCAATCCAAATCTTACAGAAATAGTAAAACACATAAGAGAAGGAACCTTAGATTTTGTTCTTCTTAAACCCTTAGATAGTCAATTTTTTATTTCCTTAAATAAAATAGCACCGTCTGGATTTTTAGAAATAATATTAGGTTTTGCTCTACTATTTTATTGCATAGGTATTAATCAAATAAATATAAACTTAAGTTTTTTATTATTATGCCTTACAACATTGTGTTGTTCTATTGTAATTCTATATAGCTTATGGTTTTTAATCTCAACAACAACAATTTGGTTTGTAAAAACATGGAATGCGACAGAAGTCTTACGTTCTTTTCTTTATATAGGAAGATTTCCTTTAAATTCATTTTCATTCTCATTAAGGATATTCTTTAGTATTTTTGTTCCAATTGCATTCATAACGACAATTCCTTCTGAAGTTTTCCTAGGTATTGCACTACTATGGGAAATATTATTAGAAATAATTGTTGCTGTAATATTTTTTTTAGTTTCAAGAAGATTTTGGTTATTTGCCCTAAAATATTACACTTCAGCTTCTAGCTAATTTTTATTTAACAATTTCTCGACATAAATCCCACATTTTTTGCTTAGTGTTTAAATTAGTTAATTTTGATAGTTTTTTGAAATTTAATGATGACTTTTCAATGGTAAGTAGACGACAAAGATAATTTATTTCATGATATCTTGAAATCGTTCCAAGTTTAATTGAAACATTAGAAAGGATTATTATAAATGAAAGAAGAGCAAATATTAATAAGAAAGATAAAGAAGAATTCCAAAGGTCATCATTTTGAGTTTTAACTTCGAATTTCATTATTCCATAATATGCTGAGGACACTTAATAGCTGCAATAGCAATTGCCGCGACTTTAAAATTATCTGATTTCTCAATTACTTTTTTAACTTCTAGTGGACCAAACTTCTCACTTGCATCACTATAAGAAAGAAGTAAAGATTTATAATTATCATGACCTACATTTCTATATTCACAGAAATTATCTCCAACATAATTTAATAGTGTAAGTAAAGTTAATTCAATCATTAAATTTTAAATTATTAATCACTTTTACGAATAATACATTGTACAGAAGCTTTAACAAGCTTATAAAGCTAATAAATTTCTAAATTTAAATTTTTATTATATTGAATAAAGCTCATAATATTACAAAATATTATCTCTATTGCAAGACTCTTTAAAATTTCATTTAGAAAGCACTATCTGTAGTGTCTTCTGCACACCAATAACCCGCTACCGATGGGGGGGTTGCATTTTTAATTAAATTGGATTAAAAATAAGATTCCCCATCACCCGGCCTCACAATTGTGAGGCTTTTTTTTTCGTAATGATATTCGGGGAGGACAAAAATAAATTTGGTATAAAAGTATTTTTTAATACAACTTCAATCTAAAGAGATACTTAATCTTTTTAAAAATGTTCTTCAAATGAATTTTTCACTATTAACAGCTACAGCAGCAGTGGGACTTTTTTTAACTACAACAGCTGTTCTAGCATTTGCCATAAGTTAATTTATATCAAAGAACCAATTGACTTTACTAACAAACTAACTCCTACAAGCAGGCATACAACCGTAAATGTATTTTTAATGAGTTTATTCCCTTTTAAATTAGACATATGAGCACCAAAATATCCCCCCGCAAAAGATCCCAAAATAAGAATTACTAATATATTTGTAGGTATATAACCAATTTTGCTGAGAAAATAGGCCCCTATAGCATTCCAGAAAATACCAACTGTAAAAAAAGTTAAACTAACAGCTCTAAGAAAATCCATCTTAAAAATATTAATTAATAAGAAAGTTACTAACAAACCAGTTCCTGAAGAGACAGAACCGTTAAGGATTCCAATAAAAAAAATAGGAATAATAAACTTTAATTCTAGTTGGGAATTGATAATATTATCTGTGGAATACAAACCTAAACTAGGTTTACAAAAAGAGTATATAGCTAAGAGTATTGAAATAAATCCTAATATTAAATATAGATATTGCTCAGAAAGGAATTTCACAATATATGAACCCAAAATAACTCCTGGGGTTCCAAAGAATAAAATTTGCCATAAAACAAAAATATCATTTCTAATATATTTAAAATTTCTAATTGATCCACCTAAACCCAAAGCAACCGTGGCAACTTTATGTGTAGCAAGAGCTTGATAATAAGGTAAACCAAATAAAATCAAAGCAGGTAATTGAATTAATCCAGCGCCGCCTCCAGAAATGGCTGAAAATGTATTTGATAAAAAAGAAATTAAAAAAATTAAAGCTTTGTTATAAAAATAAAAATCGCTATCAATTGTAAAATATAAAAAAGTTATTAACATTTAATATGATTTTTACTTTAAAAAATATCTTCAATTATTAGATATTAACATTACATATTTATAAAATAGTTTGAAATTTTAAGTATCTTCAGAACGTAAGAAAAACTGTTATTATTAGTAAAGTTATCAAGACGCTTATGCATAAGCAAGATGCAATTTACCTTGATCAACTTTGCCCTAAAATTAGCAATAAAAACTGGAGAGATTCTCTCCATAAATTAACTAATAATACATGCATTTATTGCGGTAAACCATCTGAATCTCTTGATCACCTATATCCAAGGTCAAAAGGAGGAGAAACTATCACAAAAAATTGCGTTCCATGCTGTTTATCTTGCAACGGAAAAAAATCTGACATAGAAGTTCTTAAATGGTACAGGAGTCAAAAATTCTATGATCCAAGAAGATCAATGGCAATTAGAGCATGGTTTAATAATGATTTAAAGTTGGCTTCTGTTTTATTAAATTACATAAAATAATTTATTATTTTTAATTCTCTTTAAATTAATTAAAGTAATTTTTTATCGAATTTAATTCAAAAGATTATTCAAATATTATTTATTACTATAAAAAAATAGATCTTTTCATCTCAACTAAATCATTTTCAAATAAAGAGATTTTAGAAAATTCTTCCTT
>Ga0209036_1001429_pt1 | contig 10150 bp, 5 predicted proteins | sample MarorgKNORR_S2LV_3_FD_188222 | JGI IMG/M metagenome (GOLD analysis project Ga0209036, IMG submission 188222) | Marine microbial communities from the Southern Atlantic Ocean, analyzing organic carbon cycling - DCM_A/KNORR_S2/LV (SPAdes) (version 2) | ecosystem: Environmental > Aquatic > Marine >... | reverse complement strand
CATGCCTATTAATTTACCACTTAATTTTTCTGAATTTAAAGAAAGAGTAATTATAAATAACTTAGCAATACAGATGGCCAAGTTAAATGTTGATATTAAAAAGGCTCATGTTGGATACGCTCGTTCAGCTTATTATCCAAAAGTCGATCTTACAGCTACTAAAACGGAATTTGATGAAAGCAGTTCAACAATTGACTCAGGTACTAATGAAGAAGTTTCAGCAACTTTAACATGGCCAATTTTTAATTCTGGAAAATCAATATCAAATGTCAGAAAAGCAAAAGAAGCTCAAAATACTTACTTAATAATTCTTCAAAAAACTCAAATTGATACACGTACTCTTGCAAAAAAAATATGGGAGCAGTCAGAAATTTCTAAAGACCAAATTATTGCTGCCGAGTCATCTTATAAGGCAAGTAGTACAGCCTATGAAGGAACTGTAATTGAACAAAAAGTAGGTGAAAGAACAGTACTAGATGTTCTAAACGCACAACAAACATTATTAAATTCTGAAATAGAGTTAATTAATCAAAGAAAGAATAAAGAAATAATTAAATCTCAGGTTTTTTATCTAATGGGCGACTTAACTATTGAAAATATGAGGAGTTTATAGGATATGCAAACAGAATGCATTTGTCTTGGTCTTCTAACAACTGGGCCAAAATCTGGATATGAAATCAAGCAATTCTTAAGTGGGCCTTTAAATCAAATAATGAGTCTAAGCTTTGGAACTATATACCCAACTCTTAATAAAATGCTTAAAGATGAATTAGTATCTTGCAAACAGAAAGCGCAGGATAAGAAGCCTGACAAGAAAATATATTCTATTACTAAAAAGGGACAGAAATGGTTTAGACAAAACCTGCTAGAAAGTAGCGGTGAATGGTTAAGATCTGGTAATTATGGCGATCAAGTGAAATCTGAATTTTTAATGCTAATATTGTTTTCTGAATATCTTCCAAAAGAAACCACAAATTTAGTCATTAATGAAAGATTGTTATTTGCAAAACAAATACTTGCATTACTTCAATATGATGGTCCCGTTACACAAACAGGGGCTCAGATGAGAAATACTCCGCAAGGCTCTTTTTTAAGAGGATTAATGACAAACATTATTTCCTCTGGAATTGACTACATAGAAAAAAATAGAAATAAATTAGGAAAATAAATAATGAAATCATTACCAAAAAATTACCTTCTTGCACTAATTATTTTTATTGGTGTCCTCACGTGGATAGCCTCAGGCTTTTTTAAATCTGAAACTATTGATAATTCACTAGAAATTAATTCAGAAATAGTTGAAGAAAAAATAGCAGTAAGAGCAAAAGATATTTATGGAGAAGACAAGACTTATTTTCTAACTGTTAGAGGAAGAACAGAAGCTGAAAAAAGAGTTTTATTAAGACCTAAAACCTCATCCACAGTTATTAAAACTATAGATAAAGGCTCGTTTGTGAAAAAGGGAGATATAATATGTTCATTAGATCCCGAAAATAGGTCTGCAAGACTCATTGAAGCTGAAGCTGGAAAAAACCAAGCCCAACTTCAATATGATGCAGTTAAAGAACTTTTCAATGAAGGTTATCGATCAGAAAATGCTCTTGCAACTGCTGAAGCTGTTCTTAAAGGAGCAATAGCTAGAGAAGAAATTGCTAGAAACGAATTAAGCAATATTGCTATAAATGCTCCATTTGATGGGTTTATTGAAGATGTCATGGTTGAAATTGGTGATCTTATGACTCCTGCTTCCACATGTGCTGTTATATTACAACTTAACCCGATGATTGTTGCTGGTGAAGTAACTGAAAAGAACGTATCACAAGTAAAAATAGACGAAGATGTTTATATTAATTTTTTAAACGGTGATGAGATTGAAGGTAAGCTCAGCTATGTCTCAAAAAGTTCTTCATCAAGTACGAGAACATATAAAATTGAAGCTTCTTTTGAAAATGTATCTGCGAATATAAGAGAAGGACTAACTGCAAATATCAAGATACCACTTCAAAACTTAAAAGCACATTTAGTTCCATCATATCTGCTATCGCTGGATGATGATGGAAATTTAGGTTTAAAAATAATAGATGATGGAACTGTAAAATTTGTTCTAATCGAAATTATAGAGGATACAACTGAAGGTCTTTGGGTAACAGGCCTTCCATTGAATACTAGAATTATAACTGTTGGCCAAGAATACGTAATTGACGGTCAACAAGTTAAAGTTGAAATGGTTAATAATTAATCATAATGATTGAATTTCTTGTCGATAGAAAAAGAACTGCATTAGCTATACTAGTAGTTCTAATATTTGCGGGTATATTTGGTAGAGCAAATATACCTATTGAATCTGAACCTGAAATTGTTGTACCAGTAATCTATATTGGAGTTGGACTAACGGGTATTTCTCCTCAAGATGCTGAAAGATTGCTTCTTAAACCACTTGAAGATGAAGTTAGGGGAATTGAGGGTGTAGACAAGCTTCAGGGTTTCGCATATGAAAATTATGCTGCAGTTATTGTGCAATTTGATGCTGCAGACTCTATGAAATTATCAATAGATAAAGTTAGAGATGCTGTCAATGATGCAAAGGTTAACTTTCCAGAAGACGCAAAAGACCCAACCGTCTCAGAGGTTTCTGTAACAGATGAACCAAATATAATAATATCAATAGACTCTGAATTTGCATCAGAACGCTACGTATTAAATTTGGCGCGTCAAATAAAAAAAGATTTAGAACTTATTCCATCAATATTTGAAGTTGAAATTGAAGGTGCAAGAGATGAACAACTAGAAGCTGTAATCAACAGAGATCAGCTTGAAAACTACAACATAACATTTCCAGAAATTATAAGAGCTGTTTCTAACAACAATCAGGTAGTTACCACTGGTGAAATAAGTACTGGTAATGGTCAATTTTCAGTGAGTGTTCCTGGCCTCTTTGAGTCTGCAAAAGATGTTTATGAACTGCCTATTAGATCAACAGATAACAGTTCTATATTTCTTGCGGATATAGCTGAAATCAAAAGAAATTTTAAGGAAAGAAAAGGTTATACAAAAGTAAATGGAGCAAAGTCCATTTCTTTAATGGTAAAAAAAGGTAGGGGTACAAATTTAATTGAAACCATCAATGAAGTTGAAAATATTGTTAATGGCTATATTGATAAAGTTCCTAGTGAAGTAAATATTTCATATATTTTAGATTCAAGAGAAATGATAACTGATCAAGTGAATTCTCTTCAGGGCAATATTCTTTTAGCAACTCTGTTTGTACTCTTGATCACAATGCTTGCATTAGGAATAAGATCTTCATTTATAGTTGGCTCTGGTATTCCAATTTCAATCTTAGTATCACTATTTATCCTGTATATAGCCGGATATGATTATAACTTTATGGTTATCTTTGGAATACTTGTAGCTCTTGGAATGCTGATAGATGGGTCTTTAGTAGTAGTTGAATTTGCTGACAGAAAAATGGTTGAAGGACTAAATCGAACTGAAGCTTATATTTATGCTGCAAAAAGAATGTTTTGGCCAATTGTGGCTTCTGCAGCTACTACTTTAGCTGTCTTTATTCCTCTATTCTTTTGGCCTGGAGTATCTGGCCAGTTTATGAAAGTGCTACCATTAACTATTTTTATAGTATTATTTGTCGCTCTCTTTTACAGCTTGCTATTTGTTCCAGTTATTGGAAGTGTTTTTGGAAAGGCATCAAATTCTTCATCTAGTAATTTTAAAACCTTAGGATCTGACTCTGATTTTAATTTAGACTCGCTCAGTGGCGCTTTAGGGAAATATGTAAATACTCTTAACGTGTTAATTAAAAGACCAATATTGACATTAGCAATTATAATATCTGCATTATACATTGTAATTAGCTCATACCTTACATATGGACCTGGCATGGTTTTCTTTACTACGTCTGATCCCTTTTTTGGACAAGCTAAGGTGGCTGCAAGGGGCAACTTATCAATTGATGAAATTGAAAAATTAAGTGCAGATGTTGAGAAAATAATTACTGAAACTAATGGAATTAGAAGTGTATTTCTTCAAACAGGTGCATTTGGAGGAATTGGGTCAGGAGGAGGTAGATCAGAAGACACAATTGCAAACTTATTTTTCGAATTCACAGAACGATCATCTCGAGAAAACGGACATGTCATTATAAGTCAAATAAGAGATAAAGTAGACAAGATTAGTGGAATAAAAGTTGAAGTTGCAGAGCTTCAAAATGGTCCTCCAGTGGGAAAAGATTTAGAAATTAGAATAATGGGCCCATCTACAAATGATCTTATTCCAATAGTAGAAAAAATGAGATCTCATATTGATAATAATGTTGATGGATTAATAAGTGTAGAAGATACATTACCAATACCATTAGTTGAATGGGAACTAATTATTGATAAGCCTAAAGCATCTCAATTTGGTGCAGATGTTTTCACAATTGGATCTGCAGTAAATCTAGTTACAAATGGTGTTATGATTGGAAAATATAGACCCAACGATGTTGATGATGAGTTAGAGATCTTTGTAAGATACCCAGAGGATCAAAGGTCAATTGATCAACTGGATAATATAATGATTGAAACAAATTTTGGTTCTGTGCCAATAAGTAATTTTGTCGAAAAAAAAGCAAAGCGAAATGTGAGCTTTATAAGAAGGTATGATGCAAGAAATGCAATGTATATTAAAGCAAATGTGGATGAAACAACTACAGTTGGGGAAAAATCTTCTGAATTAGCTACATGGGTCGAAAAACAAAATTTTCCTGGAAATATAGATATTGTTTTTGGAGGAGAAAATGAAGAACAAAATAACTCAATGAAATTTGTGATTCAGGCATTCATAATCTCTATATTAATCATGGCTGCACTACTTGTTACTCAATTCAATAGCTTTTATCAGAGCTTTATCATTCTTTCTGCAGTTTTAATGAGTACTGCTGGGGTATTTTTTGGTTTATTGATTTTTGATCAACAATTTAGTGCGATCATGCATGGCATTGGAATAATTTCTCTTGCTGGCATAGTTGTTAATAACAATATTATTTTAATTGATGCATTTAATTTCATTCAAAAGAAGAATAAAGATTTGGACGTTGCTACATCTATATTAAAAGCAAGTGCGCAAAGATTGAGGCCGATATTCCTTACAACTATTACCACTATGTTAGGCTTAATCCCTCTTGCTTTGAACTACAGTATAGACCCGATAAGTCGTGAAATTGCATATGATTCAAACGTTACATCTTTTTGGGGCCCTCTGGCGCAATGTATTGTTTATGGGCTGTCTTTCTCTGCAATACTTACTCTAATCGTAACTCCATGCTTGATTGTGCTCCCTTCACATTTAAGAAAAATCATAAATAAATACTTAAGACCTGATTCAAAAGTAGTAAATGCTTAAATCTATTCTTACAGCAATCTTACTTCAAAGAAGAACTATTCTTACTTTTTTAATAATGATTGTCCTTTTGGGGTCAATATCATACGTAACTTTTCCTAAAGAAGAACGTCCAGCAGTTGACCTAAAAACTGTTGCAGTAATTATTGCTTATCAGGGATTATCTTCAAATGAAATCGAACGACTGATCACAGAGCCATTAGAGAGAGAAATAATGTCACTAGATGATATAAATGAAATTATTTCTGTTTCAAAAGACGGTGTAGCAACACTTCGTGTGTCATTTAATTTGAATACTAAAATTGAAAATATATCAAAATTGGTTCGAAACAAAGTTGAAGACTCGAAAGGAAAGCTTCCAGAGGATATAGAAATTGTAGAGGTAAAAGAATATTCGTCAGAGATGTTCTCTCAGATAAGAATTGGTATTTATGGAGATGTTCCATATAAAGTTCTTAATTCTACTGCCGAAGCTTATAAAGAAAAATTTGAACTTATTAATAATGTAACAGAGGTTGAAATTCGAGGGGGTAGAGAGGACCAAATCAAAATTACGGTTGTCCCTGAGTTACTCAAAAAATACAACATCAACTTAGATGAAATTATTAATGCTCTTAAGTCTTATAACAACCTTATACCCGCTGGTACACTTTCAGACTCTAATGCTGAATTTTCTGTAAAAGTACCCTCACTTTATGAAAATTATAATGATTTAGAGGAACTTCCAATAAGATCTATAAACAACTTCATTCTAACACTAGGAGATGTTGCTTTAGTTAAACGTTCATTCAATAAAACTGAAGAGTATGTAACAGTAAATGGTAAGTCTGCACTAAATATCAATATTTCAAGAAAATCTGGAACAAATGTCTTGGATACATATGATGCTGTTAAAAGAGTTCTAGCGGAAAATGAAAATAGCTTTCACCCTCTAATTAAAGCGGTTCTCGTTGACGACGACTCTATTGGTGTCCGTCAAAGAATAAGTGCTTCAGAAAACACTGTCATAACCGCTGTAATGTTAGTCATGATCATTATTGTTGGTATTCTTGGATTAAGAAGTGGTGTTCTTATAGGGCTTTCCATACCCCTAACCTATCTTTTCTCTATTCTAATATTAGATTTTCTGGGCATGACATATAATTTAATGACGATATTTGGCTTAATATTAGCCGTGGGACTGCTTGTTGACGGACCAATTGTTATCTCTGAATATGCACGATCTGAACAAGAAAAAGGAGTCCGAAGGAGAGACTCTTACATTAATGCTTCTTACAATATGTTCTGGCCAATTATTGCTTCAGCCTTAACTACAATAGTCGCATTTATTCCGTTAATATTTTGGCCAGACACAATTGGACAATGGTTGAAAGTAATTCCTGTCACTGTGATAGTAGTATTAACTACTTCCTTAATAGTAACACTAATTTTTGTACCATCACTTGGGGCAATGATTGAAAAAAAGACTGCTGATATGCAGCCAAATGAAAATCAGAGTAACTTTTTATATCTCAAATATGAATCAATTCTCTCTAATGCAATAGAAAACCCTATAAAAGTTATTCTTCTTACCACTTTATCTTTTATTTTAATCATTCTTTTGTACAAAAATTTTAATACTGGTGTTCAATTCTTTCCGGATGATAAAGCTGATAGCGCAAGAATAAATATAACTGCTAGAGGAAACTTATCTGTTGATGAAAAAAGTAAATATATAAACGAGGCTTTAGAAGTAATTAGTAACAAACCTTATATAGATCAATATGTTTCTAATACTATCCAAAGGAAGAGAATATGGTTTTTCGATGCGGATCCAAGTGACGTAATTGGAAAAATTTGGCTTGAATTCAAAAGCCCTGAAGATATTGCAGACCCCGACTTAATAATAAACGAAATGCAAGATGAGCTTTCTCAAATAGTTGGATTTGATGCGAATATAAAAGGTAATACTTATAGCTCAAGCTTGAATGCTGGAAAACCTATTGAAATTGAAGTTTCATCCTCAAATAAATTAGCACTTAATCAAACTGCAGAAATTATTAGAAATAAATTAAATGAAGTAGATGGACTTAATAATATAGAAATTCAATATCCATTATCTGGTGTTGAATGGAAGTATGATATTGATCGAAAAATGACTAGCAAGCATAACGTTCCTGTTAGACTAATCGGATCAGTTATAAGCTTGGCAACTGATGGATTAAAAATCGGATCATTAAGACCAATAAATTCATCTGAAGAAATTGATATAAAAGTATATCTTCCTGATGAGCAAAGAACTCTCGACCAGGTTGAAAATATTACAATTAATACACCTCAGGGTTCTCTACCAATTAAAGAGTTTGTTAATAAAAGACCTACAAATAAGATTTACTCAATAAGTAGAAAAAATAGTAAGAGAAATTTGATAATTAGTGCTGATGTTGACCCTTCTTTGAATGTTGCTGAAAAGATTTCACAACTTAAGAATTGGAAAAACTCTACAAGTTTACCTCTTGGAGTAGAAGTTCGATTAATTGGTGAAGCTGAGGATTCAGAAAGTTCACTTAACTTTGTTATTGGAGCATTTATCTTTTCAATACTATCAATGTTTATAATTCTTATTTGCCTCTTTAATAATTTTTATCATACTTTTATAATTCTTTTTTCATTAGTCCTTTCAACTACTGGTATCTTCATTGGATTAATAGTTCTTCAAATGAATTTTAGTATCGTCATGACAGGACTTGGTATCGTAGCTTGTGCTGGCATAGTGGTTAATAACAATATAATACTGATTGATAGTTACCGTAAAATTAGAAAAGATGAAAAAAATAAAAAGAAAGCTATTCTACTATCAACAAAAAGTAGAGTAAGGCCAATCTTGCTAACGACAATTACTACTGTAGTAGGTATCTTACCCTCAGCTTTACAGTTAAGTGTAAATATATTTGATAGATCGGTTAATTACAAAAGTGCTGAAACTTATTTCACGGAACCTTTGGCATGGGCACTTGTTTGGGGATTGAGCTTTGCTGCAATTGCAACTCTTTTTGTTACTCCTGCTCTATTAGCTCTTCCAGACAAACTAAAGGAATTAAGTTTTTCCAGAAAGAAGTCCCCTATTCTATCTAATTAAAGTAAAGTGCTTTATTATGAAAAAAATTTCATCCATAGCAGTTTACTGTGGCTCGTCTGCTGGAAATAACCATTTATTTTTTGAAGAAGCTGAAAATATTGGAAAATTTCTTGCTAATAATAAGATAAAATTAATTTACGGGGGTGGAAATTTAGGACTCATGGGCGCTGTTTCAGGTGCGGCACTTAAGAATGGTGGAGAAGTTATGGGTGTTATCACTTCACATTTGGTTAACAAAGAAAAGATCAATGAAGATCTAAGTGATATTCATATCGTAGAGTCAATGTCTGAAAGAAAAAATAAAATGTTTAATGCAGCTGATGCATTTCTTATCTTACCTGGTGGCATAGGCACACTAGAAGAGTTTTTTGAAATACTATCTTGGAAGCAGTTAAAACTCCATTCAAAAGATATATTAATCTATAATTTAAATAATTATTGGGATGAACTAAATACAATTATAAGTAAAACAATTGATTGCAAATTTTCACACTCAAATATAAAAGATGACTATAAAATCATTAACAATATAAGTGATTTAACAAATTACATAAATTAAATGACAAAAATTAAAGTAAATACTCCACTAGTTGAAATTGATGGTGATGAAATGACACGCATAATATGGCAATTCATCAAAGATAAGCTAATCTTACCATATTTAGATATTGATCTTCATTACTATGATTTGGGCATTAAAAATAGAGATAAAACGGATGATCAAGTAACAGTCGACTCAGCTGAAGCAATTAAAAAATATGGAGTAGGTGTTAAGTGTGCAACAATTACACCTGATGAAGATAGAGTAAAAGAGTTTAACCTTAAAAAAATGTGGAGATCACCAAATGGAACTATTAGAAATATATTAGGTGGAACTGTATTTAGAGAGCCCATAGTGTGCAATAATGTTCCTAAGCTAGTGCCAGGATGGACAGATCCAATTGTTATTGGGAGACATGCATTTGGAGACCAATATCGTGCTACAGATTTTTTAGTGCCAGGAAAAGGAAAGTTATCAATTAAATGGACACCAGCAGACCCGGGTCAAGACATAATAGAACATGAAGTATTTGATTTTGATTCACCTGGAATTGCAATGGCTATGTACAATACAGATGAGTCAATAAGAGACTTTGCTCGTGCATGTATGAATTATGCATTAATGAGAAAATGGCCAGTATATCTATCTACTAAAAATACAATTCTAAAAGCGTATGATGGTAGATTTAAGGATTTGTTTCAGGAAATATATGAAAATGAATTTGAGTCTGATTTTAAAAAATTGAATCTCAATTATGAACACAGGCTTATTGATGACATGGTTGCGTCGGCATTAAAATGGAATGGTGATTTTGTTTGGGCATGTAAAAATTATGATGGAGATGTTCAATCTGACACAGTTGCTCAGGGCTTTGGATCATTAGGTCTTATGACTAGTGTTTTAATGACTCCTAATGGAAAAACAATTGAAGCTGAGGCAGCTCACGGCACAGTAACTCGACATTATAGGCTTCATCAAGAAGGAAAATCTACTTCAACAAATCCAATAGCATCTATTTTTGCATGGACAAGAGGGTTAAGTTATAGAGGAAAAATGGATGATAATAACAAACTTATAAATTTTGCTGAGACAAT
>Ga0209036_1001428_pt1 | contig 10160 bp, 19 predicted proteins | sample MarorgKNORR_S2LV_3_FD_188222 | JGI IMG/M metagenome (GOLD analysis project Ga0209036, IMG submission 188222) | Marine microbial communities from the Southern Atlantic Ocean, analyzing organic carbon cycling - DCM_A/KNORR_S2/LV (SPAdes) (version 2) | ecosystem: Environmental > Aquatic > Marine >... | reverse complement strand
GAGGGTGCAATGGATATAGCTCCAGAGAGATTTATTCGTGTATTCAAGAGAATGCAATATTGGGTAAAAGGTGGTCTTGCAAACAGCACAAGCAAAGTTACAAAACAGGAAGAAATATTCTTAAACACTTTAAGGTCACTTGAGAAATCTGAAGCAGAGTTCTTACTTGCAATTAAAGATAAGACTATGCCTTTCAAATCTGTCACAAAAGAAATTTGTGAATTAGCAGGTTTTGACCTAAGTCCTAAGTAAGTATTGATATAAATACTACTATGGAAAAGGCAATAAACAAATTGGGACTTACTGATGAAGACAGAGCAATTACTTACACCAATAATGGTGCAACTAAGATTGCAGAGATTCGTCACTATGACCCAGTTATGGGATTGTTAAAGATTGTAGACCCAATGAGTGGAGAAACCCATGAATTGATGTACAATCATGACTTTAAAAAGTGGTTCAAGCCAGGCACAGATATTGTTTGTACCTATAATGCAGAAGAACCAGTAGTTAAACAGATTGATACTCAGGCAGGTGATGTCCCAGTAACAATCAAAAGATTCCCATCAAGTCCTTTAGACTAGATGGTACAAATTATTATGGAGATATTATGAATCAAGTAGAACAAGTTGATTTGATGCAAACTCAAATTTTGGGTTTAAAAGAATTGGCACAAATGGTTGCAGTTATTGATACTGCAGCGAGTAGAGGAACTTTCAAAGCAGAAGAGTTCTCAACAATCGGAAGATTAAGAGAAATCATTATTGCAGAAAGTCAAACTCAAGCACAGATTAGACAACAAGTTGCACAACAACAAGAAGTCGAATCTACTCTTGATGGTGGTAAAACAGAAGGTAATGAAACTGTAGAACCAGTTATTGATGCAAGGGAAAAAATAAAAAGAAGTAAAGGTAAAAAGTAATGGTAGATAGTTTCGATTTTGGGTTTACTGCTGTAGACCAAGATGAATTAACAACAAAGACTGGGGAAAGTGCAGCTCTTAATGAGAAGATTGCAGAAGACCTTAAGAAAGTTGCAGAGTCATCAAAGGGTGCAGTCAATTCTGAACAGATAGAAAACTTAGATGCAAAAGTTGATGTTCTCAACAAACTTGTATCTAATGCACTAGATGAGTTAGATGAAGCAAAAACAAATGTAGGAAGTTCTACAGATGTTGCAGTGTCAAAATTGAAATCAAGTCTTGCAGATGCAGAAGAACTTATCTTACCACTTCTACATAAACTTATGGAAAATGAGGACAAAGAGTATATCTATTGGCCTAATCGTAAGGCAATCATTTCACAACAAATTGAAAGAGTTAAAAAAATAACAAGAGGTTAATTATGGCTACAGATACAATAGGACAAACTATTCCTTCATGGGTAGAAGACAATTCATATGAGTTAAAAAGTTCAGTAACTTTTACATCAAACGAAGGACACCTAACACCTTGTTCAGATACAGATTTTAGGTCTATCTGGAAAACACATTTTGAGGGTACAATAGTTCGTGATGGTAAGTTCAAAGATAACAGTGCATATGATGGTAAGTTTTGGATTGACCCTAATAGAAACTATAATAAAGTAGAAGAACTACCAGACCAACTTAATACAACAGGTTCACAAAATGCAGATGGTAAACCTATGGCAATGATTCCTTCACTTGCTGGTCAAGATGACAGTGATACTTCAAACTATGGAGCTCAACAATGGGTAGGAAACTCTGGACTAGATGCATATGCAACACCATGTTCTTTTTGGATAGGTGATACAGAGGTTACTAAAGACGATGCATTCACTTCTGTTAAGAAGGGTGTATGTTGGAGATATGCAAGTGACTATAAAAAATCAATGTGTAACGAATACAATCCAATAGAAACAGTTGCAAAAAGAACTTTACCTCAACAAACTTCAGGCCCAGCTGCAATATCAAATTCAGATTATGAAGCAAAGAAAATAGGTGATGATACTACTGTATCTCCAGATGAACAGAATCCACATCTTCAAGAAGAGGGTGCTGGAGAAACTTATGTAACTAAACTAACTTGTATGAATGACTTTCTAGTATCTGGTGCTGGTATGAAGTATAAAACAGAATGGATAACCAACAACAACGCTGCAGTTGCAAGTGAAGTTGATACTTGGTTAATTGCAAATGGATATGGAAGAAGCACAAAACAAGATAATGTTTGGGTTACACATACACCAAAAGTATTAGGTCAAGCAAGAGTTATGACTGAATGTTATGATTTTGTAGGTGGTGCAAGAGTAGATACTACTTTACAAAATATTAATAGTGGTGTTTTTGGATTACCTTCTGGACATCCAATCCTTTCTTCAACAAAAGAATTACAAGGTGCAATAGATTTCAAACAACATTTTCCAGATGAAGTTGGTTATAATGATGGAACTCAAGTCATAGCAGATGATTTACAAATAAAGTTTGGTAACGATACTGTCTAATAATGTCAGACAAAGAACACATTCTTAAACTCTCCAGAGGAGACATTGCATTGATTGTCAATAGTGATGAAGGATGGTTTAAAAAAATGTCAATTGCATTTGCAGATGACCACGATGACCCCATTCAAATGAATCAAGAATGGATATCACTTTATAAAGCAATCACACATCTTTCAATGATATGTGATACCTATTTAAGAAGTAGACAAAATCTAATACAAGAAGATGGACATGATTTACTTTCAGAACAAGAATGGAGTCAAGATATGTTAGACCCATTTATCCTTGGTGACTATTTAAACAATCTAGGATATTCAATCCCACCAGAGTTACAAAAAGAAATAGATGACCAAGATGAAGCTGCAATCAAAGAAGATTCTAAATCTGATAACAGCAATAATGTTATTCAATTATTTCCCAAAAAATAAATTTGATTTGTAGGTACATTTTTTGGTATAATGGTTTAAATTTTTACAATATGATAGGAATATATTATGAATAAACTAAAGTCACCTTATGACATGACAGATAAGGAAATTTTGTATGCACAAATTGGTAGAGAAATAGCCAAGTATGCAGAACAAAACAAAACCACCTCTCTACGATTCAGTAGAAAAGAATTCGAAACAGATAGAAAAGGAAGTGCAGAAGATGATGTATGGAATCATATGTTATCTGCCTGTGATAAACTTACTAGGATAGGAACAACATGGGGCCCAAAGGATACCAGTTGTCTCAATAAAAAAGAAAGGATTATTGTTCAAGCACAAATAAGGAAACGAGAAGTTGCAAGAAAAAGAGCTGAAGCATATCAAAGAAGAAAACAAAATTCTTAGAGAAAACATTAAGGATTTAGAAATACAACTCCATCAAGCATGGAAGAGGATTAAGGAACTTACAGATGAAAGTAACCAACGCAGATAGTCTTGGTAACGATATATTCGTTATCAGTGATGTTGTTGATAATTATGATACAGCTGGATGGTATTATTGTATAAACCTTTGGGGTAAGTGGAATAAGAACCAAATGTTCTACAATCAAAATCCACCAATTAATGCAATGGACACATCTATAGCAGCTGCAACTACTTTTAATCCACAAACTGGTAAATTAGAAATTGACTCTACACTTGTTTCTGGAACAAAAGAAAGAACCACATGGTTTATGAATGCATCTAAAATTGAAAATTGTGAATACTATGAAAATGATGATGGAGAACTAATCAAAGGATTAACTGCTGATAATGTATCAATAAATGCAGACAAAATAAAACCTTTTAAAATTGGCAATTATGAAGTTACTCAAGACTTGATTGACCAAAATCCAAATGAATTTCAAACATTAATGGTTAATGATGATTCTAGAATAAATGCAAACATCTATAATTTACATCCAGAGGTTAAACGAATAACTCAAGAAATATTTGATAGATATCTTCCACACTGTAATGAAATAGTAGGTAAACCATTTAAGAAAGATTTTACAAATGCATATATCAATAGAAATGCATTTGGTGATTCATGTTGGACACACGCAGACCCTTTTGATTATAGTTTAATAGTTTATCTTAATCCAGACTCCTATGATTTAAGAAAATGGGGTGGAGAAACAATATTCTTTAATGACGATATTACACATGGAAGAGGTGCAGTTTCACCAAAAGGTAGTACTGCATGTTTATTTAAAAGTGATATACCACATAAAGTTACAAGTGTATCTTGGGAAGCAGAGTTTGATAGAGTTGCAATAACTTATTTTTTGGAGTTAGATAATGATTAAAAATATCGACACAATGAATGAAGAAATATTCTTGATAGATGACATTGTTGATAATGATAAAGTAAATGCATGGTGGCATACTATACTTACCTATGGAAAATGGATAAAAGGTTTTCTTGCATATGGTGGTAATCCACCACATGTAAGTATGAATAAAACTGGAGACCCAAATTTTCAAGAAAAACTCAGAGAACAGGGTGGATTCTCTCCTTTGATAACAGGAACATGGGAAAGAAATACATGGTATATGAATGTATCTCAAAGTCAAGAAGCATTTACCAATGCAGCTTCAAATGCATATAAAACAGATGATGGTAATGAACCATATTGGGACAAAGAAGATAAAGAATGGGAATTGAAAACTGATATATTTGAACATCATCCATTGGTACATAACATGGTTGATGATATATGGAATACTTATAAACCACATTTTGAAGAAGCATTAGGTGTTCAAGTAAAAGATTATAATAATTGTTATGTTCATGCATTCCAATGTGGAGATAGTTCTTGGACACACCAAGACTACATGGATTACAGTGCAATAGTTTATTTTAATTCTCCAAACAATTGGGATTTAAGAAAATGGGGTGGAGAAACATTATTCTTTAATGATGATTTAGATTATTGTCGTGCAATGACAGTACCAAAAGGTGGTAGTGTAGCTTTATTTCGTGGAGACATCTTTCATAAAGTTACTGGTGTATCATGGGAAGCTGAGTTTGCTAGAAATTCTGCAACATTTTTCTTTGACAAAAAATAACTATGAGGTTATAATAGATACTATGAATATATTTTACTTAGATAAAGACCCAAAAACATGTGCAGAAATGCATTGTGATAAACATGTATGCAAGATGATTATTGAGTATGCTCAATTGATGTCTACTGCACATCGTGTTCTTGATGGTGACCAATATGAAGGTAGAACTGCAAACAATAGAAGAATTAAAAGATGGAAACATCCAATCCCAGTGATGGAAAAAACATTATACAAAGCATCACATGTCAATCATCCAAGTGGTAAGTGGACTAGAGATTCACAAAATCATTACAATTGGTTATATGAAATGTGGACACATCTATGTGATGAATATACACATCGATATGGTAAAGTTCATATGACAGATACTAAACTCAGAGAGTTATTACAATCATCACCAATGCAGATACCAGTAGAAACTTATGTTGACCCTTATCTTGCAATGCCAGATGATGTCAAACAAACTAATGTAGTAGAGGCATATAAAAACTACTATATAAATTACAAGAAAGACTTTGCAAAGTGGACTCAAAGACCAGTACCAGAGTTTATGAAATTTGAAACACACGCTGGATTTGCATCATAATGCCAACATATACTTTAGAAGATAAAGAAACAGGTGAACAACATGATGTGTTGATGACTTGGGATGACTTACAAGAATATAAAAAAGGTAATCCAAATCTAAAACAAGTAATAACTGGTGGGCCTGCTATTGTAGGTGGTGTTGGTAATAGAAGTGGACTAGGTAACAGTGGTGGATTTAATGAAATGTTATCTAAAGTTGCAGATGCACATCCAAGGAGTGAACTTGCAAAAGCAACTAAAAGACGAAGTGCAAAAGAAGTTAAGACAGATGCAATTATTGACAAGCATGTAAAGATTCAAAAACAACTAAAAAAAGAAGGGAAACCTTTAAATAAAATATAAACTATGGATGTACAAAAATATGTAAAAGACGAAGGGTTCAGTCCCTTTGCAAGTGATGAGACTGTAATAGAAACTATGAAAGCTCAAGCAGAAGATAGAGAATTGATTAAAGGAAAAGGTATTTTTTCTAACACTGAAACTCAAAAGAAACCATCTGGTTTTAATCAATTAATATCATGTAACTGGATTGACCCAGATTTTTTCTGGGGATGGAGAGTTAAAATGTTAGGTGAGAAACCATCTGGATTCATGACTCTTTTAACTGTAAAAGACTTTCATTCAGTAGAACTTTGGCCCAGAGTAAAAATGGGTGGCCCAGCAAGAGGTGCTATATGTGATACAACAGCAGGTTTGAATTGTTTATTTGCAATGAGAAGATTTTGTCCAATGATTGAAATTACTTCAACATATGAGGGAACAATTCTTGTAGGTCAAACAATAGAAACAGAAAATACTTCTTTTGAAAACAATGAAGGTATCATTACTCAGACAGGAGTCCAAAGAGTAGTTGAAACAGGAGAACAGGTCGGTACATATACTGCAATATGTAAAGATTTAAAACATGAAGTTTAATTACAGACCAATATGTCAAGGACTAACCCTTAAGGAAAGTTCAATAGAAGGAATAGGTCTGTTTGCAACAGAGGATTTCAAAGCAGGAATCTTTTTAGGTGAAACACATATATGGGAAGAACGAAGAAGAGATTGGATTAGAACACCATTAGGTGGATTTATAAACCATTCAGAAGACCCAAATTGTTATATTGCTACAAACATTCATTATCACAATGGAGACCAAAGAGAACTATATACAATAAAACCAGTGTATGAGGGTCAAGAATTAACAGTATATTATACACTGTTACAGGAGTAATTATGGAAGAACCAATTGTAAAACCAATATTTTCAATACCTATGTTAATAAATAATATAGATTATGATTATGAAATACCATCATCAAAAACTTTTGAAGATGATTATAATCCTAATTCACCAAAAGGCCCAAATTGTATTGAGATTAAAGAACCAGATTTAGAAGAATTAATTCTAGAACAAGGTAAAATAATAACTAAAGAAAGTGGTTTTGTAGACCAACCAATGCAGATAACTCAAATGTGGTTAAACAAATATAATGAATCTAGACCTCATTTACCAATGCATTATCATCAAAATTGTGCATGGACTGGAACTTGGTATCCAGAAGATGCATCTCATACCATACAATTTTTAAATCCTAACGCTGCAAGTCAAAACATGCATCTTCCAGAGAAAGAATTTGAAACAGATGTTAATATAGACTTTGCAGTTTTTAGATGTCAGAAAGGACAAGTAATTATCCATCCATCGTGGTTAGGACATTCAGTATATTGGGAAGGTAAAAAACCATCATACTCTATATCATTTGATATAGCATATAAACTTCCAATAGGAAATAAAGAATATGGGAGTTATAATGATGGTCAATAATAGTGCAATTTTAACAAGAGACGAATACAGAGAGTTCAACGATAGAGTTGCTATACTACAAGGTAAGGGTTATGAACTACCATTTGAAGTAGAATTCTTGAAAAAAGATGACACATTTAAAGTCACGATTCATGGTAAACACGATATCGATGAACTTGATGCCATGACAGAGGATGTAAAACCACAAAGAATATTTCCATGAAGACATTTGAATTATTAGATTATGGATTTGAATCTTTACCTACAGAGAATGTAGATGGTAAAAGATATTACATTACACCAACAGGTGAAAAGTATCCATCGGTAACATCGGTTACTGGATTGATGAATAGAAAAGGTATCCAAGAATGGAGAAAGAGAGTTGGTGCTGAGAAAGCAAATAAGATATCAACTCAGGCTGCAAGACATGGAACATCTGCACACCAATTGTTTGAAGACTACATTAAGAATGATAACTTTGAAGAGAAATTCAAGTCTGCAATGCCCACAACACAACAAGCATTCATATCTCTGGAAAAAGAATTAAATCAAATAGGAACTGTTCATGCACTTGAAGCTCCATTGTATTCTCATGAACTACAACTTGCTGGTAGAGTAGATTGTATTGCAGAGTATTTTGGTGACGAGATTTCAATCATAGATTTTAAAACCAGTGCAAAACCTAAAGAAAGAAAATGGATACAAAACTATTTTATACAAGAAACTGCATATGCAAAGATGTTTGAAGAACTTACAGGTAAGAAGGTTCATTCACTAATTACAATGATTGCAGTGAGTACAGGTGAAAGTCAGTTGTTTGTAGAAAAACCGAGTGAGGATTACTACACCAAGTTATTAGAACTTAGAGACAGTTATAAAATGGAGTATGGTTACTAGGTTTTAGTAACTTGCCATCCACATTATTAGAAATGGTATTGCTAAAGGTGCTAACATAAAAAATGAGAATGAAAAGTAGTCTCGAATTTTATCACAGATTTCGCATCGATGTTCAATAATATAATTAACAGCACGACTCATGGGAATTGTTCCTCTTATAAATAGTTATAGGGTTAAAATAGTGATATTCTATCTAGTTATAGATATTTATCACTTATATTTATAATAGTTATAAACTCAATTTTAAAAAAAATATGGCATATTCAAAAAAAGTTGTAGACAGATTCGAATCTGTTTTAAACAATCCAGAAAAACACGCAGTAGGTAGGTTCGACCCTAAAGACCCTAATGTTGCAACAGGATTAGTTGGAGCTCCAGCATGTGGTGATGTCATGAAACTCGACCTTAAGATGAATGGAGATTTGATAGAAGATGTCAAATTCAAAACCTATGGATGTGGAAGTGCAATTGCGTCATCGACAATGTTTGTTGAAATGCTCAAAGGTAAAACAATTGAACAAGCAAAACAAATTAAAGATAAAGAAATTGCAGAAGCTCTTGAATTACCACCTATCAAACTACACTGTTCTGTCCTTGCAGAAGAAGGAATCAAAAAAGCAGTAGAGAACTGGGAAGAGAAAACTGCATATAGAAAACACAACCAATGGGAAGACCCAAATGGTTATGGATATTAATTACTTGACAAAATAGAGTTTGGTAGTATAATTATATTATGGATAAATTAAAAAGACTAATCTTTTGGGTTATCAATTGTTGGAGACTTGTCATGGACAATCGATACAACCCACTAAGACATATTAAAGACCCCTCAATCCAAGGATACTTCACAATGGCATTATTTGTCATGTGGTCTTGTTACTTTGGTGTAGTTGCATTACACTGGATGAACTGGATAGGATATAGTATTGTTTGGTCAATCATAATTCACATGGCAGTCCTTATACCAATCATGATAACTAATGCAGTATTCCAACAAGCAGAAAAGGATGGTGCAAATTGGGCAATGCAATATAGATTTCAACAACAACAAGCAAAAATTAAAGACCAAGACCAATAATGATATTAACTAAAAAAAGATTTGCAGAAGCAATAGAAACAGTAGTATCAACAAAAGGACTAAACTATATCGATGCAATAATATTTTATTGTGAGAAAGAACATCTAGACCCAGAGTCAGTAAAGAATTTGATAACACCACCTCTAAAAGAAAAGATAGAGGTTGATGCAATGTCTTATAATATGTTAAAACCAAATGCAAAGAAAGGAAAAGGTAAGTTGCCAATATGAAGAAATTTAATCGTACACCACAAAGACAAAAAGAGTGGGGAAGAAAACCTAAGAAACATGATGGGCCTCCACCATTTGATGTTCTAATGAGAAGGTTCAAAAAGAAGTGTGAACGAAGTAATGTTGTTGCAGAAGTTCGTGAAAGACAATATTACGAAAAACCATCTGCAAAGAGACAGAAGAAGATTAATGCATGGAAACGAAGAATCAAGATTGATAAGATTCGTGAAGTGCAAGCATTGGAAGCTTATAAAAGAACACATAGGAATTAATTGTGAGTTGGCATGGATATGAACATGTTAATGCAAGGTTCGGATATGAAGCATACCAATTATATCTTGGAATAAAATTACACTATAATTCGGATTATGATTTTAACAAATACAATGGTAAAGTTAGTGCATCATTTGAGAGTTTTCTCAAAAGGTCTGATAAGTTTCAATTCTCTAAGTTACGAAAACAACATGGAGAAAATCTTAAAGACTACTATGTTGCAAACTTTATGCATAAAGACTATTGGGTAGGAGATTTATTAGGTGAAGAAGGAAAAGAAAACTATACAGAATGGAAGAAA
>Ga0209036_1001426_pt1 | contig 10165 bp, 11 predicted proteins | sample MarorgKNORR_S2LV_3_FD_188222 | JGI IMG/M metagenome (GOLD analysis project Ga0209036, IMG submission 188222) | Marine microbial communities from the Southern Atlantic Ocean, analyzing organic carbon cycling - DCM_A/KNORR_S2/LV (SPAdes) (version 2) | ecosystem: Environmental > Aquatic > Marine >... | reverse complement strand
AATAAACTTTTATATAAATCTAAAAACCTTTCCATTGAACTTTGGAAAGGTTTTTTTATATTCGGAAATTAATAAACCAATTTTAAAATTACATATTATGAAAAAATACTTTTTACTTTTAGCGACATTACTTTTTATTGGATGTCAACAACCAAGTAATTCAATAGCTGTTGTCCAAATGGATGATGATAAAACACAGGCTATTCAGAAGATGCTTGAAAATTATTTAGCATATGGAACTGATTCATATGATGCTGATTATGATCAGTCAATAATTTCAGAGGATTTAGCTGGAAATAATTCTATTCCAGGTTTTGAAGTTGATGCAGAGTCTTTTATAGCAACAGATGAACAACACCATTCTTTATTTGAAAACATCACAATGTGGTTGCCTGGAGTAGATGATGGACAAGGAGGAGGACTTCATACTAACTATTATGATGATTTTGGTACTTGGACACATTACTGGGGAACATGGTCTGCAACTGGAAGATTTACTGGAAATGAAGTCTCTCAGTTTATTCATTTGAATTGGGGATGGAATGAAGAAGGTCAAGTAGTTTATCACAATATTCATGTTGATGGTAAAGATATTTGGGATGAAGCAAATGCAGCCGAAGCAGCTGCTAAAAATTAATACAGCTATTATAACAAACCCGTCTTTAAGGCGGGTTTTTTATTAAAATACTGATCCCATACTACCTCCATCAACTCTTATAGATGCTCCATTAGTAGCAGAAGCTAAAGGACTTGACATATAAACAATAGTGGAGGCAACCTCTTCAACTTTAGCAAATCTTCCTAATAAGGATGAAGGTCTTACATCCTTAAAGAAATTAGACTCAACCTCTTCTGTTGTTTTATTTTCTCTTTTAGCTGTCTCCTTAAGAAATATCTGTGAACCCTCTGATAATGTAGAACCTGGAACAACTGTATTAACAGTTACATTTGTTCCTTTAGTAAGTTTCGCTAATCCGCTTGAAAAAACATTGACAGATGCTTTGGAGACACTATAACTAAGAAGATCACCTGGAACTAGTGTAGCACATTCTGAGGATATGAAAATTACTCTTCCCCAGTTCTTTTTAATCATCTTTGGTAAAAAATGTCTTGATAGTTTTACACCTCCTAATAGATTAACCTGAATATGATCTTCCCAATCTTTATCTGTTTCATCATAAAAACTTTTACCTCTAAAAATTCCAACATTATTTACTAAAATATCAATATCAGGTAATTTGCTTATTAACTCATCAATCTCTTTATTATTAATAAAATCAGCATGAATTCCAGAAACCTTAGGTGAATTCAACTTTTTCAATGCATTTTTAACGCTATCCTCAGTTCTTCCATTTATAATAACTCTAGCTTCCTCTTCTAGAAATAATTTTGCAGTTTCAAATCCAATTCCTTTAGATGAGCCAGAGATAAAAACGGTTTTATTTTTTAGCTTAAGATCCATTAATTCGTGATATAATTAAATATACAAATTATTGAATTATATTTATTGTATGAGTTTTTTCGATAGAAGAAGGTTTTTAAAAACTACAGCAATTTCATCTGCATTCCTTGCAACTAACAAGTTAAATGCTGAAATAACTACCTCTCAATCAAAAGGAAAATATATGGGTGATTTTATTGCCCCAAGGTTAGATAAAATTAAAATAGCATTAATTGGTGTTGGATATAGAGGTCAAGGGCATATAAAAAGATTTGGTTCTATCAAAAACACCGAAATAGTTGCTATATCTGATTTACATGAAGTTAATATATCTAAAGGCTTATCCATAATCAACAGTCTTAAGACATCTGAAAACCATAAAAATGTTAAAACTTATTGGGGTGATGAAAATAAATGGAAATTAATGCTAAAAGAAAGCAATGCTGATATAGTCGTAATATCTACTAACTGGAATACCCATGGAATTATGGCTGTAGAGAGTATGAAAAATGATCTTCACGCTTTTGTTGAAGTTCCTATGGCTACATCGATTAAGGAGCTATGGGATATTGTTGATACTTCTGAAAAATATCAAAAACATTGTATGATGATGGAAAATGTCAACTATGGAAGGGAAGAGCTAATGTTTCTTAATATATGTAGGAAAGGATTAATTGGGGAATTAATTCATGGAGAGGCAGCATACATTCATGATCTAAGGTGGCAAATGTTTGAAGAAGAAATGGGAACAGGCTCATGGAGAACAAAACAATATGAAAAGAGAAAGGGGAACCTGTATCCAACTCATGGATTAGGTCCTGTTTCTCAATATATGAATTTATTAAGAGGAGAAGATACTTTTAAAACTTTGGTATCTTTTTCTTCACCAGCTTTAGGAAGGAAAAAGTTTACAGAAAAGAATTTTGATAAAAATCATAAGTGGAGAAAGCTTAATTTTCAAAACGGTGATATTAACACTTCAATAATCAAGACTTATCTTGGGAGAACAATAATGGTTCAGTGGGATGAAACTAGTCCTAGACCATATACTAGGTTAAACCTAATTCAAGGAACAAAAGGAGCTCTAGCCGGTGGGCCTACAAGAGCAGCTTTTGATCAAGGCTTTGAGGGTTTTACAAAAGATTCACATAAATGGGTTGAAGGTGAAGGTATCCAACGTTTATACGAAAAGTATGATCACCCTATGTATAAGAGATTAAATAAAATAACTGAAGGATCTGGGCATGGAGGTATGGATGGAATGATGGTATATAGAATCATTGAGTGTCTTAGAAATGGTAAGCCATTAGATCAAAACGTTTATGAAGGATGCGCATGGAGCTCTTTAATTGAGCTAACTTCAAACTCTGTTAATCAAGGTGGAACTCCTCAAGAGTTCCCTGATTTTACAAGAGGTAAATGGGTTTCTACAAAACCTTTTAATATAAAGCCATAATGTTAAATAACATAACATCTGTTGCTCCTGCAAGAATTTGTCTTTATGGTGATCACCAGGATTATCTTAATCTACCAATTATTGCAATTGCAATTGATAGATATATTAAAGTTGAAGCAATACCAAATCTTGCTGAAAGTTTTTATATAAACAAAATTGACATTAAGAAAAAAGATATAATTGATTATAATTTAGATTACAATTATAAAGGTAAAGCTGAATTTTTGAGAATTTCATTAAACGTATTGAAGAGATACGGCTGTATTCCTAATAGAGGATATGATATTTCTATTTCAAGTAATATTCCTATCAATTCAGGCCTATCTAGCTCTTCAGCACTTACGGTTGCATGGATTCAATTCTTATTAAAGTCCTTTTTACCTGAAGAAAAAATTGAGTATAAAACTTTAGCAGAACTTGCTTATCAAACAGAGGTTGTTGAAACAGGAAGTTCCGGAGGCAATATGGATCAGTATACCATATCACACGGAGGTACTATTTTTTTAAATACTTTAAATAGCAATATACACTCTTATAAATATAATTTTTCAGATGTTGACCTAGTAGTTGGGGTTTCAGCTGCTGGGAAAGATACAAGAGGAATGCTCAAAAAGTTAAAATCAAATCAAATCCTCGCATTAGAAACTATTAAAAATTTCGCTCCTGAATTTGACTTATATAATAAAGATTCATATGACTATAACTCTTGTTATGACTCTTTAGATCAAAACCTAAAACCTTATTTTAAAGCTGCAATTAAAAATTTTGACATTACAAAGGCAGCTGATAATGAATTAAGAAAGGATAATCCGGACATGAAAATTTTAGGAAGTTTGATGACAGATCATCATAATTTGCTAAAAGATGAGCTAAAGAATACAACTGATGAGATTGATAAGATGATTGATATATGTAATTCTATGGGTGCATATGGTTCAAAAATAGTTGGTTCTGGTGGAGGTGGGTCAATAGTTGCTATATTTGATAAAAATATATCGGAAAGTGTAGTTAGCAAATTAAAAGAGAATGGGGCCAAAGATGCTTTTATAGCAAGTCAAAGTAATGGTCCAGAAATAAAAGCAAATGAGTAAAATACCTTTATTAATATTAGCAGCAGGATTATCTTCTAGAATGAAGTCATCAGACAGTGATGATAAAATATCAAAATCTGTTATTTCTCAGGCCAATACAAGATCAAAAGGATTTATTGAAATACAATCTGGGAATCCGCTTATTTATTATATAATTAAAAATGCAATGGCCGCAGGTATTTCAAGTTATTATATAATCTTGTCTAAAAATTCTGATGAATTTAAGTCATATCTAGATAAGATATCACAGGAGCTAAAAATACAGATAAAAATTGCATATCAAGACTTCTATGGAAATGAAAAGCCACTTGGAACAGCTGATGCTATATGTCAAACTCAAGATCAATATCCAGAATTAAAAGTCTCAAGGTTTCTTGTATGTAATAGTGATAATTTATATTCTGAGAATTCTTTTAGGACTCTAGTAGACTCAACAGACCATTGTTCTATGATTGCATATAAATTTGATTGTCTAAACTTTGAAAACGAAAGATTAAGAGGTTTTGCAATTCTAGATATTGTAGATGATTTTTTAAATAAGATTATAGAGAAGCCAGATCAACAAACCATTGATTTATTTAATTCAAAAGGCATATATGTTAGTATGAATATCTTTTCGTTTTTTGGTGATCAGGTATATAGCTTTTTTAATGAATGTCCTTTAAATCCAATTAGAAATGAAAAAGAAATTGCAGTAGCTCTTCAAAACATGATGAAGTCAACTAATAATAAAATTAGAGTTCATGAATTATGTGAGGAAGTTCCAGATATGACCTATAAGAAGGATATATCAAAAATGTCAGATTATATAGAAAAAAATAAATAAATGAAAATGATTAATTTGTTTACACTTATTTCAATAATGTCATGTAATATAAGTGCTCCACAACCCATAGATAACCAACAACCAGTTTATTCTATAGATAATCAAGATTATTCACAATATTCAAAAGCATATTTTGCATCAGGCTGTTTTTGGTGTGTTGAGACAATATATGAAAGCCTAGAGGGTGTGAAAGAAGTTTATTCTGGTTATGCAGGGGGCTCTACTGTTAATCCAAACTATTATCAAGTAATGACTGGAAGAACTGGTCATGCAGAATCTATAGAAATCATATATGATGAATCTGTAATAAAGTTTGAAATGCTTTTAAAAGTATTTTTTGATTCACATGACCCAACAACAATGAATAGACAAGGACCGGATTATGGAACTCAATATAGATCAATTGCTTTCTACTCAGATGAAAGGGAAAAGGAAAAGATTAATAACTATATTAATTTATTATCATCTAATTCTATTTTTGGAAAGAATATTGTTACAGAAGTTATGAAAATTGATGAGTTCTATTATGCAGAAGATTATCATCAAGATTTTGAGAGAAAGAACCCTAACAATCCATATGTTCGAAATGTTTCTATTCCTAGGTTTAAAGAGTTTAAGAAAAAGACATCAAACTATGTTAAAATTAAAGAGGATCATTAATAATGAATATAAAAGTTAATATTCATAAAAATCAAAAGAACTTTGACATCCTTGAAAATAATGAGGTTGTGATAAAAGCTCTAAGGCCAAAATGGTATTCCCAACAAATTACATTCTTTCTGAATAACAGAACATACGAGATAAAAAAGAAAAGTTTTTGGGGCTCTAGTTATAATATAACAATGAGTGGAAATCTAATTGGAGCAATTCCATTTGACTGGAAGAAAGGTCATTATATAGATTTATACCAGGGTAAAAAGCAATACTGGATTAAGTCAACTAGAAATGGAGGAATATTTAGTAGCTCCAAAGTTCATTCTCTTCTAGAAGGTGGAGTAAAATCAATTATTGAGATTCATTATTCGTGGAAAAAATGGAAAGAAAATATAGAAGTAGAGATTCTTGAAAAGGATGATTATAGCTATGAGCTTATAATGTACGCATATTTTTTAATGAGACTTAAACAACAATCAGAATCAGCTGCTGCTTCAGTACCTGTTGGAGGTTAAGATAAAAGACATATTTGTGGTTAAGATAAAAGACATAGATGGAAGGGATTATTTTATTGAGGATCTTGATCTATTCATAACTCATTTAAAGGATTTTCATACAGTCAATGGAAAGGCAGATGGGAGTCTGCATGAAGAAAATGGATATTATTTTAAGGTAACACAAGACTTTTTAGATAGTGTTATTGATATGAAATAATACATTTTATATATTTAAGTCATATTCAATTGTAATAATGAAAAAAATTATTCTAGCCCTATTACTTATAGGCTGTTCAAATTCAAAAGTTCTCTATACACATTCAGATAATATGTCAAGATTAGTTAGTAAGCAACTTGTTATAGATAGATTTGGTGAGCCAACATCTATATCATCTGATGGTGAAATAGATGAATATTATTATGATTTTGGAACATGGAATCAAACTGTTAATTATTACGACCCTAAAATGTCACTAGTTGGTGAGACAAGTTATTCTGAATATCAACAACCAACGACATCTACTGTCAGAACAGAGTATAAGTATGTTAAATTCCAAATGATAAAAGATTCAATAATTTACTGGGAAAGTAAGGGTGTTAATTTCTCAACTAAAAAGAAAAAAAGTCAGCAATAGTGCCTGTTAAAATAATTCTAAAAGAAAATCAAGCTAGTGGGAATTTCAATGAAGGTGAGATTCTAGAAAAGAAACCTATTGGATTTCCACAAGATGGTGGGGCTCAGAGACCATATTCAAATTTATTCTACTGGGCACATGCTTTTACCTCTAATAAAAAAAGTACAATAGGTCTTCATCCACATAGGGGATTTGAGATTTGTAGTTTTATACTAAAAGGTAAGCTTAAACATTTTGATACACTTTTGAATAAATGGATATTACTGGATGAAGGTGACGTTCAGGTTATAAAAGCAGGAAAAGGAATTTCACATTCTGAAGAGCTATATTCAAATACTGAAATATTTCAAATCTGGTTTGACCCAAACATTCAAAACTCATTATATGAGGAGCCTAGCTATAAAGATTATAAATCTTCAGAGTTTAAGTCGATAGATCTTAAAGACAAAGTAACTAAAGTTATTTCAGACGAAAACAACTCTTTAAACCTTAAGTCAGAAGGTATAAGAGTATATTCTCATCAAATAAATCCTGGTATTTTTTCATTTAATATACTTGATGGATGTTACCACTCATACTTTATCATCAAAGGAGAAATTAGCTACTCTTCTAGTATATATAAAAAAGGGACTTTCTTTATTGTAGACAACATTAAAGAATTTAACTTAGAAGTAGATGATAAAACAGAAATTTTTGAAATAATTTCTCCTCTAGAACCTACATATAAAACTTATGCTCAGACGCATAGTATTAATTAATCACAAGCTTAAGATCATTGCCTTTCATCAAATCAAATAACTCAAGTATTGAAGTTTCTGATTGAAGAGATATTCTTATAAATCCTACTCCAAAACTTAAATATGATATAGAACTATCATCTAGACTTAAAAATGGTTGTGGTAATTCACTCCATCTTTCAGGTCTCCCATCATCATAAGTTCTTCTGATATAAGCGGTAATACTTGAATTATCATATACATCTTGTGTTATTTCAGGAACATCAATTTCAAAATTTGCATATTTTTCATCATCAGAAATTGAAGATAAATCTTCAGGAACAACCAGCATAACAACATTATTTGCATCATTAATGTTTTGTGTTTTAATGTTTGTACAGCTAAAAATTCCAAAGGTGAATAAAGTTAAACTTGATAGTATAAATAGTTTTCTCATTTATTTAATTTTAGTTAACGTCTATAAAATTCGAAAGCCTGTCGCATTGCTGTGACAGGCTTTCTAATCGTTTATACACTTTCGGATTTGACTCCTCGTTTCAGTTAATTTTACTGTTTTTTTATGTTTAAACTTTTCACAATCTATATTTAAACTTTCGTCTAACTTTGATAGATAATTTTTCTATCTTTTCCAATTGTTTTACTAATGTAGTAAACTATTTTAAAAAAACAAACTTTTTTAAAAAAAAATCTTAAAAATGTTGATAAGTTTAGTTAAAATACTGATTTTCAGATATTTAAAATGACATTTTTTTTTTAAAAAAATGACTTATTTTTTAACATTCACAACAATTACACCCACATGTAGTATTACAATTACAATTTTCGCAGTTACAATCCATTAGTTTTTTTATTAAAGTTAGTGTTATTTTATTCGTTATAAAAATATAGAGGGCGAAGAGGGAATCAAACCCCCACTTTCAGAGCCGTAATCTGAGGTTCTATTCGTTAAACTATTCGCCCATTTTTGAGTGGCTAAATTACGACTATTTCAGAGAATAATTATTTTGAAGACAAAATGTTAACCTAGACTATCAAAATTATCTATTTTAGCATCGGATATTAATACCATAATAATATAAAATTGGATTTTTTAGCAATTATTTCAGGAATTCTACTTCTCTCGATAGGCGGTGATATGCTGACAAGATATTCTGTAGAACTTTCTTATAAATTATCTATTCCAAAAATTATAATTGGAATGACTATAGTTTCTTTTGCAACATCTGCTCCTGAGTTAATTGTAAGTCTAAATGCAACAATGATGGGGTATTCTGATTTTGCTTTAGGAAATGTTTTAGGATCCAACATTGCTAATCTTGGATTGGTTCTAGGAATTGTTATTATTATATATCCAATAACAATAAAGAGAAGATTTTATTATACAGATTTCCCATTATTAATATTTAGTACTGCAGTATTCTATCTATTTATAGCAAGTAATTCTGAAATTTCAAGAACAGAGGGTATTATAATGTTAGTTCTTATACTTCTAATATTATTTTATCTCTTCTATTATCAAAAACCTGACACATCTACCCTTGATAAAGATCTAAGTCTACGTAGAGAAAAAATCTCAACATCATTTTTTTTACTAGTAATAAGTGCAGCAATTCTATGGCTTGGTGCTGAAACCTTGATAAAATCATCAATATCAGTAGCGAACAAGTTTAACGTATCTGAAAGAATTATCAGTATAACAATGGTTGCAATAGGGACAAGTATTCCAGAGCTTGCAGCTTCAGTTGCAGCCTCATTAAAAAAACACAATGATTTGGCCATAGGAAATTTAATAGGGTCAAACATATTTAACTTATTAGTTGTTATAGGAATAACATCTGTAGTGAATCCAATTACTGGAATTGATTTTGATATAATAAGTAAGGATATGATCTGGGTTGTAGTATTCTCATTTATACTATTACCCCTTGTATATTTTCATAAAAGAAACAAGTTAAATAGAATAAAAGGGATTATTCTATTTGCCATGTATGTAGCATTTATAATTCCTTTAGTTACTTAGTAAGTGTTTACTTAGCCCCCTTAACAGTCTTTACAATTATAGCAGCAACTTTATATGGATCAGCATTGGATGCTGGACGTCTATCTTCCAGCCAACCTTTCCATCCACTCTCAACTGTCATAATTGGAATTCGGATTGAAGCACCTCTATCTGAGACACCATAACTGAACTCTGTAATTGATTGAGTTTCATGATCACCTGTTAATCTTTGATCATTGTATGCTCCATAAACTTCAATACATTCATTCACTACAGGTCTAAATGATTCACAAATTTTCTCATAGGTCTCTTTTGAACCACAAGTTCTTAAAGTTGTATTTGAAAAATTTGCATGCATACCAGAACCATTCCAATCTGTTGCGCCTAATGGTTTTGGGTGATATTCAATTGCAAGTCCATAATCTTCTGCAATTCTTTCAAGAAGATATCTGGCTACCCACATTTCATCCCCTGCTTGTTGTGCTCCTTTTGCAAATGTTTGAAATTCCCACTGACCAGCAGCTACTTCAGCATTAGTACCTTCCACATTAATACCTGCATCTAAGCAAACATCAAGATGTCTATCCATTATTTCTCTTCCAAAAGTATTTGCCCCACCAACAGAACAATAAAATTGTCCTTGAGGTGTTTGATCCTTAGGAAATCCTAGCGGAAGATCTGTCTCAGGATCCCATAAGAAATATTCCTGTTCAAACCCAAACCAAAAATCATCATCATCGTCATCAATTGTTGCCCTCCCATTTGATTCATGAGGGCTACCATCAGCATTTAGAACTTCATTCATTATAAGAAAACCATTTTTTCTTTC
>Ga0209036_1001424_pt1 | contig 10165 bp, 3 predicted proteins | sample MarorgKNORR_S2LV_3_FD_188222 | JGI IMG/M metagenome (GOLD analysis project Ga0209036, IMG submission 188222) | Marine microbial communities from the Southern Atlantic Ocean, analyzing organic carbon cycling - DCM_A/KNORR_S2/LV (SPAdes) (version 2) | ecosystem: Environmental > Aquatic > Marine >... | reverse complement strand
GACAATCTCCCAATGGAGCAAACATATCTTCATACATATAATGGCTTATTAAGAGATGGTGAGAGGCATCAAAGCTCTCGCATTGCATACTCGCCTACTACCAATGCCCAATATTATGTTACTGAGACATATGAAGTCAATAGTGACACCCTGATAATTCCCCAGTTAAATTCTTCATATGATGAAGGAGAAGAATATTTAGATTCAAATGAAAATCAGCAATGGGACTCAGGGGAAGAATTTACAGATGAGTTTACAACTCTCGGCGATGTATTTAAAATAACCCGGACTAAGAATTCAATCATGCAGGGGTCAGGCTTAGAGCTTGTAGAACTAAATAATATTTGGCTTGCTAAGAATTATGGGATCGTTAAAGATGAAATGGAATTTAGGTTCAATGAACCCGATGATTTTGATGGATTTTACAGATTAGAGTTAGTTAGCTGTAGGCACTGCCAAGAAGCTTCTTCAAACAGGGCCCTCGCTTCAGATCCTGTTGAAGTTGACTTTAATCAGCTTAAAAACACTGGTAATGTTAGCGATAACTTCAAGAAACAAAGAACTTTTGGGCTTCAAAAATTAACTTTTGACTCTCAACCTTAGGATGATATATGCTTAGATGTTTAAAATTTATCTTTTTTTGTTTTTCTACCTCAATAGTGCTTGCTGGTACTGACGGCACAATAAGAGGCCAAGTGATGGATGTTTATGGCGAGCCCCTACCTGGCGTTCAAATTCTCATTGAAGACTTATCTCAAGGTGCTGTTACTGATCTTGATGGAAATTATATAATACTTAACGTTCAAGTTGGGACATACGACATCAAAACATCTATGATTGGATACGCTACAATAGTTACCAAAGATGTAAATATCACTATGGATCAAACTAGATGGCTGAATCTAACAATGCAAGAAGAGGCTATTGAAGGAGAGATTGTTGAGGTGACAGGTGAGCGTGGGCTCGTTGAAAAAGATATGACTTCCAAGAAAGTAACAGTTAGTCAAGAGCAAATTGAAGCACTTCCTATCAAAGATGTAACGGAGCTATATTCTTTGCAATCTGGCGTCGTTAAAGTAGAAGGCGGAATGGCTGGCGCGATTCCTGATCATGAGGAGAAGGGACTTGAAGAGGTTCACGTTAGAGGTGGAAGGTCTGGCGAAATAGCTTATATGATTGATGGCCTATATATTAGGAATCCAATTTATGGTGGAATTGGGAATGGTACTCGACTAAATCTTTTTGCGGTAGATGAGTTTGATTGGCAGCCAGGTGGATTTAATGCAGAATATGGTGACGCAATGTCGGCTGTGAGTAATATGCATACTGCTTTTGGAAAGAATAAATTTAGATATCGATTTAAATATGAAACTAGCGTTATTGGTGCTCAAGTTTTCAATAATGAGTATGATGATTTAAGAGGTTTTAATGATTTCAATCTTGGACTTGGTGGAAAGGTGCCATTTGCTAGTGCATTACCTTTTATAGATGGTGCACATTATTGGATTTCAGGCCAGTTAACAGATGAGCAGTCATATAGAGTTTTAGAATTCGATAATGTCGTGGCGACTGGAGTTCTAGATGATGATATAGCAAATAATGTAATGCCTTGGGATACACAGGCAGGCTTAAGAGGATTTGGGTTTGATAAAACTGCAGACGTCTTTGCAAAAATCTCCTTAAAAATGCTTGACAATGATTTGAAGGTTAATTACTCATATTGGCAGGTAGCAGCTCATAGACAGTCATTTAGCACAAGGTATATGTATGACAATACAGGCCAGAATGAACTATTTAGAGATACTTATAGAAATACACTTGATATTAACCACCAGCTTTCTAAGACAACTTTTTACTCACTGAGATTTTCAAATTTCATACAAGATCAGTTTATTGGTGTTAGATGGGAAGACTCTGATAACGATGGATACCCAGACTGGTACGAGTATGGAAATGCAGCTGGTTCTCCAATATATGATAATTTTAGTCCGACATACGATATGTCCTCTGATACTGATAATCCCTACGTGACGCCTTTTGACCCAAACACAACCACTAATCCTGCAGAAATTTATTATACAAACAGAGATGGGAATGGTCCAGATAATTGGACAAGTGGCTGGTATTATGGTGCTGCTCCAGGAAATTACAACTGGGATGTAGCTGAAGAGTTTATTGATGTAAATCAAGATGGTATATATACTCCATTCTTTGATTTAGACGGAAATGGGATTAAGGATCCTAATGAGCATTGGGTAGATATATTTGAACACGAGCATTATTCAGATTTGAATGGAAATGGCCAATGGGACTCAAACGAAGATTTTGATGACTATAATGGTAATGGAATTTGGGATACGTTTGACTTTGATACTAATGGAGATGGAATTTGGGCTGGACCTGTTCTAGTTGAAAAGGCCATAGAAAGAGATGGCAGCTATTGGCTGACTCCTGAAATGTATGTTAATTACGCAGATTATTTTGACGGCTTTAATTATTGGAATGATATTCAAAATCCATACCATGGATATGTAGAAGATTTTACACCAAACAGCTATCAAGAATATTATTTCCTAGGTTGGAACGAAGAGAGAGTTTTTGGAGGTAGTGACCAGTTTTTTAGTACATCAACAGCTAGAACTAATGAGGTGCGATTTGATTTAACTTCTCAGCTTTCTTCAAAATGGAATACAAGAGTTGGCTTTGATTATAAAGTTCATAAGTTGAATTTTTATGAAATAAAAAACCCTTGGGATGATGGCAGTGCAATCAGACAGCGTTTTGCAGAGTATTGGGATGACTTTGGAATAGATGGAGTAAGCTATGTTGACGATGTTGAAGATAATTTCCAACCTGATATTGGCGAAGGAAATGGTCAGTGGGATCCAGGGGAAAATTACAATGATTTTAATGGTGATAATGAATGGAATGACTACGTAGAGCCGCAGGAACTTGCATTTTATTGGCAAAATAAATTTGAGGTTCCATGGATGGTTATCAACGCTGGACTCCGTATTGATGGAGTGCACTACAATACAAAAATATGGGCAGATGAAAATGGTAATCATTCTCCTTATAAGCCATGGATGTGGAGAGACTGTGGTGTTGATGGACTCTGTCCTGATGATAATGAGTGGAGCGCACCAGATACAGGAGAAGGTGATGGTACGCAGCAGGGATATGAAGAGGTTACAGATTTAATTGGACTGCCTTATACGAAAGTGATATTCACCGATGCAGAATGGCTTTGGAAATTAAGTCCCAGGCTTGGTATTAGTCATGTAATTACAGATCAGGCGACATTTACCTTTAACTACGGTATGTATTATCAGACGCCTGTTTATCAGAATGTTTACCTGAATACAAATAGAGCTGATGATCCTCAGGATACATTTGAAGAGAGTGAAGGGCAATTAGGAAATGCAACAATGACTGCATCTAGAACTCAATCTTATGAGTTTGGATTCAACGTTCAAGTAAATAGAAACTGGGCATTTTCGCTTATGGGTTGGGTTAAAGATATGGATCAGCTGGTTACAGCAAAGACTTATAGGACTGGTGTGTATGAATACCAAGTTACTGCAAATGGAGATTTTGGTACTGCTACGGGTATTGACTTTTCACTCGAAAATCGAGGCTTGCTAGTAAATACAATGCTACAGTATACATATTCAGTTGCAAGAGCAAACGGCGCATACGATGCCGCTGCATTCGGAGGTCAGTTTGTTGATGCGCCTGCCCAACAGTATTTAATGCCTTTTGATAGAACGCATGATTTAACTTTGACCCTTTATACATTTTTGCCATTTGGAATTACAGCATCCATGACCAATTTTTACCAATCTGGATTTCCTTATACTCCTTTAATCTTTAGTGGGGATAAGCCGGTCGAAGATGAAATAAATAAAAATACTCGAAGATCATCTGATTGGTACTGGGCGAATGTGGCATTTTCAAAAAATATTAAGTTTGATGATTTAAAAGTTGCATTTGGATTAAATATATATAACGTTTTTGATAATAGAAACGAAGTAAATATTTGGCCCTTAACAGGAACTGCTAGTGATCCAGGTGATTACTACACTGACGAAATAGGTGAGTCAGTTTCAAGTGGATACTATGATACCCCTTGGTACTATCAATCACCTTCAGAAATAAACTTCTTTATGAGGATAGATTTTAATTAATGATAGCAAATTTTAGATATATATTCATTTTATTATGTACAATTATTTTCACAGCTGAGCCAGACCTCTATGATGGCGTAGGTGAGCGGTTTAGCGCAGGGCCCGCAGAAGCTGTTAGGGGATTAGGTCAATATGGCTATCCAAGCGATCCAATATCAGATAGAGCTAAAGGTTATTTATTAAAAGGTAAAGTAAAAAATGCTATATCTAATTACGGTAACTTTATAACATGGGATGAGCATCCAGCTGGGCTATGGGGCGAATATTCTTATCTTCCTCACGTAGCAATGGTAGCTGGAATCCCTGGTCATGATTATAGCTCTGAGTATCAAGATTGGATTGAATCTGATATGTCAACATACTATCCTGATTGGTATTCCCAGAATGGAGAGAATCTAGTCGTTTGGTGTTCTGAAGATTTATATGATGCATGGTCCTTAGATACTGAGCTTTTAACATCTCAAGACCAGAATGCTCAAGATCAGGGTCATTCTCTTACTCGTAGACCAAATGGTAAATATATAGGTATAGCCTTTGAAACAATCGATGATAGAGGAGTTGTAGGTGAAAGAAAGTCTAGCATTGAATCTTTTGATGGAACAAATCAATGGGCATTTGACTTTTTTAATACTGAGAATCAAAATGGAAATTCAAGGGTTTGTATTTCTGTTAGAGAGGATGATTTTACATTAGATCCAAATTTATCAAATGCAATGATTGGTGCAATGTTTCCTTGGGGTTTAAGACCTGCGTTAAAAGAAAGACAAGAAGAGTTTGATCTTTATGAATATGGACCAGATGGAGATGATTGGTCTGAAGATGATGAGTACGCATATTATGGCGCCACATCCCAGGAGTCCTGGTTTACGAGATGGAATCCAGCCACCAATACAGACTGGCAGCCCACTACCAAGGCAAAGGAAAACTCCCATGGAACTGAAGTGAATTCTGGAAATTTATTTGGAAGTACAATTTTCACAGATTCCAATGATAGTTATCCGCTCTTAGCTCACAGTTCATATTCTCAGACCTGGCCAAAAAGGTTTGACGAAGAATCTGGTGAATATGTTTCATATTGGCCAGGATGGTATGCTCTTGATTTTAATGAAGATTTGCCAGGATGTGATGGTGATAGAGATAATGATGCATGCTGGGAAGAGATTCCTGGAAGATTTACCTCGGACAATGATGTTTATATGGAGTTTGATGATAGATGGGCGCATAGAGGAAATTTAGTCGATAGCAATAATGATTATATTCAAACTGGATATCCATTAGGGCTTAAAATAAAATCAACGGCTCACTCTTATGGCGTTTCATTTGCAGAAGATATAATGTTTACAACAGTCTGGGTGCATAACGAAAGTCATGACATGGTAATGCCGGACGGTACAAAGTTAAATAGTGCCGATGGCTTTGATTATGAGAATTTATCTCTTGGATTTTATATGGATGCAGATGTTTTAAGCACAGATATTTATGGAAATTTTAATGTGCATACAAATGAAGATGATTTTATGGAATACATTGATTGCAAAACATCTGATGAGTATTACCCTGATGGCTGCCCAGTTATTAATGGTAAGGAGCTTAGAGTTAGTATTGCAGCTATTGGTGATTGGGATGGCGTTAGCAATGCAGGCATGGGACATAGCATGGATCCCGATGCTCCAGCCATGGGAACTGACTTTGGCTTAGTTGCGGTACAGATGTTAGACTCTCCAATTGCAACTGACAATGTCGATCTTGACCAGGATGGAATTACGGATATATATGCTGGTGAGAAACTAAAAATGACAGACTGGCATTGGTTTAGCTGGTATAATAGACCTGGAGTTGTTTTTGCTGAAGGTACAGCTGGGTGTTGCGCTGGAGATCCAGGAAAAGACCAGGCGAGAAATAAAGAGGAAATTCAATATAAAGTAATGGCGGGAGATACAACCAATTTATCTGATGATGAAAAGGAGTGGTATTTTCACGCAGATCCTAGTTTAGATCAACTAGATCCAAATTTTAATCCTCATTTCGACAATGTAGAAGATTTAAAACAAACAGAATTATTTCAAGAAGAGCCATTTGGATTAGATTGCGTAATGGAAATGACAACTGGTCCATTTGATTTAGCAGCTCAAGACTCTGTCCCCTTTTCATTTTGTATTATTTTTGGGCAGAATATAAATGACTTACTAGCAAATGCTGAGTTTGCTCAGGTGATGTATAATGCGAAATATCAAGGATTTACATCTCCTACTATTCCTCATGTTGAGAGCGAAGTAGGTGATGAGTATGTTAAACTATATTGGGATCAGGCTGCTGATTCATCTCAGGATGTCGTAACAGGCTATTATGATTTTGAAGGGTATAAAATTTATAAGAGTACTGATGATGGAGTTTCATGGGGAGCAGAAGGGGATAAAGTTTTTGATAATACAGGGGTTCAAGTAGGTTGGAGACCTCTTGTTCAGTTTGATCTATCATATCAAGATGATTATTATCATTGCGTAAAAACTCCTCAAATAGGAAATTGTGAAGATGTAATTTTGTCAAATGGTCAGACTGATACATATAGAGCGATGGATGTATCTGGCTTTGACCCTCTAGCGCCTTGGTTTGATTTAGGAAGTAATACTGGTATGCCAGATGAGCTTTCAGGGCAGGACTGCGGGATGTATTATGATACAACCTTAAATGATTCTCTTTCAAGGTGTGGTGAGGATTGCTCTAAGGATTTTGATGGCAATAATGTCAATGAATGCTACTATTATTATGTTGATACGGATGTGCTAAATGGTATAGAGTATACATATTCAGTGGTTTCTTATGATACGGGAGTTCCAGATAGCACGCAGGCTAATGCGAACCCAGATTCATGGGCTAGGCCCAATGGCTATCAATTTATTGAATCTTCTAGAGGTTCAACTCCATTAGATATGAATTTTGTGACCTCAATCCCAGGTGCTCAAAATACTGGAATGGATTGTAACAGTGTAAGAGTTATTCCTAATCCTTACTTTGGAAGATCGACCTTAAATGAAACGGTATACAAGAGAAGAATTTCATTTATGGACCTTCCAGAGAAATACACCCTTTCAATTTATACGGTTACAGGTGAGTTGGTTTGGGAGCAAAATGAGCTTCATGAAAATGCAGGCGATGGAATTACATTTTGGGACTTACGTTCTGTAAACAATCAAGAGGTATCGCCGGGGCTTTATATATATACATTAGATGCTGAATCTGGTAGTAATAGACAGTCGGATTGTAGTCACATAGGAAAATTTGCAATAGTAAGATAAGATTTTAAAAGGTATTGATGAAAAAAACTATATTATTTTTATTTAGCTTTATTTTGAGCCAGAATCCAATTTCTGATGCAGGTTCCGATCAAGTGGTTCAGCTGGGAGTTCAGGTGCAATTAGATGGAAGTGCTTCGTATGATACTGATGGGGCAATATCCTCATACAGCTGGACATCAAATAGTGGCATTGCACTTACAGGATCAGATACTGCAACACCTTCATTTACTGCACCAAACGAAACTAGTGCATTATCATTTACCTTAGACGTTACAGATAATAACGGCAATATATCCCCATCAAACTCTACCTCAGATATATTTATCTCTGAATACCATGATGGAGGAAGTCCAAATCAATATTTAGAGATATTCAATGGTACAGATTCCGCTATAGATTTAACTGGATACGAGCTCTGGATTTTAAAAAGCGAAAGTGATATGAGCTGGGAGCCTATTTATAGTACTGAAGATGAGGAGTGGGAGACTGACTTTTGGGTTTTAATATTCAATTCTGATACAAGTATGACAAACATCAATTCTTATCTTCAGCTGGATGGTGACTATATGCAGAGAGTTGACCCTGGATTACTAAATCCAAATGAATCACTTATGATTATACGTGAAGGTGAAGGCGAAGATTTTAATTTTATTGGTCAAAATTATGTAGTTTGGGATAGGCTCGTTAAAATTTCTGGAGATGAACCTGTTGCATTATTTAAGAATGGTCAAATTATTGATAAGATTGGTGACGATGAGGATGTATCAAGCTCTGGCTGGGATGTTGGTGAAGGTACTACAAAAGATCACACCCTAATCAGAAAATCTACTGTGGTTTCGGGTAATACTGATTGGGAATCATCTGCTCTATCAGAGTGGAATGTTTTTGACAGGGATACATTTAATGATATTTTTAATCATAATTGCACATCTTGTGATAATGAAGTTATTGTCTATGTGTCTAGCCCACCAGTAGCTAGCCCTTCTTATGTTTCAGATGAGCTCCTTTTAGACTCTAACGGAGATATCTGTGATACTCAGGTTACGCTGGATGCATCACCCTCTATTACAGAGACTGGTAATATTTCGTATCAGTGGGTAGATGCTAATGACTTGATAGATGAGGCAGATTTAAATCGTAAGCAATGTTTGCAAGATTCATCGGGTTTCTTGAAAACGCAACCGCTATTGATGTCAATAATTCTATCTTTTCTGTGGACATTGCTGCTGAGACAAGGGGCAGAAACGGATCATGGGCTCCTTCCCAAGTATAAGCGCCATCAAACCCTGCATCTTCTAGAGCCTTAAAGACTGGAGCACCCTCTGCAGGGTTCTGAATCATCGTTCCTGAATCAAATTTCATAATTGAATTATACAAAAAAAAGAGGCGATAAAATATCGCCTCTTTTTAACTTTTTGAGCTTAACTTAGAAGTCGTAAGTTAATCTTGCTCCCACGAGTCTGCCATTGCCTTGGTAAATGTGGTGACCGCCCGCTAGTAATGGGGTGTCATACATACCTATTGCATATAGCTCATCAGTGATGTTATTTCCATAAACCATAAGCTCCCAAGCGTCGGCTCTGATGCCAACTCTTGCGTTGAATAGTTCAAGTTTTTCTTGAGTATCGATAGGATCGAGATCGCCGGTACCAATGAAGGTATCAGAGAACTGCATATCAACACTTGCGAAAAACTCCATTCCATTAGCAAATGTGTTTGTGTAGTCAACAATCACAGAACCGCTGTACTTAGCACTTCCGTTCCACTGATTAGACAAATCTTGGTTACCACCAGCATAAGTTCCAGCAGCGTTCCAGACAGCTCTACATTTACCATCAGGTGTGGTTAGATTCTGACCATGAACTGCAGAAGACAATGTATTTGCTGTATAACCAGTTGCTGGTCCAGCTACTGCTCTGAAGAATGCATACTGTATTTCAGTACATGCACCCGTTGTAAATTCGTCATACTTCGGATCCAACCAAGCTGCAGAAACAGCGACTCTAAGATTTTCGCTTGCCTGCCAAAGAAGATCCATCTCAACGGTATTAACGGTTGATGTTGCTGCATTACCTACAACAAATCCAGTACCCTGAAAAGTTGATACTTGTTGATCGTCAAAGTTTGAATGTGCAGCTGCCCAGTTTAATCTCAGATTTGATGCCAGTGTATGCTTACCACCGATTTCAATTGAATCAGCTGTTTCATCTTGATATTCAAAACCAATTCCTGGAGTTGTTCTCAATGCGGTTTTCACACCGTTAACAGAAGCGAATGCTGGGTTCTGATCATCAGCAGCATTAAAACCACCGGATTTGTATCCTTGGTTGTAACTCACATAGATCATGTTTGCATCGTTTAAACGCCTCTCCAATTGCAAAGAAGGCAACCAGTGATCGGTTTCTCTTTGGATGTCACTGAAGTCGTGTGCCCATGTATCAAAGAGTGATCCAAGTATTGCTGAAACAACAGGATAAGGATTCGTAGTGGTTCCAGCACAATTGCTGATACCCAATGTATCCTGACTGACACAAACATCGGCATTGATGACTTTTCTTTCACGGACATAACGAAGACCCATGATCAATTCCATGTTGTCTCCAATATCCATGCTGACTTGTCCAAATATTGCTTTTGCGTCTGTTTCTTGAGTCCAGTTACTCAAACGACCAATTTGGTTGA
>Ga0209036_1001421_pt1 | contig 10182 bp, 7 predicted proteins | sample MarorgKNORR_S2LV_3_FD_188222 | JGI IMG/M metagenome (GOLD analysis project Ga0209036, IMG submission 188222) | Marine microbial communities from the Southern Atlantic Ocean, analyzing organic carbon cycling - DCM_A/KNORR_S2/LV (SPAdes) (version 2) | ecosystem: Environmental > Aquatic > Marine >... | reverse complement strand
CAACCTCATAATTAGGATCAAGAATAGTTTCACATTCTTCAAATGCCTCTACTGCTTCACTAATCTGATAAGTTTCTGTTACATAAGAAAATGTAAGAGCATCTATCTTTCCATTTATCTCGATACCAGCCGCACTTGCTACTTTAGATGGCAAAACGACTGATCTATTATTTTCAGCATCAAGCGGAGTGGATGGCCAATCTCCAAAAATTACTGTATCTGCATGTCTCTTGCCTAATTCTCCATCCCAAATTCCGTCACCATAGAATCTTATTGTACGTTGATCATTTATTGGAGGGCCATTTTCAGATGCTTCGGTATAATCCCAACTTACATTTGACCAGTCAGAAGTTGTACTATTGATTAATTCCACATTCAAAGGCTGTGGATTGGCGAAATCTGAATCAAAAAATCCAGCAATTCGTATTCCTTGACGCCCAAAAACAAGACCACAATCTGAAAACTCATCTCTATCGGTAAGATCATCACAAAATGATTCCCATACTGAGGAATTATTAGTTCGACCTTCCCAGTTCCCTGTTGGATCCTCTTGGAAATCTATCTTTGCATCGAAAACATCGTTTCCAAGCGAGGCTTGGAAAAATGTTTGATTAAGTCCTACAGCGTATCCTAAAACAGTAGTCATAACAAGGGATGCGAGGAATACACCTGAGAAAATTGCTAATCCTCTTTCCCTCCCTCTCCATGCACTTTGAATAGCTAAACGTAAGTTATTAGGAGCCGCTAAAAAATTCTGTCTAAATGATTCAACCCATCCATCTATCCATTCACTAAAGGAATATTTTTCGAAATTGAGTTTTGGGTCAGAAAGGATTTTCAGCCATTTCTTAAAAATACGAAATCGTTTAATGATCTGTAAAATAGTAACTATAAACAATATTACAAATATCCAAGAAATAATCATCGTAGGTATAACTTCTGTAATCATAGAATTCAAATCCATCAGTTCACCTCCTCGATTCCCCATGCCGAGCGAATATCAGATGCTGCTGTAGTTCCGTCTTTCAGAAGTAGCATTCTATCAGCCATAGATGCTTGTTGAGGATCATGGGTGACCATCAGAATTGAAATCCCATCATCACGACAGAGATCTTGGAAAAGATGTATTATCTCTTGAGCACTCTTAACATCGAGATTCCCAGTAGGTTCATCTGCGAGAATTAATGATCTTGACCCAGAGATTGCACGTGCGACTGCAACTCTCTGTTGCTGGCCACCAGATAATTGATCAGGGATGAAATTCATTCTATCTCCTAATCCTACTCTTTCAAGTGCGTTGCGCGCCCTAGTTTCTGCTTCAGCTGTTGAGACACCTGACAGTTCTAAACTGAAAATCACATTGTCAAGAGCTGTGAGTCTCTCAACAAGATGGAAATCTTGGAAAATCCAACCCACTCCTTTTCTGCGTACATCAACGACTTTATTCGGAGATTTAGTCCCATATTCAAAAGACCCCAAGTTGATTTTTCCCGAATCAGCTTCAAGTAAGCCACCTATTATGTTCAACAAAGTACTCTTACCACAACCGCTAGGACCCATCAAACTTACTAATTCGCCCTTCTCAACTTTGAGATTTATTCCTTTCAAGACCTCAAGTCTCCTTCTGCCTGAACCAAAGCCTTTTCTCAGATTATCAACATGCAGCACAGACTTGCGATTTACGGTTGGCTTAAACAGTTATTGTATTCTTGAACTATACAATACTTATTTCTTCGAGCACTCTTTCAATGAAGAAAGTGAGACAATCTGAAGAGTTTCCTCATGTGTAGATTCTAGAATAACTGGGCAGGCGAGACCTAGATCATATGCATCTTGCCAAGTTTGAGCACACACACACCATCTATCTCCTGGTTTCAATCCAGGGAAATTAAACTGAGGGGCTGGTGTGATTAAATCGTTACCTCTTGATAGAGCGAAATCAAGAAAATCTCTAGTAACTTCACAGCAAATAGTGTGAAGACTTCGATCTCTTCGATCTGTATTACAGCAACCATCTCTAAACCAACCAGTCAATGGCGAAAGTGAACATGTTTGTAATTCAGAACCAAGTACGTTAAATGAGGGGAGCATAATAATCAATAATCCTATTCTTCAAAAAGAGAATCGTAAGCCTTAGACAATGCTATTCCATGAGCAACAGGACTTAATAAATTTCGAACATGGTCGATTAATTTATTATTCGCTTGACGTTCTTTGCCTTTGTTTATTTTCCATTCAGAATGAATGCCCTCTACAGCATCAATCCAAGCCCTTAATTCATCAATCGGTAGAAGATAATTATCTGGAATAATTTCATTATGTGCAGCAGAATTTGAGGCTAACACTTTACATCCAGCAGCCATGGCTTCCGCAGGAGGATAACCAAAACCTTCTGACACACTAGGGAATAGTAATGCTTCAGCATGCTGAAATGACGCAATTAGTTGTTCTTCATTCAATCTAATTTCACTACCAATATTTACTAGATTGATCTCTTTCGATATCTCAGGATCTAGTCCTGAAATTATATCTTTTACTAAATCCAATCTTTTTCTAGGTTCATCGCTACCCACAGTAATTATCAAACATTTTTCAGAATCATGGAAATCACTAATCAATTCAGGAGACTTAGGGTTTAATTCCGGATTCCAATAATCAACATCAATTTGATGTCTAACAAGTGCTGTTTTCTTATTAGGAAAAAGACGTTGTACTTCATTTCGTGTTGATTCAGAAATACAAATTAATAAATCAGCACGATTTAGTCCTGACTTTAATTTATTAATATCAAATTTACGTATTGAATTCGGATTATTTTCACCTACATCAATTACATCATTATCTAATTTGATTTTTCTAGGACTGATATGGAATAAATCATGAACTGTGACCGCTACAGGAATCTTACTATTTTTAGGTACTAAATGAGCTTGCTCTTGATCTGTTATATGTAATAAATCAGCAGTTGTGGATTCTGTTTTTTGTTTCACTAGAATCGGATGAGATCTCCATCTATTCCAAACTCTTGGTAAAATATTATCTTCAACTTTATGCTCCACGATTCCTGCTAGAGTCCAATCTTTGACCAATGTTTTTTCTAACAATGAAATAACTGAAAAATGTGCTCTTCCAAGGCCAGTGTTAGAGCCTAAAGCACCTCCCCTAGCCAGTAAAACACGTCTAACCACAGTACTCGTCAAAGCGTATCTGACTTAAACGAGAGCAGTAGATGAAGAGGTAGATGTCAAGTTGTGCGGGGTCGGGACTGACAGCGAAACCGCAACTTTTAGTTGTTAAAGGCTGTTTTTCTGCAATGGGCGGTGCTGAAAGAGATTTAATTAGAAATATTCCATTTCTTTCAGAAAAATTCTCTATTAAGATTGCAACACTTGACCCAGTTAGTGAATTAATCTCGGTTTGTAAAAAAATGAATTTTGAACTACTTACTCCTGAGAAATCTTGGAATATCTCGAAAAATCCTATATCTATTATTCTTGATAATGACACGAGTCACGCCGAATGGAAAAAAATTAAAGGAATAGAATCTGCAATAGAAAACTCAGATTTTATTCATGTTGTTAGTGGGGATGGTTCGATGTCAATTATTGACTTGATACCCAGTACAATTCCTGTTCATCTTCATCTACTTGAGCCACATAGAGGGCTACATGAAGAGGTTCTTCATCTGAAAATAGATGGTAAACCAAAAAGGAATCTTGGAATAACCAAGACTCTATTGTCGCGAGCAAGGAAAAGAGATATTTTACAGGTACAGAGTTTTAATTCTAGATTGAAATCCTCAATAAGCGGTAATTCAAATTATACAGTCACTAGAATTAAAGAAATTTATGATATTGAAGCGAGATTATTATGGCCCAGTATTCACTTAGAAGATTTTTCAGCTCAGGAAGACGATTGTAAATTTAATGAGTTAGAAGGCCCCTATGTTGTGAACATTGGTAAATCTAGTTGGGTAAAAGGAACTTGGGAGACAATCTCAATGTTAAGAAATACAAATATCTCTCTAGCGCATGTTGGCGGAGGTAATAAAGGAGATATAAATCGACTAAAAGAGCATGCAGAATCATGTAAAGTTGAGGTTTGGTTTGCTCCAAGATTGACACAACATGAATTAACAATTTTATTGAGAAATGCAAGAGCTAGCATTAGTTTAGCTCATGGTGAACCATTTGGATTGACTCCAATCGAAGCATTTGCTGTTGGTACTCCAGCAATATATGTGAAAGAAGGAGGATTCACAGATACAATTATCGATAAAGAAAATGGAAGACTAATTGCAAGAGGAGATATAGAAAATTGGCATTTAGCACTGGAAGATGCAGAAAATATAGATAATCGAATTAGGTGGTCTAAAGCAGGTATAGAGAGAATCAAATCTTTAGATTTGAGCTGTGAAAAACATGCAGAAAGAATTTATAATATCTATAAAGAATTTAATAATAAAGATTAATCGTTTAGAGAAAATCTCATTGAACTAGATCTTAATGAAATTACTACTGAAATAAGACCAATAATTACCAAAAATAGACTAAACCATTGGTTAATTACTATCGAGTTCATGAAATCTGGCCAGAATGGAAGGATATCTAAAGTAGATTCACCCAGAGTGATTTTAGATCCTATAGATCCTAGAATTATTATCGAGGTTAGTGCAAATAGTGCTGAAACCATTTGTAAATTAGCTAAAGAAGAGTATTTCCAAAGTTCTGGTCCAAATCTTACTCTGCCAACCAAATATGATGATGTGAATCCAAAAGCTATTCCAGAGAAAAGAAATTTATTATAAAACATAGCACCACCAGAATTGGTCGAAGAATAATAGCCAGAAATCATAGCTAATGGAATTACTATCAAAGTAAAAATTGATGCAACATATGCCGCCCTATCTAAAGTGGTTTTTGATGATTCTAGATTTGAAATATATGAGGAAAGCCATGCTAAAATGGCGCAAATACCCATAATTACTCCTGAACCAGCGACTAATCCAACTACAAGATGATGTAATGCAGTCATAAACATCATACATCACCTCCCGGGGTTACTGCTGGATCGGCTACCCATTCATTTTCTATTGGATCCCATAACCATCCAGGATTTTCTTCTGATTTTATCAGCCTTGACCAGTATTCATTATCTGAATCTGGAATAGATGTTTCTTGAATATCAGTAATTGACTCTTCAACTTCTGCAGTATTATCAATAATTTTCCTAACCCCTCTTGGAGCGAACCAAGATTGTAAAGATACCATGAATCCTAGAATAATCAAAGCAAACGAAATTGATTGTAAGTTTGCCCCTAATGAGGTACCATCAAAATATGGTTCAGAAGTACCCATTGATAACCATGGCATACGATTACTGAAATCGCCCATAGTTGCAACCATTTGATATTCAATCCTTGTATCTCCAAGCGTTGCAGGAAGTGAAACTTCCCATTCCTGTTCTGAAATCATTTCGACGATTGCTTCGTGGGACTGAGACTCACCAGATAATCTCCAATATACCATTAGAGATTCAGTATTTACAGTTCTAACTGTAATAGTTGAGGAGTCTCCAGATATCCTTTCTTCTGGAGAAGTCCAACCATCTGCAAGAGTGGGATAATTCTCTGGAATAGGTTCAATATTAACTGTAATAGCGTCTGTCTCGCCAATAAATGCCTTGTTATTGTGATTGTAGTAGCTACCATGATGGATTGAAACATAAATTTCCTTTACACCTAAATCCTCAGGAGCTAATAGAACCCAACTAACAGTGGCTTGATTTTCAGAAGATACTACTTCAACATAATTAGATGAGCCACCGTTTGGATCTTGTATTATTGTCCATCCATGATCTTCTGGATTATCGCCATTACCATTCTTAGAACTAAGTAAGAAAATACCAACTAAACCATTATCGGATGTATCTAAATTAGTAATTGAAACTGAAATCTCTGTAGTTGTACTGGAATATGCAGTAGATTGCATTTCTACGTCTATTATTGCCGATGAAGCAGAAGATAGGCTAGGATCTCCATGACAAGATCCACCACAAGTATAATCTCTGTTACTATCTCCTTTACCTCCAGGATTAGCTACGCCAGAAGAAGTAGCTAATAGTAGAATTAATATTGCGCTTAGTGCAATTATTCTCGATTTCATGATTCTGACCTCCTTTTCTTAACTCGTAAACTAATTACTAAACTAGAAACTGCTAATATCAAGAATATGATAGTTAGAGGAATCGATAAAATCGTAATTGAACCAGTAGGAGAATCATCAACATGATTAACAACAGATTTGGCATCAACTGAGATAGTATTTGTACCATTATCAAGCCATAGTATTTCATTATCTCCAACTACAATAGTAACTGCATAATATAAATCCGAAGCAATTGGGGCAATCTCATTCCAATTATTCTCATTAGTAATACCAACTAATTGCATTTCATCTAATGTCTCAGTTGAATATGAAGAACGATAAATATGGTATTCTTCAGCATTACCCGACCAAGTTAACTCAATATCAGTTCCACTAATTTCTGAATTAAGATCACTAACCATAGAAACAGTCCCTAGAGAATATAGATCTTGTATTGTAATAGATGAACCAAAGTTATCGGTAACTGTCAACTTAACGGTATGAGTTCCCTCTCCCAATAATATCTCGGCACTAGAACCTGGGAATGATTGGCCGTTTATCTGCCATAACCAATTATTGATAGTCCCATCTGGATCTATTGAAGAAGAACCATCAAAGATAATCATAGAACCAGATATTGAAATCTCTGGAATCGTAGACCAAGAAGGAATAGGAGGTAAATTAGATACTTCAATAATTGCTGATGATTGAGAACTCAATCCCCAAGGATCTCTAGCAGTAATTTTAACTTCCCAAATTTGCCCCGGTTCCAATCTTTCAGAAGGAACTAATGATTCTCCATCTAATTCAGGAACCTGATATCCATTTCTATACCAAATCACATCAAAGAATAGAGGTTCTTCATCAGGATCTATTGACGACGCTAGAACTACTAAATCTTCTAGAGAATTTGCAATTCCTAATTCAGGGAATGAATCTGGTTCGCCTAAGTATCCAGTAGTACCAGAACCGAGATTAATTATTGGAATTTCAGGAGCACCATTCATTATAACTCTAGATGGAGTTGTCATTGAACTACCTAGATCTTCCCCATCACGAGGGATTACTTGGACAGACCAATGTTGATCTCGATACACTGATTCGGATGGTATCGTTAGTAAACCATCAAATTCTGGCTCTCTTTCACCATTAATCATCCAATGAATTTCACTACCTGATTCTGAATCGCCATCTAAATCAGATTGTTCCCAGATAACAGTTAGATCTTGATTAGCAGTAAGATTACCTTCCGGCAGCATAGTAATCGAAGTGACTTCTGGAGGGCTATTGAGAATAGTGATACTATCTGCATCAACCCATTCAGACCACACCAATGAATCTGAAACTCTAACACTAGCGTACCATACCTGATTTTTTGCAGTTGCATCTGAAGTAACCCAATTTAAGTCATTAAAGGCAGAAACTTGGTAACCATCTCTAAACCATCTAATCTCTGTACCTGCTAGGTTGTCTCCATCTGAGTCAAACCACCCTACTATTACCTGTAATGCATCATCAGTATATGCATTCGATCCTTGAGAAATATAAGCGTTAGCAGTGGGAGGAGAATTTGATGATCCTATTATAATTAATCCTGTAGATTTTGTCAACCCATAAGATGTTCCATCAAATGGAGTCACTCTAGCTTCCCATTCATCACCAGAACGAATCATCAAAGATGTTACTGTAAGTGTGTCATCAAGATCGCTAATTCTAACACCATCAAGATACCAACGAACCTGGGAATCCTGTTCATTATCTCCATCCAAATCAAAGTAATCATAATTCAAATTAATATCATCAATATCTGTTGGAGATTCAGGGTTTATCTCAAGATTCCTAGCAATTGGCACTGTGTTTTCTATAATAATTGGGCTTAGTGAAACAGTTTCTCCTTGATCTTCATTATCGGAAGGAGTCACCTCAACACGCCATTCTTGACTCTTAGAAATCCAAATATCAGGTACTGTTTTCATATCATCTATCTGAGCTATTTGGAGCCCGTCTCTGAACCAACGAATTGTAGTACCTTGTTCAGAGTCTCCGTCATCATCATTGTAATCATATTCTACCCCAAGACCTGTTTCTTTGGTGGGTGTAGAAGGAACATAACGAACATTTGTTGCATTAGGAGGATTATTTGTACTGGCAGTTGATTCAGGTAAATTCCAAGACCCTGTGTCCCAAGAATCCCCCGAATTCTGTCCATTCCCATTTCCATATAGAACTGCTAAAGTGAAAACTGCAGTGCCGGAACCTGCAGATGGTGACGTCCAATCTGCTGACCAACTACGGGAAGATGTACCATCATGAGTTAATTCACCATTTACTAGTTTGACATTATTGCCTAGATTACTCCATGAACCAGAATTTACATCTAAGTTAAACCCACCAGTACCGGGAATATGAGGACCTCCATCCCATGAAAGAGTGTAAGTTGTAACCGCCTCATAACCCGAAGATGGAAGTCCGTTTAGCGAAACGCTCATTGATGAACTAGAACCATGGCAAGAACATCCAGAAGTCGAACTACCAGTTCGACCAGAGGAATTTGATTGAACTACTTGGGCTGTAGAAATTAAAAATAAAACAACCAAAAACACTGCTATGCGCCGGGACATCATTATCTCTCAGGACAAAGAGATATTGAAGAAGTTACTCCATAGACTGAGTTGATTACGCCGTTGCATTCATGGATGAGTTGTAACTCGCAAGGGCATGAACACTGTAAATTCAGTTGCAATCATCGGCGCGGGAAACATGGGGTCGGGAATTGCTCAGAAGTCTGCTCAAGAACAATTTAATGTTCAAATGGTAGATCGTGAAAAAAAATGGGTTGATAGAGGAGAAGAAATAATCAATGATTTTCTTGAAGAAGCAATTCAAAGAAGAATATTCAAACCTGAGAAAGTTGAAGAAATAAAAAGTCGAATTACTGGAGTTGTTGGCACTGAAAATGTCGCACCAGATACAGATTTAGTGATTGAAGCGGTTTTTGAAGACTTCAATGTCAAGAAAGATGTTTTTAGTATTCTAGATAGAGTATGTGGTGAGAAAACAATCCTTGCATCTAACACATCATCATTATCGGTAAATGAACTGGCGAAAGCAACTGGAAGACCTGATAAATTTGTAGGTTTACATTTCTTTTACCATCCAGCAAAAAATAGATTGATTGAAATAATTCCTGCAGAGACCACCTCAGCAGAATCATTAGCAGCAGTTGAACAATACTGTAAAACAATGGGTAAAGTAGTAATTGTTTGTAAAGACAGACCAGGATTTGTAGTGAACAGATTCTTTGTTCCTTGGTTGAATGAAGCTTGTCATCTTGTTGATGAGGGCGTGGCATCAATTGCTCAAATTGATGCCGTTGCTGAAAAGGCGTTTAATATTGGAATGGGCCCATTTGCCTTGATGAATTTGACTGGTCCATCAATCGCACTACATGCTACAAATTATCTCGCAGAACAATTGAAGTGTAATCGTTATTATGGAGCCAAATGCCTAAAACAAACTATCGCTAACTCTGGGATGTGGGATATTGACGAAATAACAGAATGTGATGAGGAAACATCACAAATAATTAGTGAGAGACTATTAGGACAAGTTTTTGCTGTTTCTGCTCAGATAGTAGAAGAAGAAATATGTTCGATTGAGGATGTTGATAGAGGAGCGAAGGTTGGACTCAGATGGGCAGAAGGGCCGTTTGAAATTGCCAACAAGATAGGAATTAAAGATGCTAAAGGAATGGCGAAAAAATATGCCGAATTGGCTGGATTTGAATTGCCTTTATGGATAGAAGAAAAAGAGGGATTGTTTGATTTTAATTATATTGATACTAAAATAGACGATGATGTTGCGAAAATAGTCCTAAATAGACCTGAAGCAATGAATGCTCTGAATGAAGAAGTTGTTAGACAATTAGGAACTGTTCTTGATGATCTAAACTCAAGAGAAGAAATCTCAACAATCGTACTAGAGGGTGCTGGGAAGGCATTCGTTGCTGGAGCAGATGTCAAATACTTCGTAGATA
>Ga0209036_1001416_pt1 | contig 10205 bp, 11 predicted proteins | sample MarorgKNORR_S2LV_3_FD_188222 | JGI IMG/M metagenome (GOLD analysis project Ga0209036, IMG submission 188222) | Marine microbial communities from the Southern Atlantic Ocean, analyzing organic carbon cycling - DCM_A/KNORR_S2/LV (SPAdes) (version 2) | ecosystem: Environmental > Aquatic > Marine >... | reverse complement strand
GGTCTAAAACATTTAAATGTATTAAATTATTCATAATATATATCCTTATACTGTATATTTATACAGTATTTAATAATATTATTACTATTTAGTCAACATTAATAAATTTAAGATTCAAAAAGGCTGTTTAAATTTTTAAAAGCTTTAAACTCAATTGCATTGCCACTAGGGTCTTGAAGAAACATTGTTCTCTGCTCTCCAGGCTCACCCTCAAAACGAATTTTAGGCTCAATCAGAAAGGATTGGTTTTGCTCAAATAATCTTTTGCTTAAAGAATCAAATTGCTCAAAATTAAGAATCACCCCAAAATGAGGAACTGGAACTTCATCACCATCAACGGGATTTGAGTGGCTGGTTTGTTTTTGATCAACATAATGACATACAAGTTGGTGGCCGAATAAGTTAAAGTCAATCCAAGTATCGCTCGCCCTGCCTCTTTTACACCCTAATACATGTTGATAAAAATTATTTGCGGTAACTAAATCATTAACAGGTATTGCTAAGTGAAATGGATTCTTCATAACTTATGTTATCGATTAGATGTTAATATCAGTTGAATGCATTTCATTTTAGATAAGCCTGATTAAGGACTCTCTTCCATCAGATTCAGACTGATCTGTAGCAATGATTTTTAAATTAGATAATTTCTTTAAAGTTTTGTATACCGTAGATCTAGACATTCCAGAATTTTTAACAACTTCGCTTATATTAGAGCCTGAATCATCGAAAGCAGAAAGATTGATAACGGTATAGAAAACTTTCAGCTCATTAGGAGAGAAACTTTTTAAGTTTAATTCATTCTCTATCTCATATATTGTATTTAATGCATCAGCAATCTTAATATAAGATTCATTCATCGGTTTTTTTATCCCCCTACTAACTTTAATATTAATGAATAATCTTTGTCAATTTTTCGACAATACAAGGCTTTAGAAGAATCTAAATTTGGCGGAGAGACGGGGATTCGAACCCCGGAACCAGTTGCCCAGTTACTACCTTTCCAAGGTAGCGCAATCGACCACTCTGCCATCTCTCCAGCTGATTTGTTAGCATTTTACATTAACTAGAATCTTTTGGGGGCGTATCAAATTAATGCTTAAGAATCTCTTAAAGTAATTATTGGCGATGTATAAATAGTTTTTCTGATTGATAAAATCCCACTTATAAAAATAAATATCACACCAATGGCAAAACTCAAACCCAATATTAAAAGATTGGGAGAATATTGAAGATCGAGAAATTGACTAAAAATAATTGAAGATAAAACAATTGCAAAGATGATGGCTGTGAAGCCAGAAAGAATTCCAAGAATGAAAAATTCAGCAGCAGCAGATTGAAAAATGATTAATCTATTCGCTCCAATCGCATGCATAATTGCAGTCTCCTTTGTGCGTTGATCTCTGTTAGAAAACACAGATGCCACCAAAGCTAAAATTCCCGCAATTAATGTAAGAAGAAATATGTACTGAACAGCCAATGAAGCGCTCGATACAGTATTTCTTATTTGTTGAATAACAGCTGCTAAGTCTACAGCGGTGATTGTAGGGAATCGTTGAGTAAATAAATTCATAATATCACTCTGCTCTGAAATTTTAATACTAGTAATATATGAATTAGGGAGTTTCTGGCCTGCGCTTGGTGAAAGTATAAAAAAGAAATTAGGTGAAAAACTTTCCCACTCAATTTCACGAAAGCTTGTCACAGTTGCACTGAATTTAGATCCACCAGCAGAGAAAAGTAACTCATCACCAATTTCTAAGTTCATAGAATCAGCCACTTCAGCGTCTATGGAAACCTCTGCTTCTAGACTCTCCTCATTCCACCACTCTCCTTTACTAATCTTATTACTTTTTGGCAAAGATTCTTGCCATGTTAGATTTGCTTCTCTCTCCATTAAATTTTCAGAACTAAACTCATCTGAACCAGCACGTTTTGCAGAAAGCAATCTGCCCCGAATTAATGGAGTGTAACTAGGTGAAAAATTAGCTGTTTCCAATAAATACGAAGTCACGTTCACCAAGTCATATTCTTGTATGTTAAACAGAAAATAATTGGGCGTATCTTCCTCCAATGTTTCGCTCCAAGAATCTATTAAATCTGTTCTGGTTTCAGCCAAAACAATTAAAAATAATAGTGATAAACCAAATATGATGATCTGCAAGATGCTTTCATTGCCCCTATTAACAATGTTTTTAAGACCTATTTTCCAACCAATCCCAGATGAAAATTTTATTGAACCAAGCAAATATATTAAAGTTTTTCCTATTGCAAAAAGTGCAGCCGTAACAAAAATTAAAACCAGTAAGATATATGAAAGTAATTTTATATCCTGGAATAAGATGCCTAAAAATATGAACATTGTTACCAAAGCAACAAGATAAATAATTAGATTATTACTAATATTTATAGAGAAGTCGTTTCTTAGAATACGTATGGGCTCAGTTTGACTTAATATTTTTAGATAAGGAGATGCTGTCGCAAGTACAACAAAAATAGATGTAATAAAGCCAAGAATTACAGGCTTGAATGACGGTGCAGGTAGTTCATTAGTCAAGATTCCTTGAAGAGCAGAAATTATTAGGGATTGCAGTGCATAGCCACATAAAAGACCAAATAGAGTTGCAAAAATGATGATTAATAATAACTGCATAATTTGATGCCCTAAAATAAATAATTTTGAAGCACCGAATACCTTCATAAGAGATGCATGCAGAAGATTTCTGCTTGCATATCTCCTAACTGCCATCATCGCAGAAATTACAGAAATAATAACCGTAAAAAGGCTTGCTAAGTTAAAAAATGTAACCGATTCTCTGAGCGCCTCTCCAAGTTCATCGCCAACATCATCAGCTTGTTGAAGTCTTATATCAGCTGGCATTTCTCCAATATCATTAACAAAATTATCTAAATTTCTTTTTGATCCAGAGAACATATTTCTATAAATCACCCTGCTGCCAGTTTGAATGACTCCCATATCAGATACATCATTAATATTTACAATTGCAATTGGATAAAACCCAACAAAGCTAGAATTCCTGTCAGGAAAATCTTTTATGATACCCACTACTTTAAAGGTTTTATTGCCAATAGATATTTCACTTAAATTATTTATGCTAAGAGTTTCAGCTATTTTTGGTTCAATCCAAACACTGCCGCTTGGCGGACTTCCACTATTTTGAATAAGTGATCCATCAAAGTCTGCAATTATTAATTCTCCTTTTAAAGGGTATGATTCTGAGGTTGTTTTTATGGAAGTAAGTAAATTATCTTCATCTGTGATTATCATACTCAAGAAAGTGATCGTTTCAGCTGTGTCTAAATTATTAGCAACACCTAATTCTAAATAGTTTGGATCAATAGCTGATGCAGATCGCAAAACAAGATCTGCACCAAGAATACTTGATGCTTGAAGCTTCATTGATGTTTGAAGTCGATCTCCTAAAAAACTAACGCTAGATATTGAAGTAACAGCTAAAACTATTGATAAAGACAATATCAAAAGATCACCACTAAGCGCTTCGGACCAGAATTTATTTAGTGCATATCTAAAACCTTTAATCATAAAAGTGAACCATCAGATAACTCATATAAATCTTTGCACTTTTCTGCTAAAAGCAAATCGTGTGTGACAAGTACTAATGTGGTGTTAATTAATTCATTAATTGAAAAAAGTAAATCGGTCACAGCATTAGAGCTTTTTTGATCTAAGTTGCCAGTTGGCTCATCAGCAAATAAAATTTTAGGTTTATTTACTATCGCTCTTGCAATGGCCACTCTTTGTTTCTCACCACCACTGAGTTGAGTGGCAAAGTTTTTTGCCCTTGAACTTAAGCCAACTTGGTCAAGAGCAATTTGTGATTTTTCGATTGCGTCAGGATCTCCTGCTATTTCTAAAGGCAACATAACATTATCTAATGCTGATAATCTTGGCATTAGGTGAAAAGACTGGAAAACAAAACCCACATCCTTAGCACGGATTTGAGCTCTTTGATCTTCATTCATTAAAGTAATATTAGAGCCTAAAAGTTTTACCGATCCCTTAGTTGGTATATCTAAACCTGCCATGATGGCCAACAACGTAGTTTTTCCTGAGCCTGAAGGACCAACTAAAGAGATGGGCTTTCCTCGTTCAACTGATAAATTTATATCTTTAACTATTGTCAAAAGCCCCTCTGGACTGTTAACTTCTTTTGTAATGTTTTTAACTTCTAAAATAAGGTCTTTCAATGGGTGCCTTGGTGTATTCTCAGCTATTTTACTTTCAGTTTTCATGACAGTAAATGCTTCAGAAAGCTTATCATTAAATGAAAACACCATTGTTGTTTTAGGTGATAGTCTAAGTGCAGGATACGGGGTAAAAGCAGAAGAATCCTGGCCATCTTTATTAGAAAATACTTTAAAAAAAAATTATCCCAATCTATCAGTTATAAATGCTGGAATCAGTGGGGACACGACCTCAGGTGGATTATTTAGATTGCCTCTTCTCCTCAATAAACATCAACCAAAAATTGTAATCTTAGAGTTAGGTGGAAATGACGGCTTAAGAGGTATGTCAATTAAAAGAGTTATTAAAAAGAATCTTGAGCAAATGATTAATATGATTCAAGCAAGTGGCTCTATTGTTGTAATGATTGGGGTGGAATTACCGCCCAACTATGGAGATCTTTACACGACAAGCTTTAAGAAAATGTATGTCGATTTAGCGAATAAATACAGTATCAGTCTTATTGAAGGTTCTCTAATAGAAATGGTCTCGTCGAATTTAATGCAATCTGATGGCATTCATCCAAATCAAGCTGGTCATGTCTTGATCGAGCAAGAAGTTCTCAAAAAAATAGCGCCAATTCTATTTAATATTACTGATTAAAATCTCTAAAGTTTTTAAAAATAATTTTTTTGTTGGAGGATCTAATTGGATTTATATCGATGCCGCCTCTTCTCAAGAATCTTCCGCAAACAGTTAAATCTCTTATCTTAAATTGATCTCTCAATGTCAAAAAAATTGAGTCAATGCATGCTTCATGAAAATCACCCTTTTCTCTGAAAGATTTTAATAGCTTAATTATTTTAATTGAATCAATTGAGTCTGAAGATGAGTGAATGTAAATATTAGCCCAGTCAGGCTGTGATGTAACAGGACAAATAGATCTAAATCCTTCAAATTTCATCACCGTATTTTTTTTTATGGTTTTTAGCAATCCATTTAACTTAATTGATTTAGGCGGAGAATCATATTTGATTTTTCTTTTTACCTTGACTTTTGAATTAGTAAGTTTGGATAAATCTCTTTCAATAATGGTGTAAGCATTGATTGAATCTTTAAATTTTCTTTTATAAAAAGATGCTAAATAAATCTTGAGAGACTTAGATTCAACTGTAAAGTTAGAGTCAACAGATATTTTTATTTCTATAGTCTCTAAATTAGGTTTATTTTCTGCGTTTAGGAAAGAAAATTCATAAACATTCCAATAATCAATTCCATAATAGGACATCGTATTAATTTGTGAGCGCTTAACTGAGTCTAGGAGGTTTGGAGAATATTCTAAAACCTTAGTATTATTTTTATTACCTAAATACTTAACTTTCACTGACGTGTTCCAACACCTTTGTTAAGAAGCAAAAGACATGCCACGGTTAATATTGCAATAAATAAAAGAATCATTGATAAGGCGAAGGGTATCGATACATCGCTTACTCCCAACATTCCTTCCCTGAAAGTATTCACCACATATAACATTGGATTGGCCATAGAAATGTTTCTCCAAATATCAGGAAGAATATTTATGGAGTAAAAAACTCCACCTAGATAAATTAAAGGAGTTAATACAAATGTTGGAATAATTGAAATATCATCAAAACTATCTGCAAATATTGCATTTATAAAGCCCATAAGAGAAAAAAGGATGGATGTAAGGAGCAATACTAAAATAGTCAGCATTGGGTTCACTATGCTAAATGTAGGGTAAAAAAAGAGACTGACACAAAAAACAATACATCCAATTAAAATACCTCGAGTTACTCCTCCCATTACAAAACCAACCAATATTGCCCAATTCGGCATAGGTGAAACCAACAATTCTTCAATGGATTTTTGAAATTTAACTGAGTAAAAAGAAGAAACAACGTTCGCATAAGAATTTGTTATCACCGACATCATAATCAATCCGGGGATCATAAATTGAATATAATCTAAACCATCCATGGACCCAATTCGTGGACCAATAAGAGATCCAAAAATTACAAAATATAATGACATAGTGACAGCAGGTGGAACCAATGTTTGAATCCAGATTCTTAAATAACGTTTAATCTCTTTTCGGATTAATGTGATTAAAGAAATTAAAATTTCATTTTTTCTACTCATAATTAATTTTTCTTGACCATCTCTATAAACATTTCTTCTAACCTATTCGATTCATTTCTCATGGATGAAACGTTAATGCCTTGATCTGATAATTGATCAAACAGCTGATTGATAGATTGATCTTTTTTAATTGCTACATTTAGAGTATTTGAATCTTCTAATGAAATTTGAAAATTATCTATTGATGGAGGGTTATCAAGTGACTGATCTATATCCAACAAGAAGCCTTGAACATCAAGTCTACGTAAAAGATCTTTCATGGATGTATTTTCTATAAGCTCTCCATGATCAATAATTGCAATATTTTTACATAGCTGCTCAGCTTCTTCGAGATAATGAGTTGTTAAAATAATGGTTGTTCCATTTTCATTGATTTCTTTTAAAAAATCCCACATTTCTCTTCTAAGCTCAATATCAACACCTGCAGTAGGCTCATCTAAAATCAAGAGTTTGGGTTCATGAATCAGAGCCTTTGCTATCATCAATCTTCTTTTAAAGCCTCCTGATAGTGTTCTTGCTTGATCATTTCTTTTCTCCCAGAGGCCCAAACGCTTAAGGGTAATTTCAGTTTTTTCCATTGCTTCTTTTAGTGGAATGCCATAAAAACCAGCTTGAGTTGTGACGATATCAATAACTTTTTCAAAATTATTAAAATTAATCTCCTGAGAGACTACTCCAAGCAAACGCTTTGCCTCTGGAAAGTTCTCATCAGTATCTATATTGAAAATTCTAACTTTGCCAGCAGTTTTGGTAACCAAAGAGGCAATAATTCCAATGGTAGAAGATTTGCCAGCTCCATTTGGCCCAAGTAGTGCAAAAAAATCTCCTTCTTGGACAGTAAGATTAATTCCCTTCAATGCAACAACATCATTATCATATGTTTTTTTAAGATCAGTGATCTCAAGCGCAAATTGGTTCATGCTGTCTCTTCTTCCAATCCATCAACAAAAACAGTTAATACTAGGCCAATAAGAAGTCCAATCCAAGCACTGTAAAATGTTATAAAAAAAGCGATTAATAATGCTGTTGCCATTTCAGAATTCTTTTTTGGTATGGTCATAGCAACATAAGCACAAGCAAAGCCCGTAAGAATTAATGTAAGAGTAAGAGCCATTACCATTAAAGGCTGCATTAAAGTAACAAAAGGAAGAGTAAAGTACAAAAATGGAATTCCCATTAAATAATATGAGCCAATACCATCAAAGATTGATGGCATATGCTTGGGTCCTTTTTTCCATTGCTCTGCAACAACTACATGAACCCCTGTCCACAATGCGCCTTGGGTTGGAAAAAAGGGATTTAATAGAGAGGCTAACAAATTTCTAATTCCGACAGATAAATGAGATCTGTTTAGATCGATTGGCAATATCTCATCATCTCGATTTTTTTGTGCATCTTTTAAAACCTCAGTTGCAGTTACGAGATCACCAAAAAGGAGCATGTATCCGATAATAACTAAAGGTAAAGCATCAATGTACATCTGTAATGAAGGCAATCCAATATAGAGAGGTGAAGTCTTTTCAACCAGGCTGATAATTGCTGGGATTTTAAAACCCCACTCAATATTGAAAGTTAATTCGCCCAACAAGAAAGCGACCAAGCCAGCTATTAAAAATCCAGGTAACAAGCCAAGAGAACCAATAATTTCAAAAAATTTATTTTTGGCAGCTATTTTCTTAAAGGGATTAGAGAAAGTTGTTATAACGCAGAGAACTATTGCAACGGTCATGGAAATTGGCTGTAAAAGATATGAATCAAAATCTTCATAAAATACTTGATAAAAAGCTGCCAAAGCAGCGCCCAAAATTATTCCAGCTTTAAGCCCATTAGGAATTTTCTCAACCAATAATTTACCCCATCCAGTCAGACCAAGGACAAGAATTAAAGCAGTAAATTCAAAGCACATTGCTGCCATAAATTGAAATGCTTCTGGATTATATTTACAAACTCCATCTACACAGATATCAGACCCATCAGTAGGAACACCGTAATAACCAGCTGCAGCTAAAGCTCCCATAACAATTGGTACTGCTGGAGTGACCCATCCTGGAGCCATTGGCTCACCAAAAATTATAGGTCCTGCTGAGATAAAAGTTCCTGCGACCATACTCAGAGCAACTGCTTCTTCAAAGTTTAGTCCAAGCTTCATTGCTAATGGAGCTGCAGCAAAAGCGGTTGCACCTGAAATAACTAAACCTTGCAAAAATTCTGGAGCTCTAAACTTTATATGAATGAAGGGGATTCTTAATGTAAATGGGCCCCATTTAATGCCGGTGTTTGATGGAGTATTGAGCGTATTCATTTTGAAAGTTCTGACATGCCCTCTTCTAACCCTTTTAAAGTTAACGGAAACATCCTGTTATCAATAAGTTCTCTGATAATACATAATGAAGAAGTATAGTCCCAATGATCATCAGGCACAGGATTGAGCCATGCCACCCTATCAAAATGTGCGCAAAGACGCTTAATAGTTGCTCCACCAGGCTCCTCATTCCAATGCTCAATACTCCCTCCAGCGTTCGTAATTTCATAGGGCGCCATCGTTGCATCACCCACAAAAATTACCTTATAGTCAGCACTGTATTTATTAATGATATCTTGTACCAAAAATCTCTCTTGAGTTCTTCTTCTGTTATCCTCCCAGACTGACTCATAAACACAATTATGAAAATAAAAATATTTTAAATGTTTAAATTCTGTTTTAAGGGCTGAAAAAAGCTCCTCACATAGTTTAATGTATGGATCCATTGAACCTCCAACGTCAAAAAATATTAGAACCTTTACGTGATTTGTTCTTTCGGGAATCATATTGATATCTAAAATTCCAGCATTTCTAGCAGTCGATTTAATTGTTCCATCCATATCTAATTCAAGATCAGTGCTTTGTCTTGCAAACTTTCTTAATCTTCTGAGTGCAACTTTAATATTTCTGGTACCAATCTCCACAGAGTCATCTAAGTTTTGAAATTGTCTTTGCTCCCAAACTTTTACAGCTTTTTTTTGACCACCCTCTCCACCTACCCTGACGCCTTCTGGGTTTTGACCATTGTTTCCAAAAGGTGAAGTACCATTTGTTCCGACCCATTTATTGCCACCCTCATGTCTTTCTTTTTGCTCTTCTAGTCTTTTTTTAAACTCTTCAAGAAGCTTCTCCAAACCTCCCAAAGACTTAATTTTTTTCAACTCATCTGGATCTAGTTCTTTTTCGAATGCTTTTCGAAGCCAATCTTCTGGTATAAGGGCTTCAAAAATATCTTCCAACTTTTCTATGCCTTTAAAATAAATCTCAAACGCTCTATCGAACTTATCGTAATTTTTTTCATCTTTCACGAGAATAGTTCTTGAAAGGAAATAAAAATCTTCCATATTTGCAAATACAAGATTTTTTTCTAAAGCGCCCAATAGATCAAGTAATTCCCTTAAAGTACATGGAACACCTGATGATCGAACCGTATGGAATAGATTAATTAGCATTTATTTTGTCTGCTCTCTCCTAGACATGAATGCAAGCCTTTCAAGAAGCTGAACATCTTGTTCATTTTTTAGCAAGGCTCCATACAATGGAGGTATTGCTTTGGATGAATCTGCATTCTTCAAAATTTCATCAGGCAATTCATCTGACATTAGCAATTTAAGCCAGTCTATTAATTCAGATGTCGATGGTTTTTTCTTCATCCCAGGAATTTTTCTAACATCAAAAAATATATCAAGAGCATCTTTTACTAAAGATTTTTTAATTTTGGGATAATGAACTTTAACAATTCCTTCCATGGTTGAGCGATCAGGAAATTGAATGTAGTGAAAAAAACATCTTCTTAAAAATGCGTCAGGAAGTTCTTTT
>Ga0209036_1001415_pt1 | contig 10206 bp, 11 predicted proteins | sample MarorgKNORR_S2LV_3_FD_188222 | JGI IMG/M metagenome (GOLD analysis project Ga0209036, IMG submission 188222) | Marine microbial communities from the Southern Atlantic Ocean, analyzing organic carbon cycling - DCM_A/KNORR_S2/LV (SPAdes) (version 2) | ecosystem: Environmental > Aquatic > Marine >... | reverse complement strand
ATTCACAACGCAGGAATTTTTAGTGACGAGCAATTAAAAGAAGATCTTGATATAGATGCCTGGATGAATGAAATGAGAATTAATGCTGTGATACCCATAATTCTTGCACGAAAATTAAAGAACAACTTAGAAATGGGATCTGATAAAAAAGTAGTTTTTATATCCAGTCAAATGGGAAGCATTGATGACAATTACTCTGGTAGATTTTATTTTTATCGCTCATCAAAATCAGCTCTTAATTCCGCAGCAAAAAGTTTATCCATAGATTGGAAAGAAGATGGCATATCTGTCCTTATTTTGCACCCAGGATGGGTAAAAACCGATATGGGTGGCACAAGTGCCAAATTAGACATACCAGATAGCATTACCCAGATGATCAATGTTATAAATGATCTCAATCTTGATAACTCTGGCTCATTTTTAAATTATGAAGGAAAAAAGCTCGAATGGTAAGAGATCCTACGCACGATATTCCTGATTTCTATGATGATTTAGATAAGACCTATGACAACATATGGAGTCTCTTAACAATTGGTAAAGCAAAATCAAAATCTGAAATGCATCAAGGCTACATTGCAACAGTCAACAAGGACTACCCGTCCATAAGAACAGTAGTATTGAGACATGTAAATAAAGAAACTAATTCAATAAGTTTTCACACTGATATTCGGTCAAATAAGGTAAATGAACTTAAAGATAACGACATGATCAGTATGCTTTTTTATGATCACGGCAAAAAGATACAAATTAAAGTATCAGGCATTGCTGAAATCAATCATAAAAATGATAAAGCTCAAGAAGCATGGGCCAACACCAGATCTTTTAGTAAAAAATGTTATATTGTTGAAGTGGCTCCAGGATCGCATTCAGATACGCCTGTTTCTGGTTATCTTCCAGAACATGAAAAAGATTTACCCAGTGAAGAGATTTTAAATAAAGGCTATGATAATTTTGCGCTTGTTGAGATTAAGATTGAAAGTATTGAATGGCTTTATCTTCACCGACATGGGCATAGACGGGCCCTATTTAAACGTAATAATGAGGAATTAACCAAAGAATGGCTAACACCTTAATATGTCAATTTTAGCAGTCATACTGTTCGCTGCTATCCTCCATGCATCATGGAACGCCTTCATAAAGAATAAGGGCAATGGTTTTGCAAAAATGGTTACACTTGCATCCATCATCTCACTTATGATGGTGCCTTTCCTATTTTATGTGGGCCTACCCTCTTCTACTGCAGCAATATATTTATTTTTTGGAGTCATTGCTCACACAATGTACATGCACTCATTAACAAGAGCATATGCCATAGAGGATTTCTCGGTCGCTTATCCGTTTGCAAGAGGTCTTGCGCCCTTACTAACAATTTTGATTTTAATATTTATCTTAAACAAGACAATCTCATTAAATGAAATCATAGCAATTGGAATAATCATATCAGGTATTTTTGTTCTTTTTATCGGTAAAAGTTTCAGCTTAGATTATAAAAATGTATTGGCCTTATTGTATTTTCCCGTTTCTATAACGTTTTATACTTTAGTTGACTCATATGCGGTTAAATCTGTTGAAAGTTCCATGCAGTATATTGTGTGGCTATTTTTTTTGATGCCTATTCCAATTCTGCTTTATTCTATAAGCAATCAGCGCAATTTATTGATAACAACATTCACCGAAAACAAGTTTCCACTATTCATTGCTGCGCTTGGCTCTGTAACTTCATACTCACTTGTTCTATGGGCATATACACAAGCGCCAATTCACTACGTCGCTTCAATAAGAGAGAGCAGTATAATATTTGCCTCACTAATCGGATTACTATTTTTTAAAGAACAAGGGTTAAAGAGAAGGCTTGCTGCGGCTGTTATTTTGTTTATTGGTGTTTTCTTATTAGAATACGTATCGTAATTCAGTTTTTATTCATTGAATAAACGCAATATTAAATAAGCGATAATTAAGCCAATTATCTGAGATACAATAAATCCTAATATATGAGCAGGATCAATGCCAGTAAATGTATTTGTAAGTGATCTGCTTATGGTTACTGCTGGGTTTGCAAAAGATGTGGAGGATGTAAACCAGTAAGCGCCTGTAATGTATAATGCAACTGCAATTGCTGGATCTCGTTTTGCTCTAAGAGATAATACAATTGTCAAAAGAAGTCCTACAGAAGCTATTATTTCTGAAATATGAATATTTAAACCAGTCCTTTGTTTATCTGAAAATTCAATAAATAAATCATTAAAAATATAATTAGCGATAATGACTCCTGAAATGCCGCCAATAATTTGTAAAATAATAAATAATGACATCTCAATCGAAGTAATTTTGGATTTAAATCTAAAATATAAACTTACAATCGGGTTAAAATGAGCTCCAGATATAGGACCAAATATTGATATTATCACGTAAAGCATTGCTCCTGTTGCTATTGCATTAGCTAGCAACACAACACCTTCATTTGTGGGCGATAGGTTTTCAGCCATTATCCCAGATCCGACTACCGAAAAAACAAGTAATAATGTACCCAGATATTCAGAAAGTAGTTTTTGAAGCATTTTATTTTAGCAAGTTTTCTTTTATTAATTGATCAATATAATCAAATGTTGATCTAAAAAATTTTTTGTGATCGTCTTCGTTTAAATTCTGTTTAACAGGGTCTTCAATATTGAAATGAAATGTTTTTGGAGCACCCGGCCAGATCGGACATGTTTCGTTAGCTGCGTTGTTACAAACTGTTACAACATAATCCATTTTTGGAGAGCCCTTTTCTCCAAATAAATCCCAACTTTTACTATAAAGTTTATCTATTGGAATTTTCATTTCATTTAATAATTGCAATGCGTTGGGGTTAATAGCGCCTAACGGGTCACTGCCCGCGCTAAACCCATTTAATTCGTCATTATATTTATAATTTGTAACAGCTTCCGCCATAATGCTTCTAGCTGAATTCTGTGTACATAAATACAGCACATTTTTCATTGTTAAAGTCCTAGAGAATAACCAGCAGATCGAACAGTTCTAATTGGATCATAGTCAAAGCCGTCATTGAGAGCCTTTCTTAATCTTCTTATGTGAACGTCAACTGTTCTTGGCTCAACATAAGGACTAGTTGTCCATACATAATCTAATAATTGTTGCCTTGAAAAAACTTTGCCTTGATTTTCCATTAGAAACCTCAATAAATTAAACTCAGTGGGTCCTAAATTTATTTCTAAATGATTTCTTGAAACTTTATGGGTTGATGCATCCAATTGAATTCCCTTATATGTAAGAATTTCATTATAAAAAATCGGTCTCATTCTTTTAAGCACAGCTTTAACTCTAGCTAATAACTCATTGATAGAAAACGGCTTTGTTATATAGTCATCTACCTCACTTTCAAATCCCCTTAATTTGTCCTCTTCCTCACCTCGAGCAGTCAACATAATTAACGGAACATTTTTAGTGGATTTATTTTTTCTAATCCTTCTACTGATTTCAATTCCAGATAATTCAGGTAGCATCCAATCAATTAAAATTAAATCGTACTTAGTAGTAGAGAAAATTTTATCTAATGCAGTCTCACCGTCTAGACAGTGATCTACGTCGTAACCAGCTTTAGAAAGATTATACTTTAATAACTCAACTATTGATATTTCATCTTCAATAACAAGTATTTTTGCTCTCATATTAAGTTTGGATATCTACATCTTCCCACTGGCCAGCATTTTCCGATTTTCTTTCCAATGTTTCACCAGTAACAATAAAATGGATATCTTCTGCTATATTTTGAGCGTAATCTCCAATTCTCTCAATATTTTTTGCAATTGTTAGTAAATGAGCACATCCGTTAATTGTATCAGGATTTTCTGCCATAGTTTGCAAAAGCTCTTTATATATTGATAAATAAGTCTCATCAATATCAATATCAGAATCCCAAACTGTTATAGCTTTTTTTTCTGACATTTTTATAAATGCATCTAAAACATTTTTTATCATTATTTGAACATCATCACCCATTTGAACAATTTTTGATATTGAGTTACTCGGCATAGACACTTTGACATTAGCTACTCGTTTTGCAACATTAGTGGCGTGATCACCCATTCTTTCTAAATCATTAGCAATACTGAGAGCTGATACGACTGTTCTTAAGTCATTTGCCATTGGTTGACGCATCGCAATTATTTTATATGCGAGTGCATAAATTTCTTTCTCAAGATCATCAATCTTGTCATCTTTTTTTAAAATTTCTTCTGCAAATTCTGTATCTTTATTATCCAGAGCTTGAAGAGAGTCTTTAACTTGTTGTTCAACAAGTCCACCCATTTTAACTAAATTTGAGTTTATAAGTTCAAGTTGTTTGTCGTAAGACTCGACTAAATGATCACTCATTATCCAAACCTTCCTGTAACATAATCTAATGTTTTTTCATTCGTTGGCGTTGAGAAGATAGTTTCTGTATCGTTCACTTCTATAAGATTTCCTAAATGAAAAAAACCAGTTTTTGAGGATACTCGTGCGGCTTGTTGCATCGAATGTGTAACAATAATAATTGTATATTCCTTTTTTAAATCTTCCATTAATGCTTCAATTTTTGCTGTTGCGATCGGGTCAAGAGCTGAGCATGGTTCATCCATAAGTATTACATCAGGATTTACTGATATAGCTCTAGCAATACAAAGTCTCTGCTGTTGACCTCCAGATAAACTTGTTCCAGTTTCATCTAATCTATCTTTTACTTCTTCAAAAATTGCTGCTTTTTTTAAACTTGTAAAAACGATTTCTTCCAATTCTATTTTATCTTTAGCCAAGCCATGTATTCTAGGTCCATAAGCAACATTCTCAAAAATAGATTTAGGGAAAGGATTTGGTTTTTGAAAAACCATACCAACCCTTTCACGTAATTTTTCAACCTGTACGTCTTTATTATATATATCTTCACCATCAATTTTTATTGATCCTTCAACCTTACAAATATCAATTACATCATTCATTCTATTTAGACATCTTAAAAAAGTGGATTTACCACAACCAGACGGGCCTATAAGGGCAGTTATTTCATTTTGATTAATATCCATGCAAACATCATACAAAGCCTGTTTGTCTCCGTAATAAACGTTTAGATTTTCAACGCACACCTTTATCTTTTTGTTCATATCCATTACTTTACCACTTAGTCTCAAATTTTCTTCTAATTATTACAGCAATTAAATTAAATAAAATCAGGAATCCCAATAGAATTATTATAGCTGCTGAAGTTTTTTCTTCATACCCTCTTTCTGCACTGTCATTCCATAAATATGCCTGTACAGGAAGTGATGTAGAAGGATCTACAGGAGATCCTGGAATATCAACGATAAAAGCAACCATTCCAATCAATAGAAGCGGCGCTGTTTCTCCTAAGGCTCTAGCAATTCCAATAATTGTCCCCGTGATTGATCCAGGAAGAGCTAAAGGAACCACATGATGCATTACTGTTTGTACCTTTGAAGCTCCAACAGCTAATGCCCCTTCTCTTATTGATGGAGGTACTGATCTTAAAGAAGCTCGAGTTGCAATAATTATTGTTGGCAAAGTCATTAATGATAAAGTAATTCCACCCACTAGAGCGGTTGAGCGAGGGAGTTCAAAAGTGTTTAGTAGTATGCCTAGGCCTAATAATCCAAAAACAATAGACGGAACAGCTGCCAAATTATTTATATTTATTTCTATGAAATCTGTAAAACGATTTTTTCTCGAGAATTCTTCCAAATAGATTGCGCCGAACAAACCAAAAGGAAACGATAAAAGCAACACAAGAATCATCGTAAAGAAAGATCCAATTAATGATCCACCTAATCCAGCCAACTCTGCTTCTCGTGAATCTCCACGTGTGAAAAATGGAACATTAAATTCAAACTTAACTCGATTTTGATTTACCAATTTGTCATAAATAGAAAGCTGAAAATTTGAAACCCTACGTCTTTCTTCAGGTATACTTCTAGAATAATTCCCTTTATGTATTTGATCAATGTCGTCTGACGCTGTTAAAAAAACCTGATTTTTATTATCAATATTTTTTTTGTTGCTTATTATATATTTTTTAACATCTTCCTCAAATTCGATACTAAATAGCTTAATTATTTTTTTCTTATCTGATTTTTTTTCAATTTCAGGGAAGTTTGCATAAATGTTTTTTTTAGTAAACGAATATAAATCTATTTGTTTAATTTCTTCGTCAGACATTTCCTTAATACTCTCAAGATTTATCTCATCATTAAATTCAATATTAACGGCAATTAGGGTCCTGTAGAAAGCTGAATATCCCTTGCTGATAATATTAGTAAATAAAATCAAAACAAAAATGAGTGCTAGAGAGATTGCAAAGATTCCGTAATATCGAAATCTTCTTTCTGCCTTTAACCTCTTTTTTAAATTAGAACCTGAAATTTTAAGTGAATTATTATTCATATTTCTCCGTGTATTTCTTTACAACTCTTAAAGCGATAAAATTAAGTATTAACGTCATGACAAATAATGTTAGACCAAGAGCAAACGCAGACATTGTTTTTGGACTATCAAATTCTTGGTCGCCAATTAAAATAACCACGATTTGCGTTGTAATGGTTGTGGAAGCTTCAAGCGGGTTAGCGGTAAGGTTCGCAACTAAACCTGCTGCCATAACAACAATCATTGTTTCGCCTATAGCTCTAGATACAGCTAATAAAAATGAACCAATTATACCTGGAAGAGCTGCTGGTATAATTACCTTTCTGATGGTTTCACTTTTTGTAGCTCCCATTGCATAGGAACCTTCCCTTAAACTTTGAGGAACTGAGCTTATAACATCATCCGAAAGCGATGATACAAATGGTATGATCATTATTCCCATTACTAATCCAGCTGCTAGTGCGCTTTCAGAAGAAACCTCTAAGCCGATTGATCCACCAATTGATCTAATAAAAGGTGCGATTGTAATGACTGCAAAAAATCCATAAACAACTGTTGGTATCCCAGCTAATATTTCAATTATAGGCTTTGCGGTATTTCTTACACTACTTCTTGCATACTCAGACATATAGATTGCTGTGAGTAATCCAACTGGAATAGATACGCACATAGCTATGAATGCTATTAAAAATGTTCCTGAAAAAAGTGGAATGGCGCCAAAAGCATTTTCTATATCTGCTGTATCCGAAGCATCAGTCACGAATGCTCTTTGAGGACTCCAATTTACCCCAAATAAAAAATCAAATATCGGCACTTGGCTAAAGAAGCGAATAGTTTCATAAAGTAGTGAAAATATAATTCCAATTGTAACTAAGATTGCTATTAAGGAGCATGCAAAAAAAGAAAGTAATATAAACTTCTCAACTATTACTCTAGCATCAAAATCAAACTTAATTTTTCTATAGCTAAATAAAAGAAGAATACTTGAAATACATAAAATTATAATAACCGCAGATATATTGAAAATATTTTCTATGAAGTTAAGTTTATTTACTGCATTTACTATTAGCTCATCGTTACTGTTAAATAATTGAATTCCATTTCTAGTATTTTCTATTTGTGTAAATATTAAATCAACTTCAGAAACATCAATGCCAAGAGAATATAGGTCCGATAAAACATAATTTTTTATAAAAAAACCATCGAATACTGTAATAACAGCAAAAATTATAACTGCAGGAACTACCGACCAAATTGCAAGGTAATAGCCATAATATTTATCAAGGGAGTAAGGCCTAACGGCATCATGAACTCTAGCTTTATTTGACTTTGAGTAACCAAGATAATAACTACCTATAGCATATGAAACAAAAAGAAATAGTATGATCAAACCCATAAATACCTATAAAAATACTATAACTGGAAGAAAAAAATATTCTCCCAGTTATACTATAGTTTGTAAATTAATCTGTTGATAACGTAGTAAGATTGCTAACTCTTGATCTTATATCATCTGCATTATCATCAGACAGCGCCACAAGCCCGATGTCTGTAAGATATCCATCTTCTCCCATGGCTTTCGAACTTGTAAACTCCATTAAAAATTCTTCAATACCGGGAACAGATCCTATATGAGCTTTTTTTACATAAAACTGCAATGGACGTGCGATAGGATATGAATAATCTTGTATTCCCTCTAAAGTTGGCTCAATACCAGCAATAGATGTTGGTTTTATTTTATCCTCGTTGGCAAGAAGATAACTGTACCCAAAATATCCAAATCTTTCTGGATCCTCAGTTAATTTTTGAACAATGAGTGCGTCATTCTCTCCAGCTTCAATTACTCGACCATCTTCCCTTGATATTTTGCATTTCTTTTTTGCTTTTTCGCCTAATTCGTTCCATATTTCATAAGCGCCCGATGCTTTACAGCCTTTAACCATAATTAAAGAGTCCCACGCGTCCCTGGTTCCCGAAGTTGGAGGTGCTACTAAAACCTCAATTTTGTAGTCGGGTAATGATGGATCTATATCACTCCATTTTTGATATGGGTTTGCAACTAACTTGCCATCTACAGGAACTTCTTCTGCTAGAGCTAAATATAATTGTTCTTGATTAAAATCTGCACTTGGCGCTTCAAGACTATGGGCAAGTGTCAAGCCATCATTGCCAATTACTATTTCAATAATTTCAGTAACTCCATTTTTCTTACACAATTCGATCTCACCAGCTTTAATTACTCTTGATGCATTTGTTATATCTGGATGATTAACCCCCACACCAGCGCAGAATAGTTTCATGCCTCCGCCTGTACCAGTGCTTTCAATAACTGGTGTCTTAAAACCAGATTTACCAAATCTTTCTGCAACAACTGTTGCATATGGATACACAGTTGATGAACCCACTATTTTTATTTGATCTCGTGCGTATGAGGTTCCTATGAAGGATCCCAAAGCAATTAAGGTTACGATGAAAACTTTAAATAATTTCATTTATTTCTCCTATTTATTAAGTTTTTTGATTCTTCTAAAAATTACTTAATGAACGTTACAAATGTATTAAAAGAATGTTACAAAATTATTACAGTAATGATATTTCTAAATACTTGTATTTATTGTATTTTTTTATGAAATTGGCGCTTCGGGCAATTGAATAGTAAACACACTGCCTTTATTTATAGTACTTGAAATAAGTAAATTTCCTCGATGCTTATTTAAAATGTGTTTAACAATTGTTAAACCTAAGCCTGTTCCTTCAATTGATTTAGATCTTGATTTATCAACTCTAAAAAAACGTTCTGTCAGTCTATGAAGGTGTTTTGCAGGAATTCCGTCACTTTGATCTTCTATTTTAACTTCAATGATATTTTTTTTAAATAAAGAAAGACTTTTATTGTCCTTATTTTCTTTTTTTTGAAGACTGACATTAATTTCAGAATCATTGTTTCCATATTTGAAAGAATTTTCAAATAAATTTGAAAATAGTTGTATTAGTTCATCTTCATTGCCAAGAATATGGTGATCTAGCATATTTGAGTTGATTTGTATTCGCATATTCTTACTAGATAGTTTTTTTGTAAGATTCTTTTGAATGCGTTCTAAGCATTTACTTAAATTAATTTTAGTTGTTGGATGAACATGTTCGTTGCTTTCTATTTTAGAAACAGTCAATAAATCATCAATTAATCGATCCATACGATTAGCTTCATCATTTATTATATTGAGGAATTCTTCTTTTGAGTTTTCATCATTTTTTGCGGTTGTACGAATTGTTTCTATAAAGCCTATAATTGTTGAAAGCGGTGTCTTTAATTCATGACTGACATTTGCTACAAAAGATGCTCTAATTTTTTCACTATTCCTTTGAATTGAAATATTCTTAAGAATTATATAAATAAAATTATTTTCATTATCATTTATGCCAGGATAAATTGTTACTTCATAACTAAGTCCACCTGTATTGTCAGATATATTTCTATTTATTGAATATTCAGCCTTAGATGTAGTGTTTTCAGCAATAGTCTCATCTAGACTGTCTAATATTTCGGGATCTCGAATTAGATTTGTTATAATCTGAGTCGTATAATCATTTTCAAAAATTTCTATAGAATGTTCGTTTTGAAAGATTATTTTTTTATCTCGGTCAGTAATAATTACTGCATCGTCTAATTTATTTAGAATATTAAATAAATTTTCGTTTTCGATCATATTTACTTAATCAATTAAAAACTTGTCTGTTTATAACTGTTTAAGTATTTAAATGGAAGGTAAATGGCAGTGAATAAGATTACTG
>Ga0209036_1001413_pt1 | contig 10210 bp, 10 predicted proteins | sample MarorgKNORR_S2LV_3_FD_188222 | JGI IMG/M metagenome (GOLD analysis project Ga0209036, IMG submission 188222) | Marine microbial communities from the Southern Atlantic Ocean, analyzing organic carbon cycling - DCM_A/KNORR_S2/LV (SPAdes) (version 2) | ecosystem: Environmental > Aquatic > Marine >... | reverse complement strand
CTCATCATTCATTATTACTTCATTCCAGTCACCATAGACATGCTTAATATTAAATTTTCTAGCAACTTTATCTCCTGATGAGATTGGCCTGTTAGCCACTGCTATAACTTCTACATCTTTTTGCTCTATTAATTTTGGAAGATGGGCTGAAATAGTATTTCCACCTGCACCAATTACACCTACTTTAATCATAAAAATTTATATTTTATTTTGCGGGTCTCTAGGAGTGAAAGCGGAATCTGAATCAGTCTCATTTGGGAAAATGTATTTTCCCGGCTTAAAAAAAGAAGATGCCAAGCCAAATAATGCAATAAATAATCCTGACTTTTTAAGAAATGCTCTTCTATTTTGATATTTTGAATCCATTTAAATAATCCAAACTCTAATTTGTTAACTTAAATACAAGTATATTTCATAATAGCAAAGTTGCAAACAAATAATTGTTGAGTAATTTAGTATAAAATACAACACATTTTTTAATGATTTTTTTTAATTCATGTTAGGTACAATTTATGTTGATTATTATGGGTATTCCATGTTATCTTTTTTCTAGGAAATTTTAATGAGTCGAGAGGTTATTAATGGATCCAGGAATTTTATCGGTGGAGGACTGGCAAACTAGACTACTTGCATTACGATTAATGTTTGTTTGCCTTGTGCTTGCTTTTACTGCTGCAGGATCACTTGTTATAGCTCATGCTGTAATACCGTCTGCAGTTGATTCTGGAACTTTAAGTAAAAAATTCAACAAATACAGATTACCTTTGTATGTAACCGGGGTTGTTGCATTTGTTTTAGATGTTGCTATTTTCTTGTATGCACTTTCATTGGCTCTTGGAATAATTTCTGATATTTATCCTAGTTTCTGGCAGTAGGTGAGAAAATCTTGAAAAAATTGTTAGACATACTTTATATGCCTCTCTATATCGCTGCGGATATTGTAGAAATAATTAAAGAAAAAGATAAAACAACTCCAACATGGCTAAAACTTTTAACTCCTGTTCTGGCAATCGGTGGATTAGGAATTTTTGCGGCTTTAAGCTTTGTTCAAGCATTTGTTATGACTGCATGGTTCGGAAATCCTCTTCCTGTATTAGGATTTGACCAAAGCCCGGAACAGCCGATACATTTCCCTCACACTATTCATGCAGGTGTTGGAGACCTAATTGATTCAGAAACTGGACAACCTTACGTTTCTCCTTCAGGAGATATGAGGGTAAATGATGATGGATCCCCAATGCAGGGTCTTGGGATGGATTGTACTTACTGCCATAAACAGGTTGTTGAGAGAGCTTGGTCAGGGGTACCGCCAGTAGAATTATGTATATCTTGTCATAAAGTAATTGGTGATTCTGACAACGAACAGTTAACTAAATTAAGACAAAAAGGGTTATACGAAGAAACTAAATCTCCTATAAACTGGGAAAGAGTTCACAGAATGCCTGACCATGTAAGATTTAATCATGCTCCGCATATATGGTACTTAACAGAAAATCCAAATGCTATTCAAAATAAACCAGTTGATTTTGAAACTTTACCTGACGGAACTGTGAACGCTTCCAAAGTCTGTTCGACTTGTCACGGAAATGTAGCTGGAATGGAGCAGGTTGCACAAGTTCAACCATTGAAAATGGGTCAATGTGTTGCTTGTCATAGAGCAAATGAAGCCTCAGTAGGATGTGAAACATGTCATCACTAGATAAAGGAAATAATCTTTCTAGGAGAAAATTTCTTGGCCTTGTGGGAGGTACTGCATTAGGTGCATTTATTTTTGAAGCATGCGGGGTTCCTGAGCAAGAATTTATTATTCAAGCTCCGGTTGATATGCCAGAGGATTATGTGAAAGGTGAAGATGATTGGTATGCAACTTTAAGCGATACATCGGGTCATGGAGAAAGTCTTATTGTTAGAATCATGCAGGGTAGAGCAAAAAAAATTGAAGGTAATCCTGACTTCCCCAATACACTCGGAAAACATAAAACCGTTTCTGAAACTGAATTGCAAAGTCTATACCACCCAGACAGGATATCTGGGCCGTTATATAGAAAAACAAGTAGTGGAAATCACAGGCCAATATCTTGGAATGAAGCAAAATCAATAATTAATAATTCAACTACTTCTCAATCAACGAAATCAATTATTACAAAGCCACTGCGTGGGCTTAATAGAGGATTAGTTGAAAAATATGCATTAGAAAAAAATATGAAGCATCTTTCGCTGGCATCCTTAAGGGATAACTCGATGTATGAATCAGCAAAAGATGTTTTTGGAACTAAAGATTTACCTTATTTTGATATCAAAAATTCTGATTTAATTATTTCATTTGGTTTAGACTTTCTTGGAACTTGGGGGCCAGTAGAATACGAATACCAATTTGGCAATTTTAGAAGCAAAGATGAAAGAGGGTATCTTTATCAAATTGAACCAAGAATGTCTTTGACTGCTGCTGCTGCTGATAAATGGTTATGTAGCGAACCAGGAAAAGAAGGGTTGATTGCATTATTGATAGCTGACTCATTATCCAAGAATGAAAAAATAAATAATGAAGATGTTGAATATTTTAAGAAAATTTCAGGCATTCAAGAAGTTAAAGAACTAAATAATACTAATGTTAGCCTGGATGCTAAATCAGTTGGAAAAGCAACTGGAATCGATTATCACGCCATAGAAAAATTAATTGAAAAAATAAATTACTCAATTGATAAAAATAAGAAAATAATGTTTTTATCTGGCGGATGTATATCTGGCTACTCTAATTCCAGAAGTTTAAATTCTTTAGTTTATGGACTAAATTATCTAACTAATTCAATAAATAATGAAGGTGGAATAATAATAAATCCTGAAAATGAATTAGATTACATATTAGTTAACGGTGAAGCTATTAATATGCCATCGAGTTCTTCTTGGAATTCTCATGAAGATTGGTCAGAGGAAATAGCAACTTGGGAATCAGGTGGCCAAGACCTAGTTATAATTAATAATGTAGATTTGGTTAATGAAATCCCAGGAAAAAAAAGATTAATTGATGCAATCAATAACGTTAAACTTTCAATTGGTTTTGGAATTATTGTTAATGACACATTAGAAAGATGTGATTTAATTCTCCCATCAAATACAAGTTTACAATCATGGAGCTCCGATATCCCTGAGCCTAAAACAGGTTACCAGTCATATGGTTTTGGCCAGCCTGTTGCGACAAAACCTCTTTTAAGGGACGGGTCTCAAGTTCTATATGATTCTAAGAGCTTTAACAATGTACTTCTTGATGATTTAGATGGAAATCTTTCTGGTGTTTCATTTATGGATATATGTAAACAGCTTTCTGACACTATTTACGATAGCAATTCTTATAATAATTCTTCAATTGTTGCGTCAAACAAAGATGATTTTTTTAGGGGCATAATGGCTAGAGGAGGATGGTGGAATACTAATCAAAAATCTGTTAATCCAAAAAAACCAAAAATTAATGTGATTAATTCTGTTTCCAGTGTTAAGAAAAATAAAAATGAATTTTATTTAATACCTTTTAAATCTCATGTATTTGGCGATGGCAATTCTTTGTCTAATCCTTGGGCCTTAGGTTCACCTGACCCATTAACTTCTATTACTTGGGATACATGGGTTGAAATGAATAATAAGACTGCTGAAGAGCTTAATATAAAGGCTGGAGATATTGTTGAAGTTAAATCAAAAGTGTCCTCAATAGAATTACCAGTTTATGTACATCCTGCCGTACCTACTAATACTGTTGCTGTTCCAATAGGCTTAGGAAAAGAAAATTTTACAAGGTATGCAAGTGGAAGAGGAGCAAATGTTGTTGATCTGATTGACTCTAGTAAACTTAATGAAAATGGAGACATAATGTGGAATTCGACGACTGTAATAATAAACAAAACTGAAGATAGTAAAAAAATATCCAAATTTGAGGGTAATGTCCCTGCGGTTCAAATAGAACCTGGTGTGCCAATATTGACTTTGGCTCCAGGCGAAACTGCCGAAGAAGGTTTTCATAGAGCTCATGAAGAACATCTTGATCATACCTTCGGGGATCATTTTGGAGACGAACATTCTAACGAGAAAGGTGATCATTAATGGTAGCTGAGAAACAAAGTAAATTTAAATGGGGTATGGCAGTTGATATCGATAAGTGCAATGGTTGCCAAGCTTGTGTAATAGCTTGTCAATCAGAAAATAACATTCCAATTAACACGGAAGACAACTTTAAGGATGCTAGAGGGATTGAATGGATTAGAGTCGAGAGGTATTGGGAAGGAGAATTTCCAAACGTAAAAGCTAAATTTATACCAATATTGTGTATGCATTGTGATAATGCTCCATGCGAGCCTGTTTGTCCTGTTTATGCTAGTTATCATACTGTTGAGGGACTTAATGTTCAGATTTATAACAGGTGTGTAGGAACTAGATATTGCGCTAATGGTTGTCCTTATTTAGTTAGATTTTTTAATTACTGGGAGCCTGAATGGCCAGAATCATTTCAAAATCACTTAAATCCTGATGTAACAGTGAGGAGTAGAGGGATTATGGAGAAATGCAGTATGTGCATACAAAGAATTAGAAGAGGAACTAGAAATGCTAAAAGGGATAAACGAGATGTTGTCGATGGGGATATTTCTCCCGCATGCGTCCAGGCTTGCCCAACTGATGCATTAGTATTTGGAAATCAAAAAGACCCTGAAAGCAGAATCAATAAAATGAAAAATGATAAAAGATCTTACACATTGCTTGATCACCTCAAAACAAATAGCAATGTGTGGTACTTAGCTAAGGTTGACCCAGATATAGAAGCACACCATGGAGAAGGAAGTCATAAGGAGGATTCTCATTAGTGAAGTATTAAACAATCAGGAGGAATTTAACGCTGCTACACAAAACTTAGTTTCTACAACTAAGGAGGATATGGGCGGTAAATTTAAACTTGTTTTTGGTATTTTTGGAGCCTTAGCTCTATTGGGATTAGTTTCATTGATAATCAAAATTACCCAAGGTTTTGATGATAAGTCTTCATGGGGATATTATTCTGCAATTGTTTCTTTGCTGTTTGGTGTTTTTGGAACAGCACCAATGGTCGCAATAGCCCCAATGATAGCAAAAGCAGATTGGCATAGACCAATATCTAGGATTGCCAACATGTTCACTGCAGCAGGTCTTTCAAGCGTGATAATGGTATTCCCGTTAATCTTCGCTTTACCCCCGCTTGTTGTTGGAGGCTATAGAAGGAGATCAATATGGTTTGATGCTAATATCTATACTCCTCATGTATTTTTTGGCTTAGCTGTCGTTGGATTATTTTTAATTGGGCTTGGAATGCTATGGGTAACATCAATACCTGACCTTGCATCAGTGAGGGATCATTCTACCGGCAGAAGGCAAAGAATAGCCAAGGTACTTTCAAGAGGATTTATTGGGACTGAAAGGCAATGGATAAGTCTTAGAGCAAGAATTGGAATGATGAGCACATTTTATTTTATGTTTTTAATATTTGTTCATATTCTTTACAGCATAAACTTTAACTTAGAATTAGTTGCAGGATGGAAAGATGCAATCTACCCAATGTATCATGCTATGACTGGAATTCAGTCTGGTATTGCCACTATTATGATTGCAGTTTATCTAATCAGGAAATACTACAAACTTGAAGATGTAATTAAAATAGATCAAATTTGGGGCTTAGCTAAATTAATGTTTGCAGCCACAATTTTTTGGTTTTACTTTTTCATATGTGCATTTATGATTTTCTGGTATGGAAAGTCAGCCATTAATGAAATGACCATTAAAATTTTAGTTAATGGGCCTTACATGTGGGTATTCATTGGAGCGTTTTTGTTAAGTTTCATTGTCCCGTGGTGGATAATTATTTGGAACCCTGTCAGAACAAATCCTCCTATGTTAGTTTTAGTTGCTGTAATAACATTAATTGGTTGTGTTTTAGATAGAATCAGACTTTTCGTAATTTCATGGCAAGTTTACGGAGAAGACACCATACATTTAAGATATATTCCATCTGAAGATATTCCTGACAGCATGATAATGCCAACAATTTTAGACGGGACATTGTTTGTTGGATTTATATCATTAGGAATATTTATGTTTCTTTTGATGAGCAGATTGATACCTATTGTTTCTATTTGGGAGAAACATCAATCAATTTTATTAACCAAGCATATTAAATTTTACAGAACTGAAGTATATGCAGTAGGAAAGCCAGATTAAATGCAACAGAGAAGAATACTAAGTGAAAAACAAATAAATAGTGAATTGCTAAATGGTAATTTGGCAACTCCAAAATGGTATTTTCCTGTAATGGGGGTTTTAGGTATTGCTGTCGTAATTGGATTCAGCACAATTTTATATATGTTTAATAGAGGGCTAGGTGTTACCGGTTTGGCGAGACCAGTGTATTGGGGTCTATTTATAACAACCTTTGTTTTTTGGGTTGGTATTAGCCATGCAGGAATTATGATTTCTGCTATCCTTAGGCTTACCCAGGCTGAATGGAGGAGGCCTGTTACAAGAGCTGCTGAACTTCTAACAGTGTTTTCTTTATTGACTGCCCTTTTCTTTCCTTTGATGCATGCTGGCAGGCCATGGAGAATAGCATATTGGCTACTTCCATATGATTTTGCCAGAGGTATATGGCCAAATGTAAGATCACCACTATTTTGGGACCCAATTGCAATCGGAACATACCTAACTGGAAGTACTTTATTTTTATTCGTTGCTCTTATTCCTGACCTTGCGATTCTCAGAGACAGAACTACAGGAATTAAAAAAGGTGTCTACACTGTACTTGCTTTAGGATGGAGAGGTAATCCTCGCCAATGGCAACTGCAAGTTGTTGCAGGTATTCTTTTATCTGCATTAATGCTGCCAATTTTCGTTTCTGTGCATTCAATTGTAAGTTGGGACTTTGCTGTTACTCCAGCAGTTGAAGGTTGGCATTCTACAATTTTTGCACCTTACTTTGTGATTGGAGCTGTGCATTCAGGTGTATCAGCAGTGGTGACAATGATGTGCTTGATGAGATGGCTCTGGAAATGGAATAATTACATAAGACCAGAACATTTTGATGCACTTGCAAGACTACTAATTGTTGTTGCAACTGCATGGTTAGGTTTCACATTTTTAGAATTAATATTCTCTCTTTATGGTAGAGATGCCCCAGAAATAGCATTAAGAGAACTTCAAATATTTACATGGCCTTGGAATTTAATATTTATTACATTTTTACTTACTGGCTACATTATCCCTGTGGGGTGCTGGTTGTTTAAAAGGTGCAGAAATAATATTGCAGTAATGTTTTGGACTACGATTTTAGTAAACGTTGGGATGTGGCTAGAGAGATTCTTAATCATTGTTCCGGGTTTAGCTAGAAAGCAAATCTTCGTTTATACGTGGGAAGGTTATTGGCCAAGTCCAGTGGAGTGGATAATTATGGCTTGGTCCTTTGCTTGGGTTTCTTTCTTAATGCTTCTTTTTGCTAGATTTTTTCCTTTAGTGCCTTTATTTGAAGCAAAAGAAAGTCAAGTTTTTACTACAGAAATGAAAGTTGGGAGAGCAACTGTCCCAATGGTTATAAGAGAATGATGGAGGTATATCATGTCTAATTTAAGTATGTTGGGTCTTTATGACAACCCAGATTCAGCTGCGGATGCACTAGATGCATTGCACGAAGCCGGTTTTGATTCGAATAACTTTGATGTATTAACTGGAACGCCATATCCTGAAGGTGCTTTTGGAGAACACGTGCCTCAGCACAGACTTTTTAGGTTTCCGTTATTTGGTGCAATAGTTGGATTAACATTAAGCGTCTTCTTAACTACATCTACTCAAATTATTTATCCTCTAGTTACTGGAGGTAAACCAATATTATCTATATTTGCAATGCTAGTAATTATGTATGAAATGACAATGTTATCGGCGGTAGTAACAACAGTAATTGGTATTTTATTTGAATCAAGATTACCTGACATTTCTATGAGTGTTTACGACACTAGGATAACTGAAGGTTTGATTGGAGTTTCTTTAAAATGTACAACAGATAAAAAAGATATTGCAGAAAAAGCTCTTAAAGATGCAGGTGCAATGGAAGTAAAATCATCAGGAAAATAAATTGAAAAAAAGTAACTTCAAAATAAATAAATTTCATTTTTTGGCAGTTAGTCTTTTTGCTTTTATGTTATTGGCACCAACTTGCCAGAGCGGTATAACTCAAAGAGGAACTTATCCTATAGAAATTTTTTCTGAAATGCACTATTCTCAGGCATACAAAAATCAAGAACCTCCTAGGCTTGATTCAGTTGAGACTGCTCAAAAATTTTTAACTCCTGAAGTAAGAAATAATAATTCAAAATCAGTTTTAGATATGAATCCTAACTTTACATATGACCCTAAATATGGATCGGAACTTTACAGAATTAACTGTTCATTCTGTCACGGATTGCAAGGCATGGGAGACGGAACAGTTGCTCCACATATTAGCTCTGAAGATAGTTTTTATGCTACAACGCCATCCGAAGAAGTGCCCGGGTCTGGGATGGGAGCTTACAAAGCTGTTCCACAGCTTCATAATCTATCTATAAGATTACAAGGTAAAGACAAGGCAATGAACAGGTTAGAATACATGCTGAAGATGGAAGCTGGAAATGTTGGTTTGGGACCAATGCCTAGTTTCTTGTGGGTATTTACAGACGAGCAGAGAAATCACGTAATTAACTATATTGTTGATGAAGAAAATGGTCTTGCTTCTTATTCAAAATAAGCCCATTAATCTATTTTTAATATAATATTTTTATATGATAAAAAATTATAAATTTAATCTAGTTATTATATTAATACTATTATTTTCTTTGGGGTGCATTACTAATATAAATGAGAATAATAATAGAAATTATGATTTATATTCAAAAATAATGTGTCCAGTATGTGACGGACAAACAATTGGAGAATCCCAGGCATCAATTTCAAATGACATGAAAAATATTATAGATTTACAAATTTCAGAAGGAAAAAATGATGAAGAAATATTAAGTTATTTCGAAGAAAGATATGGAACTGAAATTTTAGCTTCACCTCCCGGACAAGGTTTTAATAGATTTGTTTGGATAACTCCAATTGTTTTTATTGTCGCAGCATTTCTAATTTTTTCAGGATGGTTAAAATATTCTGTTAAGGAGAAGGTCTCATGACAACTTCAAGCCTTGGACTGAGTTTCCTGATTTTGACTATGAATTTAAGTATTTATTCAATTTTGGGTTCAATTATTGGAATAAAATTGAATAATATTCAAATAAAACAAAGTTCAAAAAATGCAGCGTATTGCACCTTTATAACAACTTTCATTTCTTCAATTTGTTTGGTTTATGCCTTTGTTACAAATGACTTCTCAATAAAATATGTTTTTAATCATAGCAGTTTATCAATGAATCCCGCCTATACATGGGTAGCAATGTATGCAGGAAATGAAGGCTCTTTATTGTACATAGCACTGATAATATCTTTATCAATTTTATTAGTTTTAAAATTTAAGCCAAAAGATATGATTGAGTCAGAATCTCATCTTATTGCTTTGATGTCCGGTTTTTTACTTTTCTTTATTTCTGTGATGGTTTTTTTTGCAAATCCATTTGATACATTTCAAACAAACATTCCTTCTGACGGAAGAGGAATGAATCCACTATTAGCACACCCAGGTATGTTTTCACATCCACCATTACTTATGGCAGGGCTTGCATCAATATCTATTCCATTCTCTCTAATTACAAGCATGATTATGACAGGCACTTTTAGGAATAATGGACTAGACTTTGTAAGAACTACATCTTTGATTGTATGGTGCATTCTAGGGGTTGGGCTTTTATTGGGATCTTGGTGGGCTTATACAATTCTTGGCTGGGGAGGATATTGGGTTTGGGACCCAATAGAAAACGTTGGACTTATGCCCTGGCTAGTAATGACAGCCTTTATTCATTCGATAATTGTTCAAAGAAGAAGAGGAATGTTTAGGGTGTGGAATGTTGTTTTAATTTTCTTAGCATTCGTATTAGCTCAATTTGGTATGTTTATAAATAGAGGTGGGCCTGTAGTTTCTGTGCACTCATTTGCAGCATCAACTCTAGGTTATATTTTCTTAGGATTTATGGTCCTAAGCGCCCTGTTTTGCGCACTAATTTTTATTGCAAATTACAATAAA
>Ga0209036_1001411_pt1 | contig 10217 bp, 8 predicted proteins | sample MarorgKNORR_S2LV_3_FD_188222 | JGI IMG/M metagenome (GOLD analysis project Ga0209036, IMG submission 188222) | Marine microbial communities from the Southern Atlantic Ocean, analyzing organic carbon cycling - DCM_A/KNORR_S2/LV (SPAdes) (version 2) | ecosystem: Environmental > Aquatic > Marine >... | reverse complement strand
ACTGTTCTGACATCCACTTTGTTTTTTGATAACCAGTTCCATCAGGGCAAACTCCGTTGGCACTCATTAAAATAAACCTATTAACACCAGAATCTGCAGCAGCATCAATAGCATCGACCGCTCCTCCAAAATGAAGATTTTCGTAGGTAATATCTTTGGATTTGAATTCTCTAATAATTCCTATAGTGTAGATCACCGCATCTACTCCTTCAATTGTTTTCTTAACGGCTGCTTTATCATTTATATCGCCGATTATCAGCTCACAATCTCCAACTGATGGAACTTTGTATATGGACTCTGAGCGTACCAATAACTTAGGAGAGTGACCTTCAGCTAATAGATTTTCAATTATGTAGGAACCAACGAAACCAGTTCCACCAAATACTGCAACTTTCATATTTATAAATTAATCCTCAGTTATTTTTATATAATACAAATTTAAATTAAACATTAATACCATGTCAATCATAAATGAGCGTTTTAAGCGTTTTTATTAAAAATTCTTCCAAAAAAACCTTTAACGTCTTCAATTATTAAATAACTTGTAGGCACTAGTATTAGGGTTATCAATGTTGCAAATAAAACTCCATAAGCAAGTGAAATAGCCATCGGAATTAAAAATTGCGCCTGAACACTTTTCTCAATAAGAAGTGGGAATAATCCAACGAATGTGGTAATGGATGTAAGTAGAATAGGCCTAAATCTCCTTGGCCCAGCAGCAAGAGCCGCCTCAAAACTTGTCTTACCATCTTCTCTTTTATATCTGTTTATAAAATCGACCATTACTAGACTATCATTGACTACCACACCGGACAATGCAACTATACCTATGATAGAAAGAATAGCCAAGTTCATTCCCATTATAATGTGACCTATCACTGCACCGGTAAAACCAAAAGGTATTGCAGACATTATAATAAGCGGTTGCAAGTAAGATTTGAATGGTACAGCTAGAAGTACATAAACAATAAATAGTGCTAACGCAAAGTTTTTAAATAGTGAACTGAGAGTGTCTCTTTGTTCTCTCTGCTCACCCTCAAAACTATAATTTACGGCTGGATAATCTCGAAGTATTGGCGCTATATGCTCTGTTTCAAATTTTGCTAATATTTCGTTTGCATTAGCTTCACTCAAATCAACGTCTGCAGTTATACTTATAGACCTTTTTCTATCCGTTCTTGTAATGGTAGAATAACCGCTGGATAATTCTCCTTGAGCCACTTGGCCAAGAGGTACTTCAATATTATTGCCAACTCTTACATTCATTTGTTCTAAATTATTTAAGCTAACCCTTTCATCTTTTGGGTAGCGCAAAAATACCTTAACCTCATCACGACCACGTTGAACTCTTTGAACTTCATCCCCATAAAATGCTTGCCTGACTTGCCTAGCAAGTGACGCCATTGTAATACCGTAATTTTGCGCCTCTGGAAGTAAATTTAGTTTGATCTCATCTTTTCCTGCGCTAAATGAATCCTTTATATCAAACACTCCTGCATAAGTTTGCAATTTATCTTTTAGCCTAACAGTTACGGCTTTTAAATCTTCTCTATTAACACTTGAAAGCTGAATTTCAATTGGGGCACCAGAGGTAAAAAGGTCGGAATCAAAAGTAACTTGTTTGACTCCAGGTATTGGTCCGGTCAATTCTCTCCATATCTTTGAAATTTCAACGGTACTAATCGGCCTTTCCTCTCCAGGCGCTAATTCAATAACACATTCTGCTAGGTGTGATCCAAAAAAATTTGCATCTAAATTACCTGGCCCTCTGGCAGATTGAGTTTTAATTGGCTGGTCTCCAGCTGTAGAGACCATATTTATAAAAATTTTATTCTCTGGATATAATACTTCCAATGAATCTTTAAGCCTAAATGCAGATTTTTCAACTTGCTCTAACCCAGACTTTGTTAAAGACACAGGAGTGCCTTCAGGATATTCTACCCCGGCTATAACTATATCAGCTTCAAGAGGTGGGAAGAAATTAAATCGAATAAATCCACTTGCTACCAGGCCAACCGTTAAAATAAAAATTGAAATTGCTATTGCGATTGTATTCCCTCTATTTCGTAGAGCTAATTCTAAAACAGGGATGTAACGATTTTTTATAAAGCTTTGTAACCAATTGTGTATTCCTAATTGTATTTTAGACCACCAAGCTAAAAATTTGTTTTCTTTTTTATCCTCATCCACTTTCATATGAGCTAAATGAGCAGGTAAAATAGTTAAAGATTCTATAAGTGAAAAAAATAAGACCACAATTGTTACAACGGGTATGATCTTCCATATTTTACCTATTGCCCCTTCAACAAGAATCATTGGCGAAAAAGTAACCATCGTGGTAAGGACGGCAAATATCACCGGTTTTGCAACTTGATACGCGCCCTCAAGCGCAGCATCAACACCGCTAAGACCTCTTTTCAAATGGATATGAATATTTTCACCAACAACAATCGCATCATCTACAACGATACCTAGAACCAAAATAAAAGTAAATAAGGATATCATATTAATGGAAACATCAAATAAAGGTAACAACCAGAAGCCACCCATGAACGATATTGGAATACCAAGTGAAACCCAAGCTGCTAGCTTTGGCTTTAAAAATAAAGCTAAAACGATTAAAACAAGCCCGAGACCAAGATAGGCATTTTCAGTTAAAAGTTCAATCCTACCTCGAAGTATTACGGATTCATCTTTCATGGTTGTTAAAGATACACCAGGAGGCATAACAGGATTTTTTTTCTTAATATATTCGTGCACAGCATCTGCTATGTCTAAAGCATTCTGATCACCAGTTCTATAAACTCTAATTAATAATGCTGGCTCACTGTTAAATTTTATATCATACTCAACGTCTTGAAAACCATCTGCAATTTCAGCTATATCTCTAAGGAACACTGTCGAGCCATCTGCTAATGATAAGACAGGAATAGCTCCATACTCTTCGCCAGTGTAGGCCTGACCTTTAGAACGAATTAAAATTTCACCATCATATGTTTCTATAGCACCTCCAGGTACATCCATAGATGACGTACGGATTTTATTTGCTACATGATCAAATGAAATACCATACTTTTGTAATGTATTTTCAGATATCTCAATCGAAATCTCTCTTGGTTTTTTCCCCAATCTTGTTTGCGTGATTTTTGGAAGTTCACTGACCTCATCTCTTACATTTTCTGCAATATTAAGTAAACTAGCTTCGTCTACATAACCATGGACAGCTATAGTAATTACTTCCGGCTGACCATCGAAGCTCCTTATAGTTGGCTTTTCTGCATCATCTGGGAAAGATGTTATGGCATCAACTTGGGACTTTACTTCATCTTTTACTTCATCAATATCATACCCATTTTCAACCTCGATGTTTATCGAACCATAACCTTCATTTGATGAACTAGTTATTCTTTTTAACCCATTTATGCCCTGCACCTGCTCTTCAACTTTTACACATATTGATTCTTCAACATCTTCTGGAGATGCACCTGGATACACTACGGAAACGTTAATTATAGGAATGGTAATATCTGGAAAAACTTCCATCCGTAACCTAGATAAAGTGAAAATACCAGCAATAATAATAAATACCATTAGCAGATTTGCTGCTACAGTATTTAAGATAAACCATCGTATAATATTTTTCATAAATCTAATTTTCTCTTACTGGCATTCCATCAACATATGAGTCCAACCTCGTGGTTAACACTCTATCATTTTTCTCTAAGCCATCAGCAATGAAAGCAAAATCTTTCTCGTACCTGATTACTTCAACAGACTTTTTCCGCAACACATTTGTTTCAACAACCCATATCATATCATTTTTAACTGCACTTCTAGGAACAATTGTAATACCATCATATAAAAGACCATCTATCTCTGCATTTACAAACATTCCAACCTTTAACTTTTTATTCATCGTATTCATCGGGATAGTAGCAATGACAGAGATCATTCTGGTTTTAGGATCTATCTGAGACTCGGCTCGTACAATAAATCCACTAGACTGAAAGGTGTCTCCACCATAACTCGTTGTTAAAGCCACGCTCGGTCTTTTAGCTTTTAATAGACTGGTCCCATCTAGAGGAACTCCTAAAAAAGGAATGTCTTTATCAGCTATCGGAAGCCTGACCTCTAAATTCAATGTGTTGTAAATATCGGCAATTCTAGATCCTGGCACAAGGTTTGCACCTATATCAACCATTTTTTTTCTAACCCGACCATCAAAAGGTGCAAGAATTACAGTCCTCCTCAAATTTCTTTTCGATTGTTCATAGGCAGCTTCAGCTGCTGCTAATACAGCTCTTGCTTGAGCGAGTTGTGGTTCACGTAAAGTCAAACTGGAGGCATCTCCTTTTCCTACTCTTTTCCATTCAATATTAGCAAGTTTTGACTCTGCTTGCTCTCTTTCCAAAGCAAGCTTTGCTTGAAATAAACTTGACTCAGTGGTAATTAAAGCCAACTCGTAATCTCTTTTTTCAATTTTCATTAGCGTATCACCTAAATTGAAACCCGCACCATCTAAAAATTTGGGAGATATCCATTCAACTTTACCAGCAACCTCTGATGTAATTAATATTTCATGTTCCGGCCTAATCGTGCCCTGTGAACTTATTTTTGCTCTAACTTGTGACGGATATGCTGCCACAGTCTCAACTACCTGAGGTATTATTTTTGGTTTTTGAAACTCGGCTTCAGGCTTAAGCTTAATCATTAAAACAAAAACTATTAGACTTGCTAAAACGATCACGAAGGGGGTGAATTTTCTAAAATTTATCTTCATTTTTATCTCACTATCTGTTAAAAATTTCCGCCAAATGCCAATAGTAGGTTTAAGCGAGTATCTATTTTATTTTTCTTTGCCGCAAGTACCTGGGATCTAGACAAAAACCATCTCTGCTGACTATCCATAACAGCAATCAAATCAACTAAACCTGAATCATAACGCTCCCTAGATAACTTATATGCTGCCTCTGCTTGTTCTGCTGCGTTTTCATAGGCATCCAAAAGAATGTCATTGGAATTTTCTGCAAAAAGAGTTTGTTCTACCTCAGAATAAGCATTTATAATAGTTTTAATTAGATTCTGCTTAGCAATATTTAAATTCTCTTCCGCAATATTTTTATTTGCTCTAATGCTTCCGCCTTGAAAAAGTGGTAATCCAACCGTTAAGCCTTGAGACCAAATTTGATAATCTTCATTAAGAACATCATTTAAATCATTAGATGAATTTCCTGTAGAACTAGTAAGAATGAAGCTAGGCAATAAAGAAGAGATAGATTCAGATTTCTTATGTGATGCTGCTTGAAGCTTCGCTAATGAAGATTTTATATCTGGCCTCCTATTTAAAATTTCTGATGGGATACCAATAGCTATACTAGGCAATTTAGATGCTAGTTCACTATTTACCACGTATTTACCGCTTGGGTATTTACCAAGCATTGATTCTAATCTTCTAACAAGTACCAAGTATGCTTGTTTTCTAATTTCCATTTGGGCCTTCGAGGAGGCAACAGAGGATTTAGTTAACCTTAAATCTAAAGATGAGCGTAAACCTTTATCATACCTAGCAGAAACCATGTCTGCGAGCTCACTAACACTATTATAGGTTTCCTTGGATAGCTCATATTGCTCTAAAGATTCAACTGTAGAAAAATATAATTTTGCTAATTGAATACGCATTGAAAAACTTAGAAAAGAAAGGTCATAGTAAGCAGATTGATATTCACTAGATGCACCTCTGGCCCGATTGAACAACTTACCCCAGACGTCAAGCTCCCATTGCATTGTAAGGTTTAGTCCAAAATTACTTGAGCTAAAACTAGTAACTCCACTTCCTGAATCATTAGACTGAGAAGAGTCAGGGCCTCCACCAAAAAAATCATCAGAAAGTCCAAAAGCAGTTAGATTTTGTTTTCTGGAAGTACCATTCATGCCTAGACTAAATGATGGAAGTCTGGATGCTTTATTAATTTTTAATATTTGTTTAGCAACATTCATTCTTGATGAAATTGTCTTGAGATCTGGACTACTTTTATTAAAATCACTTAAGACATCATTAAAAAGTGAATCCTCAAATGACTCCCACCAATCACCTATAACCGTAGAGCTATCTGTTAATTTTAGATCCCAAGAGGAAGGTATTGATTCTGAAATTGAAAAGTCGTTAGTTGAAAATTTTTCAGCACATGCAGAAAAAAAAACTATAAAAATCATTAAGTAAAGTTTCATAAGTATTGGTTGGAGGTTCAACTATCAGAAAAGCTATTCTGATATCAAATTATTGTATATTTTTTTTAAAACAATTTTAAATGTTTCAATTTCTTTGCTTTTAATACCTTCGAGAACTTCATTTCTAGTTTGCTCAATTACAGGCATTACATTTTTCATCAAATTTTTTCCCTTATTACTTAGAACCACTCTTTTAATTCTTTGATCAATTTGATCGGAGTAACGTACTAGTAAATTTTTCTTTTCCAATGTATCAATTATCTTCGTGACACTAGTTTTGTCCTTACCACAATACTCAGCTATTTCTTTCTGAGATATACCCTTCTGTTTCCAAATAGGGCCTAAAACTATCCACTGGTCCTGGGATATATCCATGCCAAGCTTATGAGCATTCTGGCTGAATTTTTTTGTGCACAGTCGATCAACTTGTGACATCAACATGCCAACGTCAATTTCATTTTTTAAATTTTGACTATTTGACATAAAATAAAATTACTAATATTTTAGTTGCACATTCAACTATTTATTAAATTATTTTCAATATACGTTTGCACATTGAATTTTCTCTTACACCCATTAAAATTCATAAATCGGACCTTACCAAATACGGGCCTCTCAAACCATGCCCTATCATGAATCCCACCTATACTCCATGCAATACCAGTATAGCCATTTGGATCTCTTCCATCAATTTGATATTTATCATTAAGCTCTATTGCCGTCTGTAATGCAATTTCTGGGCTAGGGCTCCATTCTAATATCTTTTTTGCCCAATACATTCTCATAAATCCATGCATTTTGCCTTTTATCTTCATTTCGTCTTGAGCAGCGTTCCATAAGTTATCGTGAGTTTCACTATGCTCAAACTCCTCAGGAGAATACATAAATTCCCTCTCATCATTCCTATGCTCATTCAATGTTTTCTGAGCCCAGGCATGAAATCCTTCAAAATAATCATAGTTATTTTCGTAATGGCAAAAATTATCAGCAAGCTCTCTTCTTACAATCATCTCTTCAAGATACGCATCTTTATCTTCTGTGGGTAAATTTGAATTATTTATTTCTAATGCAACTCTCTGCGGAGCAATATGTCCATAATGAAAGAAAGGACTCATATTCGAGAGCTTATCTAAGTTTGGATCGTTTCTTTGTTCATTATAATTGACCAAACTGGATCGTATTTTTTTTAATAATTCCTGGGCACTTTTTTCACCTGGGTCTATCCAATCAACTGAATCTACACTCTCATCTAAATTCATCGATTTCAATACTTTTTCCCAAAAAATTTCTTCAACAACATCAATATTTTCAATTGGATGTTTTTTTATTTTTGGGATTTCTGTTAAATAATCTGGAAGTAACTTCTTTATTTTTGGTCTAATCGTGTAAGCAGCGAATTCTTTTTTATCTGATGTAATCCAAGCTGGAATAATATTATGAGCATCAACCTGCGAAAAAGGAATTTCTGTTTTTGCTAAAACTTTTTTTAACCGATTTTTATATACCTTTAATGGGCTAAAATCTGTGACTACATAGCCGATTTTATTTTTTTCTATAAACTCAGGGAGCTTTAAATGCGTTGGCCCGATTAATAAGTGAAAATTTATCTGCAATTCTTCTAATGTTTTTTGAACCTCGCGAAGACCTTCAAATAAAAATTTATACTGTCTTAAATTTGCTTCAGGATAATTATTGTTAATGTTAAAACAAACTTTTAATGGGACATTGTTTTCTAAGGCTATCTTTTGAGCTTCAATTAATGCCCAATTATCATTGACCCTTTTATCTCTTAACATCCAGTATAGGACAGATTTGCCTTGAAAAACACCTTTTCTTAAATGACGTGTCCTGCCTGGTGTTAAAATCACGGGGGGGGGTAGATAATTTTTTGTATTAAACTAGTTTACTTAGATCTTTAAAAGTGATGAATGTTTTCTTGATTGTTTTTGATATATCTGGAAGCAATTCAATACCAAGCCCTCCAAAAATAACTTCAACTTTTAATTTACTTGCTGTTTCGTAAATGGATGCTACCATATCTGCTGTCTTTGTAATATTGTCTCCAACAACAGACATGCAACATTGCATATTACAAAGATAAAAAACGATAAGATCTATTTTTTTATTATCTATAACTTTCTTCAAATCACCTAATTCAGCATGAGAGCCAGTATTATATACATTATATCCTTTATGCCTCAATATGACCTCAGACATTACAACTCCTAAGTCAGGAAGATTATCTTCAAAATTTACACATAGTGCTGATTTCCCATTGTAGGAACCGTTAGGTTTATTATCATTTAATGATTCTGACGCACGAGTAATGATTTTTCTACTGATAAATGCTTCTGTATGAGACAAATAATTTTCATGAAGAGCCTTCTCGACTATCATACTACCAGGATCTACAATCTTATCAAATAAAGTTTCAACATCTATGTTGTTCATGTAAGAACCAGAAATAATTGTCTTAACGGTGGATTCATCAGATTCTATGCTAGCGTTAGCTAACTTATGAGCTAATTCAGAAAAATTATTTTTCTTAATTAATTCATATATTTTTTTGTGCTCAAAGTTCTCTAGTGCGATTTCATCACTCTTCGAAGCTTTTTTGTTTACTTTGTAATAATCACGAACATTTTGCATCGTAAACTTTCTATGTCCGCCTGCAGTTTTATGACAACCTATAGTTCCATTTTCAGTCCACCTTTTCAAAGTAGATATGTTTATCCCCAAAATGTCTGATACTTCTTTTGAATTAAGATACTTCATACGTAAGTGTAATAACAAAATGTACAAAAAATAAAGTTTTTTTTGAGCGTTTTGAACTTTTTTTTATAACAAAGTATTTGAAAAATTACATAATGGTTACGTATTATCTAATATGAAATTATATAAACAATTACTTTTATTTACTTTTTTTATTAATATGTTATTTGCTAAAGAAGACTACAGCAATGATAAACTGCCCCATTATGTGTGGGATTCAGATTCCTCGAATGTTGGGCAAACAGAAATTTGGTTTCAAGATTGGACTGACTACACCAGATTATTTATTAAATCTATAAATGGGTCTAGTTCTATTGAGAGACATCCTTACGCGAAAACTGATTATGATCAAGAATATTTAAATGCTAAAGAATATCAAAAACCTAATTACATTCAACTTTTGGGGAATATAAAGTGGTTGGGTGAGCAAAATTGGTCCGAGAATTATTCAAACAGCTTTGATTGGTATGTAGATAGAGATCAAAACTGGTACTACAATAACAAAAAACTTAGTGGTAGTGCTAAAATCTTAAATGGTAAGTTATATCTTCAAATTAAAGATTATGACGATATAATTATAGACACCGTTTCTAGGTACCGAAAATATAAATGAAAAAAACCAAGAAAGTTTCTTTTGTAGCTAAATATTTTTTTTCAGTTTTTGTAAAATGGTCTATTGCTGTAATTATTATGATGGCAATAATCATTATACCTTTTTTATTGATTACTGCTTTTTCAAAATAAATTTTTAGTAAAGTCTTCTGCCGTGACTCTTAGTCTCTTCTTTGTATCTATATCTTTTTTATCATACATCGCAACCATCATATTCATTCGAGGATTTTTTCTAAAAAAATCTCTATTCCTATTTACAAATGACCAATAAAGAGAGTCCCAAATAAGGCACCAGTCTCCTTTTTTATAGTCACTCATTTTTAAAATATAATTACTACCGCTTATGTATGGCTTTGTAGCTAGTAGTCCACCATCTGAAAATTGGCTCATCCCATATACATTTGGAACCATAACCCAATCATAAGAATCGATAAACATTTCCATAAACCATTTATAGACAGAGTTTGGCTTAATACCTATTAGTAGCATCATATTTCCTAGAATCATTAATCGCTCAATGTGATGAGCGTATCCACTATTTAGACATTTCTTAATAGTGTCATCTAAAGGCTCTATACCCGTCGTTGCATCATAAAATGACTTTG
>Ga0209036_1001410_pt1 | contig 10224 bp, 10 predicted proteins | sample MarorgKNORR_S2LV_3_FD_188222 | JGI IMG/M metagenome (GOLD analysis project Ga0209036, IMG submission 188222) | Marine microbial communities from the Southern Atlantic Ocean, analyzing organic carbon cycling - DCM_A/KNORR_S2/LV (SPAdes) (version 2) | ecosystem: Environmental > Aquatic > Marine >... | reverse complement strand
TTGTGCCTTTTGAACTTCGTGGTTATCAAGAACAATTAATTAATCACTTCAATGAAAATAGATTTAGTGTTGTTTTGGCTGCAAGACAGTCAGGTAAATCAATAACATCTTGTGCATATCTACTATGGTATCTATTGTTCACACCAGAAGTCACCGTTGCGATTCTGGCGAACAAAGGGGCGATTGCTAGAGAAATGGTCGCAAGAATTGTAACCATGTTGGAGACCGTTCCTTTCTTCTTACAACCAGGTGTTAAGATACTAAACAAAGGTAATATAGAGTTTGGTAATGATAGTAAACTTGTGGCAGCTGCAACATCTTCATCATCTATTCGTGGTATGTCAATTAACATGTTGTATCTAGATGAGTTTGCTTTCGTAGAAGATGCAGAGACATTCTATACTGCAACATATCCCGTTATCACATCAGGTAAAGATTCTAAGGTTATAATTACATCTACTGCAAACGGTGTAGGTAATATGTTCCATAGAATATACGAATCTGCAGTTCATGAACAGTCAGAATACAAGCACTTCATAATAAACTGGTATGATGTGCCGGGCCGTGATGATAAATGGAAAGAGATGACCATTGCTAACACCTCAGAGGCACAGTTTGAACAAGAGTATGGTAATAGTTTCTTAGGTACAGGTAACACTTTGATTAACTCAGACACCTTACTAGGAATGAAAGCTTGGGAACCTGAGTGGAATAAGGACAATATTCAGGTCTATAAAAGACCGAAGGAAGGACACGACTATATATGTACAGTAGATGTTGCAAAAGGTAGAGGAATGGATTATTCCACCTTCTCCGTGTTTGATGTATCTACGCAACCGTTTGAACAGGTTTGTACCTATCGGGATAGTATGGTAAGTCCCATGCTGTTTCCTGATATTATAAATAAGTATGTACGAGCTTACAATGAAGCATTAGTAATCATTGAGAATAATGCAGAAGGTGGGATGGTTGCAACACAGTTGCATTACGATATTGAATATCCAAATGTCTTTGTACAAGGACAATTAAAGGCAGACGATATTGGAGTAACCGTTAACAAAAAGATTAAACGGATAGGCTGTTCTACACTTAAAGAGTTATTAGAAGAAAAAAGATTACATCTTGTAGATCGTGCAACTATAACGGAGTTAATGACTTTTGTCACTAAGGGTAATTCCTATGAGGCAGATAGAGGTTACCATGATGATATGGTAATGAATTTAGTGTTATTCAGTTGGTTTATTACGACTGAATACTTCTATCACATGACTGATAAACAAGTGAAAGACTTGTTATATGCAGAACAACAAAAAATGATAGAAGATGACATATTACCCGCGGGGGTATTTGGTGCAGAACAGGGGACAACGGAAACAACCTTTGTAGACGACCAAGGAGACCGTTGGTTTACTAAAGATATGTCAGTAGGAAACGAATGGTAGTTCTTTAGAGAACGCAAAGTTATAAATAAAACAGTAAACAACTTTTTACATTAACAGGAGAAAAATATGGCATTTCAAGTATCACCAGGCGTACAAGTCAAAGAAGTTGACTTGACAAATGTTGTGCCTGCAGTTTCCTCTACGGTAGGAGCATTCGCGGGTTCATTTAGATGGGGCCCTGTTGATGAAGTAGTATCAGTTTCAGATAGCAAAGGTTTAGTAGATCACTTCTATAGTCCAGCAGACACAGACGCTGCTGCAGAAGACTTCTATTCTGCAGAGGCTTTCTTAAGATATGGTTCATCATTAAAAGTTGTTCGTGTTGCAAGTTCAACAGCCTATAATGCAAACAATGGTGGTGACACTGATGCAAGCATTAAAAATCTAGATGCATACCAGTCAGGTTTCGAAGACGGTGGTGCAGCTGGAACAATAGGTCAATGGGCTGCAAAATACCCAGGCGCAATTGGAAACTCACTGAAAGTTAGTGTTTGTGCATCTCCCGATGCATATTTCAATGACAATGTGACTACCTTAAGTGCAGAAGAAGCTGCTGGTCAAACAGTGATTAGTGTGACTTCTGAAGCAGGTTTCAGCATCAGGGATATAGTAAGATTCGGTACTGATACTCAGGAATACCGAGTTACTGCTACTGCAACAGGAACAATAACTGTAGAAGCCCTAAACCAACCAGCTGGAACAGGTCTAGTTAGCACAGTTGCTAACTCAACTCAAGTTCACAGATATTGGGAGTTTTATAATCAATTTGATAAAGCCCCAGGCACATCTGCATCTGCAACCGCAGCTTCAGGTAGTGCAGACGAAATTCATGTAGTAGTCGTAGACGAAGATGGAGCAATCTCAGGTAAACAACACGAAGTTCTAGAAACTTACGGGTTCGTTTCATGTGCATCAGACAGTAAAGATGCATCAGGTTCTTCTAACTACTATAAATCAAAAATCAATAACCAATCCGACTGGATATGGTGGACAGGTCATAGCACCTCGACTCATGCAGCTGCAAACAGTGTAACAACTCACGCAGGTTCAGGGTCAGTTGCTTTCGGAAGACCTTCTGCACCAATCAACTCATCTCTAGCAAATGGAGCTGACGGAGGTTTACCAACACCAGCAGTTAAGTATGCTGGATATGTTGATAACTTCGGTGATGCAGAAACTCAAGATGTCTCATTCTTAATCGTAGGTTCAACTAGAACTTCGAATGGTGACCTTCTTACAGACCACAATTCAATCGTGAATCAATTAATCCAAGTTGCAGAAAATCGTAAAGATTGTATGGTAATTGCTTCTCCAAGGAGAGCATCAGTGGTTAATGTCTCATCCGAGTCAACTCAAAGTTCAAATGTTATTGCAGACTACGCGTCTGTAACATCAAGTTCTTATGCAGTATTAGACTCAGGTTGGGTTTACCAATACGACAGATACAACGACAAATACTGTTGGGTGCCCGGCAACGGACATACAGCAGGTATCATGGCAAGGTCAGACTTGTTAAGAGACCCATGGTTCTCACCAGCGGGATTCTCTAGAGGTCAGTACCTAGGAATAACTAAACTTGCTTTCAACCCATCACAAGGGTCAAGAGATGACCTTTATCAAGCAAGGATTAATCCTATCGTAACATTCCCAGGCCAAGGTACAGTATTATTTGGAGATAAAACTGCACTAAGTACACCATCTGCATTCGATAGAATCAATGTCAGAAGGTTATTCATCGTATTAGAAAAGGCAATTGCAGTTGCAGCTAAATCACAACTCTTTGAATTCAATGATGCATTCACTAGAGCACAATTTAGAGCTGCAGTAGAACCTTTCCTAAGAGATGTTAAGAACAGAAGGGGTCTAACAGACTTCACAGTATTATGTGATGAAACTAACAACACAGATACAGTTATAGATAGAAACGAATTTGTATGTTCTATCTTTGTGAAACCTGCTAGAAGTATTAACTTTATCACTCTTAACTTCGTGGCTGCAAGGTCAGGGGTTGAGTTTGAAGAAATCTACGGAGCAGTTTAAGGAGTAAAGAATGGCAACAATAGACGAATTTAAAGCACAACTGATTGGTGGTGGCCCGAGACCTAACCGATTTAGAGTCTTTATTCCTAGAGCAGGAAACCGTATTGAGTTCCTTTGTAAAGGAGCTGCAATACCCGCTGCTACCCTAGGTGAGATTCCAATCAACTTTAGAGGTCACATTCTAAAGTTAGCAGGAGATAGAACATTTGAAGATTGGTCAGTAACCATCATCAATGATTCAGAATTTTCTGCGAGGTCAGGACTAGAAGCTTGGCAACAAGACATTCAGGAACTTGATTCAGGTGTAGGTATGGCATCTAATGACTACTTACTTTCAAGAGCCTTTGTCGAACAATTAGGTAAAGACGACGCTGTCCTTGCGAGATATGAATTTTTCAACATGTTCCCGAAAAACATTGCTGCTATCGAATTAAACTACGAAACGGTAGATGCATTGGAGGAATTCACAGTTGACTTCACATATTCTCACTGGGAAAGAGTCAAGTAATAATAGTGAAATGACCTCTTTAATAGGGGTATAAATATAGTTATGGAATTATTTGGGTTTGAAATAACTCGTAAGAAAGACGAGTTACGAGTCAAGGAAGCACAGAATGCTAAGTCATTCGTGCCTCCTGTTGACGATGATGGCACTCCCGTCATTCAACAACAAGCTGGATATATATCTGGCGGAGCATATGGTGCGTATGTTGATATGGAAGGTGGTATCAAGAATGAGTCTGAACTCATTCGAAGATATCGAGAGACATCATTAGTACCCGAATGTGATTCGGCAATAGAAGATATTGTCAATGAGTGTATTACTTCTGATATATCAGATAGGATTGTTGCACTCGATCTCAGAGATGTTAAACTCTCTGATAGCATCAAGAATAAGATGCAAGACGAGTTTGCACACATCTTATCTCTAATGAAGTTCAATCAGAACTCTCATGAATTATTCAGAAAGTGGTATGTCGATGGAAGAATTTACTTCCATAAGGTCGTTGATAGCAAACGCCCTAAGTTAGGTATAGTAGACCTAAGAAACATTGACCCTCTTAAAATTAAGAAGGTTAGGAATGTTGAGAAGGACAAAGACCCTAAGACTAAAATTGAGAGGGTTACTAAGATTGAAGAATTCTATATGTTTAACGACAAAGGATTCGACAAGTCCAGTGCAACTGATGGTAATGTTGTAAGAATTGCACCCGAGGCGGTGACTTATACTACATCAGGATTATTGGATTACAGTAGAAATGTTGTAATCGGATACTTGCACAAAGCATTGAAGACTGCAAATCAGTTAGCAATGATGGAGGATGCACTTGTTATCTATAGGATTTCAAGGGCTCCTGAGAGAAGGATATTCTACATTGATGTAGGTAACCTTCCAAAGGCAAAGGCAGAACAGTACCTTGCCGATGTTATGCACAAATATAGAAATAAATTAGTGTATAATGCAGAGACAGGTGAAATCAAAGATGATAGAAAACACATGTCAATGCTTGAAGATTTTTGGTTACCAAGAAGAGAAGGTGGTAGAGGAACAGAGATTACCACACTTCCAGGCGGACAAAACTTAGCAGATATAGATGATATCGAATACTTCAAGAAGAAGTTATATCAGTCTCTAAATGTACCGTCAACTAGATTAGAAGCTGACAATGGATTTAACATGGGTAGAGCTTCAGAGATATCTAGAGATGAACTTAAGTTTAATAAGTTCACAAACAGACTTCAAAAGAAGTTTGCAAGAGTTTTTACAGACATTCTTAAGACTCATATGATTCTTAAGGAGATAGTAACTGGAGAAGAGTTTGACAAGATCAAAGACTTCATCCAGTATGAATTTGCAACCGACAACCATTTTACAGAGTTGAAGGAAGCAGAGATTCTAAGGGAGAGATTAGATACCCTTGGAGGAATAGCAGACTATATTGGTAAATACTATTCAAACGAATATGTTAGAAAGTATGTACTAAGACAGACTGAGGAAGACATCAAAATCATTGATGCCCAAATACAAGATGAGGGTGGAGATGAGGAAGGTGGAGAAGATGACAGCTTTGGAGGATTTTAGTAATGAGTGAAGACATCAGTAGAAAGATAGTCGATGAGATAGAAGCAGGTAAACTTGAACAAGCCAAACAAACAGTGTTTGATGGTATCAAGGGAAAGGCTGCAGAAGTAGTCGACATGAAGAGGGTCGAAAAGTCAGTTAACTGGTTAGAGACACCCTCAAATGAAGGTGCAACAGAAGAGTGAAAACCTTCCAAGATGTAGCTCAGGAACTTCATGAGGCAAAATTTATTTGCCCCGAAGGTCATGAGGTCATCAAAAGAGAAAAGCTAATATTCGGTGAGGAAACAATAAATATAATATACACCGAATGTGAAGAAGGTATAACAGTATTCTTAAACGGACAGGATATACAGGAAACCTTCGAGGATGAAGAGTCCTTAAAAATTGGTATGCAATCAGTGAAGAAAATGTTAAAAGACATGTCCGAAGAAGGTATATCAATAGAGGGAATAGTAAATGAAATTAATATCGGAATTTAACGACTACGCGGTCGAACCAGTTATAGTCGAGTCAAACGAGAACGGTAAGAAAGATTACTTTATCGAAGGTATCTTTATGCAATCCGAAATTAAAAACCGTAATGGTAGGATATACCCTAAAGAAGTTATACAGAAAGAAGTAAAAAGGTATAACAAAGAGTTCGTAGAACAAGATAGAGCATTCGGAGAGTTAGGACATCCCGAAGGGCCTACAATTAATTTAGACAAAGTGTCCCATATGATTACCACATTAAAAGAAGATGGTAACAATTTTGTGGGACGAGCAAAGATTTTGAGTACACCAAACGGTCAAATAGTTAAAAATTTGATAGATGATGGTGCCAAACTGGGTGTTTCTTCTAGAGGTCTAGGTTCACTAGAATCTAAAGGGGATGCACAGTATGTAAAAGACGATTTTCAACTTGCTACGGCGGGTGATATCGTTGCTGACCCATCTGCACCTGAGGCCTTCGTTGAAGGTATCATGGAAGGAGTAGAGTGGGTATATGAGAGTGGTATCTTGAAAGCAAGAGATATTGATGAAATGCAGAGAGAATTAAAGACTGCTAGACTCAATTCCCTTGAAGAAACCAAATTGAAACTATGGAAAAGGTTCGTTAGAAACCTTTAACATATAAATAAAAAAGTAATCTTTAAACAGGAGAAATTTATGTCAGATTTAGATAACCAAGTAGAAACTGCTGAAGAGTTAGTTGCTGAAAAGGCACCTACCGATATGGCAGAGAAAGGTGACAAATCTGCTCACAAGCAAGGTTCCAGCTCTGAGGAAAGTATTGAATCAGGAAAAGCTGAAGTCGTCAAACCCGAAGAAAATCCTGTTGACAAGGCTGTTGCAAGTGTTTCTAAAGCAGAAAAAGGTACTAAACCAGTATCAGATGCTGTTAATAAGAACGCAGAAAAAGGAGACAGCAAAGCAGACAAAATAAAAGAAGATGAAGATTCCAACGAAGAAGACACAATCGCAGAGAAAGGTGTCTCTAAAATGGAAAACATCAAGGCTGCAGTCGACAGTATGAAAGGTCTAACAAAAGAAGAAATAACTAAGTTGTTCTCTTCTTTGTCAGAGGACGAAGTCGATGAAACCTTGACTAAAGCAGAAGTTGCACGAAACATAGTAGAAGCTTTAAAAGCATTATCCCAAGAGGAAGTTCAGAAGTTCGTTGACTCTTTAAAAGAGTATGGAATGGAAGATGAGGAAGAGGATGATGACGATGATGAGGACGAAAAAGAAGAGTCCGTAAAAGAAGAAGCTGAAGCTGAAGTCGAATCTTCATTAGTTGAGATTGAAATAGATGACGACCTATCAAAAATCTCTGAATCATTAGAATTATCAGAAGAGAATGCTGAGAAAGCGAAGACTATTTTCAAAGCTGCAGTATCAAGTAAAGTTGCAGAAGTTGAGAAAGAGCTTAAAGAGCATTACGAAACAGAATTAAAATCCCAAGTAGAAACTGTCAAGGAAGAATTAACTTCTTCTGTAGATAAGTATCTAACATATTGTGCTGAAGAGTGGACGAAAGAAAACGAACTCGCAATCGAAAGGGGTTTAAGGTCAGAAATGACAGAAAACTTTATCCAAGGTTTGAAAACATTGTTCGTAGAACATTATGTTGAAGTGCCAGAAGATAAGTACGATGTCATGGATGAACTTGCAAATCGTCTTGACGAGATGGAATCCAAACTCGACGCAGAAGTTTCCAAGAACATGGAAATTAACGAAGAGTTAGGTGGTCTTAAAAGACAAAATGTCGTGAACAAGGCATGTGTAGACTTGTCTGAATCACAAAAAGAAAAAATGGTTTCACTCGCTAACGGTGTAGACTTCACAGACGAAGCAGATTTCGAAGAGAAAGTTGCAGAAATCAAAGAAGCTTACTTCGGTGTTGAAGGTGAGTCCATTGCTGAAGAAACAGTGCAAGAAGAAGGAACTGGAGAGTTCGAAGTCGAAGGACAAGAGAAAGTTCTAGACCCTTCAATTGCAAGGTATTCTGAAGCTTTATCAAAACTAAAACCATTAGGTTAAAATAGAGGAAATTGTAAAATGTTTTTATCAGAAAACTTACAAGAGAAATGGGAGCCTATTCTAGAGCACTCCGATCTTCCTAAGATCGAAGACAACTACAAGAAGGCTGTCACAGCAGTGATACTCGAAAACCAAGAGAAAGCTCTTAACGAAGACAGAGCAACTCTTGAGGAAGCTGCACCCTTAAACTCTACTGGCACTGGAATAAGTAACTGGGATCCAATCCTAATTTCACTTGTTCGAAGAGCTATGCCAAATCTCGTTGCATACGACATTTGCGGTGTTCAACCAATGACTGGCCCAACAGGTCTTATCTTTGCTATGAAAGCAAGATATCAAGACGATGCAAACGCAGACAGATTAGGACAATCTGAAGCGTTGTTTAACGAAGCTCGTTCAAAATTCTCAGCAGGGAATTCTGACGACATCGATAACACTGCAGACGCTGACCCTGTAGGTGACCCATTCGACGCATCAGGCCCTGAAACTTATGCAGGCGATACAGTGGCAGGAATGTCAACTGCAGCCTCAGAAGCTTTAGGTGACGGAAGTGGTTCAGGTAACCATTTCAATGAAATGTCTTTCACAATTGAAAAGGCAACTGTTACTGCGAAGTCAAGAGCACTCAAAGCAGAGTACACTTTAGAATTAGCACAAGACCTCAAAGCAATCCACGGTCTTGACGCAGAATCAGAACTTGCAAATATTTTGTCAAGTGAGATTCTAGCTGAAATCAACAGAGAAGTTGTCAGAAATGTCAACATCCAAGCCAAAACAGGTGCATCCGCAACTGCTTCCAGTGGTACATTCAACTTAGATGTTGATGCCAACGGTAGATGGTCTGTTGAGAAATTCAAAGGTCTATTGTTCCAAATCGAAAGAGAGAGCAATGTAATTGCAAAAGAAACTAGAAGAGGAAAAGGTAACTTTATCCTATGTTCTAGTGATGTTGCATCTGCACTTTCTATGGCTGGTGTATTGGATTACACACCTGCGTTAAATACTAACATCAATGTTGATGACACTGGCAATACATTTGCTGGAGTTCTTAACGGAAGAGTTAAAGTCTACATCGACCCATATGCTGGTGTTGATTACATGACTGTTGGTTACAGAGGGTCTAACCCTTATGACGCTGGTATGTTCTATTGCCCATATGTTCCACTACAAATGGTGAGAGCAGTTGGTGAGAATACATTCCAACCAAAAATCGGATTCAAAACTAGATACGGAATGGTATCTAACCCATTCGTAGGTGCTACACCTGCTGATGGACTTGCATCTGCTGGAACAAACCAATACTACAGAAAAATGGCAGTGTCCAACATTCTGTAAACGGAATTTCGTTTCGATTAAAACCCCTCTTCTGAGGGGTTTTTTTTGTCTAAATATATTGTAATCGTTCATTCACTCTAAATGTAGCAGTGGACGGAAGTAGGCATGGGGCCGAAGGAACGCATTTTTGTTCAACCTTAAAACGGAGAATGGAAATGACCAAGAAGAAAGCTGACCTCAAGTTAGTATACCGTGGCACTCGTCACAATGGTGAATCTACAAAGTCAAAACCACAGACCAAGGGTGTATACCGTGGTCAAAAGTGGTCGGCTTAAGATAACCTATATACTATAGATGAAGGGGGTATTCTAAATACCCCCGACTATAATACACATACACACGGAGGAATTATGTCAACATCAAAATCAGGGTTCGAAATCCGAGCCGACTTACTAAACCAAGCTCAAGGTCTATTAGAAGGAAACATCTATAGATCAAACGAAAGCATTCAAAATCATAACGATAATTATCCAAACGATAAGAAATCTTATGGTGACCAATTCGTTTCAACAGAAGAAGTTATTTCAGTTGCAAGACAACTCAATGAGTTTGTAAACGAGAAATAACCATAAATAGTATTATGGCAGACCCAGTAATAAACAAATCACTTTTAGGTAAGAATAATTTTAGATTACTTATTGACAAGATTCCGAATGTGGAATTCTTTGTTAAGACAGTAAATATCCCAGGCTTAACTTTCACCGAAACAGTTGCACCTGCTGGTATAGGTCTAGATGCATTCTTCCCAGGCGATAAAGTTTCTTTTGATACCCTCTCGGTAGGATTTCTTGTTGACGAG
>Ga0209036_1001409_pt1 | contig 10225 bp, 6 predicted proteins | sample MarorgKNORR_S2LV_3_FD_188222 | JGI IMG/M metagenome (GOLD analysis project Ga0209036, IMG submission 188222) | Marine microbial communities from the Southern Atlantic Ocean, analyzing organic carbon cycling - DCM_A/KNORR_S2/LV (SPAdes) (version 2) | ecosystem: Environmental > Aquatic > Marine >... | reverse complement strand
TAGAAGAGTGCATAGATTATTGTTCAAAGCTTGTTTCAAAGCGCGATTCCTTGGATTACGAGATCGACGGCGCTGTTATCAAGGTGAATAATTTATCGAACCAACAAGTTATCGGGCAAAATATGAAGGCACCTCGGTGGGCTATTGCTTATAAATTTCCCGCCGAGGAAAAGACAACGAGAGTCCTGGATGTTGAATTCCAGGTGGGACGAACGGGGACTATAACGCCCGTTGCAAGGCTTGAACCTATATTTGTTGGTGGTGTCACTGTAAGTAATACAACGTTACACAATATGGATGAAATTGAACGATTAGGGGTGTGTATTGGCGATCGGGTCGTAATTAGGAGAGCCGGTGATGTGATTCCGAAAGTTGTTCGGGTGGTAAAGTCCAAAAGCAATCGGTTAACTACTCCAATTTCAATCCCCACCTCATGCCCCGTTTGTGGTGCTCCCTTGGAAAAGGATGGTGCTGTTTTATTGCGTTGTGGCGCAGGAAGTTCTTGCTCTGCACAGCAAAAAGAGGTGCTCAAGCATTTTGCCTCCAGATCTGCGATGGATATTGAGGGACTAGGGGACAAGTTAATCGATCAGTTAGTAGATGAAGGTTTGATAAGCGATGCTGCAGATATTTTCTTGTTAAATGCTGATGCTTTAGTAGAGATGGAGAGATTGGGTGACAAGTCAGCACAAAATTTGATCGCCGCGATAAATAATAGCAAGAATACTACTTTGCCGAAATTCCTCTATGCGCTCGGTATTCGCGAAGTAGGTGAGGCGACAGCTTTGTCGCTGGCTACTCGTTATAAAAGAATAAGCGATATCGAAGTGGCCAGTAGCGATGAACTTGAGTCAATTGAAGACATTGGTCCTACAGTTGCTTCGAGAATCGTGTCCTTTTTCGGTAATGGAAAGAATCTTCATCTAATCAAAAGACTTCAAGCTAACGGAGTGACGTGGCCTATACCAGATAACAAGAGTGACAAAGTTTTCTCTGGTAAAACCTTCGTGCTAACTGGAACTTTAGAATCATTGTCTCGAGGAGAAGCGAGAGATCGATTGATAAAATCTGGAGCAAAGGTCGCAGGAAGCGTGTCGAAGAGTACAGATTTTGTTGTTGCAGGCCCAAAAGCCGGCTCCAAGCTCTCTAAGGCCATTGAGTATGGAATAAAAATAATCGACGAAAAAGAATTTTTAGAATTGCTAACTTAGGTAATTTTTTACCGAAAACAAAGGTAATTAATTTTAAGCATGTTAACAGGTTAAAAATGAAAGAAAGAATAATAACTCACGTATTTATCATGGCAATTCTGTCGGGATGCATTGTTGCCCAACCAAATAATATTGATAATATTTGCAGTATTTTTGGCGAGAAAAGAAATTGGTATGACTCTGCTCAGGCAACGGAGGATAGGTGGGGTATACCCATTGCAGTTAATATGGCTGTGATTTACCAAGAGTCAAGCTTTAGGGCCCGAGCCAGGCCGGCGAGGTCAAAATTCTTGTGGGTATTTCCAGGAAGAAGACCTTCCTCGGCTTTCGGCTACTCTCAAGCGTTGGATAGCACTTGGGAGGATTACAAAGAAATGTCAGGCAATAGGAGCGCGTCTAGAAGTAAGTTTGACGATGCCATTGACTTTGTTGGATGGTACAACTCAAACTCGAAGCGGATTAACCACATAACTGCATTCGATGCTAAGAATTTTTATTTGGCTTATCACGAGGGCAATTCGGGCTTTGCGCGCAGGAGTTACAGTGACAAGGAGTGGCTAATAGATGCGGCTAATCGTGTTCAAAGAAACTCTGATCGATTTCAACAACAGCTCAAGAGTTGCAAACGTGATCTGAAAAAAGGCTGGTTGCAACGGTTATTTTCGTAATATCGAATTGAACTTTATGTATAACGGTAAAGGTCAGCTATTGAAATGTTTGGTTGATATCCTGCAATACCTCGTCGCCAGGACATAAATCATGTTCGGTTAACTGGTTAAAAGACTTATCGACGGTATCTTGTAATTCATGAAGATCCGATGTTGATTGGTTAATATATAAGAGCCCTGTCGCAATTTCACCTTTATTTTTGTGTTCACTAATGTGTTGAAGAGCGTTCTGTTTATTAGACGGATCATAGTCGTTGCCAGTTTTATGGAGGTGTATTACTGACCCATCATGTAGTGTTATTTCTTTCTCTCTGCCAGCACCATAACTGGTAGTAATTTCTTTGCGCATAGGGACAAAGTCAATTTGCCCGAGTGAGACATAATTTTCCCATGTATTCTTATAACCATGAGTTGAGAAGTCTGTATTATTAAATGTAACGCAAGGACTGATCACGTCAATAAAAGCAAATCCTTTGTGTGTGAGGCCTGCTTGAATTAAAGGAATGAGTTGCTGTTTGTCGCCAGAGAAAGATCTTGCTACAAAACTGGCTCCTAGCTCTATCGCAAGAGTTGCCATGTCAATATTGTCGTATAACGACTCGTCACCAGATTTTGTTTTGGAGCCTAGATCAGCAGTTGCCGATAATTGACCTTTAGTGAGTCCATAAGTACCGTTGTTAGCGACGATATAAAGCATATTGATACGACGCCTTACGATATGACAGAATTGACCTAACCCAATCGAAGCACTATCTCCATCTCCTGATACTCCAACATAGTGTAGATTTTTATTCGCAAGATTCGCACCAGTTGCCACAGAGGGCATTCGGCCGTGAACTGAGTTAAATCCATGTGATTTACTGAGGAAATAGGAGGGGATTTTCGACGAGCAGCCGATGCCTGAAATCTTTGCTACCTTATGAGGTTCCAGGCTCATTTCTGCGGATGCCTGAATTATGGCGGCACTGATAGAATCATGACCGCAACCGCCGCACAGTGTTGTCAGTGTGCCTTCATAATCGCGACGAGTAAGCCCTAAGTCGTTAGTTTGTAGATCAGGGTGCGCAAATTTTGGCTTTCGTATGTAGCTCATTGTTATTTATGTCCAGTTAAATCAAATTCTGTCTTATGCAGAGACCTCTTCGGTAGCCTCAGATGAGTGCAATGAATTAAGGATTTCCGTTTCGATTTGTTGAGCGGTGATCAAAACACCGTTATAGCTCAAGATGGAATGCATTTGCGCTTCGTTGGCATTGCATTCTATTTTTAAAAGGCTTTTTAATTGGGCGTCTCTGTTTTGTTCAATCACATAGACAAGCTCGTGATCATCAATAAATGTTTTGACACAATCATGAAATGGGAAAGCTTTCAGCCTCATCGTATCCAAGTAGATACCTTTCTTGTGCAGGCTATCTAAGACCTCTTGAATCGCTGATACTGTTGTACCTAAATAAATTAATCCGCGTTTATGCTTTTTAGAGGACGAAAACTCGGGTTTTGGTAGATATTTAAGTGCTGTCTTAAATTTTAGAGAAATCCTGTCCATCACTTCAGCATATATGTCGCCGTCTTCAGTATATGCAGCGTTGGCGTCGTGAGAGCTTCCTCTTGTAAAATAGCTGCCTTTATTTGGGTGAGTGCCAGGATAGGTTCGATATGGTATGCCGTCATCGTCTACATCTTGATAACGGCCATAATTTTCTAATTGATTCAATTGCTCTTCATTTAGCACCTTCCCTCTGTCGTAATGCCTCTGATCATTCCATTCCAAGGGGTCGCATATTTGTTCGTTCATCCCTAATTCAAGGTCGCTTAGCACAATCACCGGCGTTTGTATTCTGTCGGCGATATCAAAAGAGTCGGCAGCGAACTCAAAGCACTCCTTAGGAGTTGAGGGGAATAATAGAATTTGTTTTGTGTCACCATGAGATGCGTAAGCACAACTTAAAAGGTCGCCTTGCTGTGTTCGGGTAGGCATACCTGTCGACGGTCCAACTCTTTGTATATCGAATAAGACTACCGGCACTTCCGAAAAATAAGCCAGGCCTAAGAATTCTTGCATAAGGGAAACCCCCGGACCAGAGGACGCAGTAAATGCTCTTGCACCATTCCAGCCTGCGCCAATCGCCATCCCGATGGCCGCTAGCTCGTCCTCAGCTTGAACCACTGAGAATTTATTTTTTCCGCTACCCGGATCTTTGCGAAGACGTTTACAATATTTATCGAAAGCATCGACTACGCTAGTCGAAGGCGTTAAAGGATACCATGAAGCAACAGTAGCGCCACCATAAACACAACCTAATCCTACCGCAGTATTGCCATCCATGAGTATTTTATTTGCGGTGAGATCGCGCCTTTCAAGGGTTAAGGGGAGCGGGCATTTGAAGGTTTCACTTGCATATTGATGCCCAAGTTCTAGGGCGTGAATGTTGGGTAAAATTAATTTCTCTTTACCTCGGAACTGGTCGCTAACCATGTCAGTTAAGACCTTAAAATCAATATTAATAAAAGCAGCAAGAGCACCTACATATACTATATTCTTAAACAGTTGTCGTTGCGTTGGTTTATCGAATTCAGTTAAACATATATCCTTCAAAGGTATCGGTAGGTAATGAATGTCATCGCGGATCAGTTCCCCGCTCAAAGGCTTAGAAGAATCATAAAGCACGAACCCGCCGGAGATCACTGAGTTTATATCAGACTTAATAGTCTGCTCATTCATCGCGACCATTAAGTCAACACCTTCTCGTCTGCCAAGGTAATTTTTATCGGATACTCTAACTTCGTACCAAGTCGGCAAACCCTGAATATTAGATGGAAAGATGTTGTGAGGGCTTACTGGTATGCCCATGCGAAAAATTGCTTTAGCAAACATATTGTTTGCGCTGGCAGAACCTGAGCCATTAACGTTCGCAAACTTTATTACGAAGTCGTTAGTTTTAGGTAAAGTAGTGATCTTATTCGTAGTTACTAACTCTGGCACACGCTTTCAGCCTTAGCAGTATTAAAAAGGAATTTTCTCATATCCCATGCAGCTGTTGGGCAACGTTCAGCACATAGTCCGCAATGAAGGCATAGGTCTTCATTTTTCGCCATTATGCGCCCTGTTTTTAAAATATCTGAGGCGTATATGTCTTGATCATTATTAGTGGCTGGCGCCAGTAAATTCGCGCGTAAAGTTTGCTCGTCTGATTTGTCCGTAAAGGTAATACAATCAGTCGGGCATATATCTACACATGCGTCACACTCAATGCAAAGATCATCTGTAAATACTGTTTGTACATCGCAATTGAGACATCTCATTGTTTCGTCGAAAGCTAGCTGCTCATCGAAGCCCAATTCGACTTCTAAATTTAAGTTATTTAGAGTTTCTTTTTTGTCTGCATGGGGCACTGCGTAACGAACATCATTACTAATGTCATTATCATATGACCATTGGTGAATTCCCATTTTTTGACTGTCAAGACTTGTGATGGGTGAGGGCCGGTTACTAATGTCCTGGTTTTGACAGGATAGATGTATAGAGAGAGCGGCGTCATGCCCATGTGCAACAGCAGTTATTATATTGTCGGGACCCAGCGCTGCGTCCCCTCCGAAAAAAACCTTATCGTGTGTCGATTGAAACGTACTTTTGTTTAATATGGGGACTTCCCATTGATCAAACTCGATTCCTAAATCCCTCTCTACCCAGGGAAAACTATTTTCTTGCCCTATAGCGCAAAGAACATCATCGCAAGGAATGATTACCGGAGCTTCTCCCGTTGGGACTAATAGTCGTTTTCCATTTGAATCATATTCTTTTTTAACTTTCTCGAACTCCATGCCACAAAGCTTGCCGTCGTCGATTACATAACGCTTTGGCACATGAAAATTAATAATCGGGATATCCTCGTTTATGGCATCTTCAATTTCCCAAGGAGAAGCTTTCATTTCATCAAAACCGCTGCGTACAGTGACCGTAACTTGCTCTCCACCTAAGCGTTTGGAGGTCCTACAGCAATCCATCGCGGTGTTTCCGCCGCCTAAAACGATCACTTGTTTACCGATAGAATCTATATGCTCGAATGCGACATTAGCGAGCCATTCAATGCCAGTGTGGATATTATTTTTGGCTTCGTCGAAACCTGGGAGTTCAAGTCGTTTTCCTAAAGGTGCACCAGTGCCGACAAATATTGCGTCGTAATTTTCCTCCAAGAGAGCCTTCATGCTGGTAATTTCTTTACCGAATTGGCAGTTCACTCCCAAATCTAATATGTAATTCAACTCTTCCTCAAGTACCTCGGATGGCAGGCGGAAGCGCGGAATTTGTGTTCGCATTGCGCCTCCACTTAAATGATCTTTCTCAAACAGGGTGATTTTATAACCTAGCGGCAATAAATCTCGCGCTACCGTCAATGACGCTGGGCCTCCACCTATTAACGCAATATGCTTCCCATTTTTCTTTTTTGGAATTTTTGGTAAACGGTCTTTAATATCAGACTTATAGTCAGCAGCAACTCGTTTTAGACGGCATATGGCCACCGGTTCATCTTCCACTCTTCCTCTGCGGCATGCCGGTTCGCAGGGGCGATCGCATGTTCGACCAAGGATTCCAGGGAAGACATTAGAATGCCAATTGATCATATACGCGTCTGTGTATCGTCTTTCAGCGATTAACCTGATGTACTCGGGCACAGGGGTATGAGCCGGGCAAGCCCACTGGCAATCGACAACTTTATGAAAGTAATTCGGGTCGTTAATATTCGTCGGCTTCATGAATGAATTAGCTCGATCTTTTTGGTTTAGTCCCGTAGCAGCATATTAGTTAGCTGACCGTAGTATATTTATATCGGCTCTAATTGAAAGCATTTTATCTTTTGTTTTGCAGCCGCCTAATACCCAGTTAGTTGGGCGTAATAAGAAAAGGCCCAATGGAGGGGCCATTGGGCCTAAAGGTTTATCAAGGGAGAGATAAATGATTAAACATCTACCTACCTTCATTAAGACCCTCCGAGGTTATAGAAGTTCCCTAAAATGTATCTTTTTTGACAATAAATTAAATTAGAATTTAATTTATAAAAATAATATAATTGCCTGTAATTACTATATATTTCTTATTACTAGATTTTCAATATTCAGATTGTTGATTGAATCTTTGTTGGTGATAACCCCAACACTAGCACTTGAAGGTTTAAAATATGCATCCGCGACACGCCGAAGATCTTGTAATGTCGTATGTAGTACCCGTTCTCGGAAAGCCTTTCTAGCAGCTAACGTGTTATCAAAAAGATGATTGTAGAATGCTTGTTTAGCTTCGCCGGCCGGAGAAGCAGGCTTATCAAGAGCTGCAATTACACCAAGTATGGCTTCCTCGAGCTGGTAATTTTCGTGTTTGCCTGCCATTAACCACTGCAATGATGCATCAAAGTCATTAAGAGTCTCTGCTAAGCGAGGGTCTCTGTAAGAAAAGAAACGAAAAGAGGCTGAATTTGAGTCTTGGGTCGCTCCACCTCCATAGGCTCCGCCTTGTTCTCGAATTGCACGGTGAAGGAATCCATTTCTTAAATACCCAGCTAGAACATGCAGGGTGGCGTTGTCTTTATGGTTTGAGGCAACGGTTGGGAACGCCTTAGCGCAGAAATTAACCTGAGTTGCGGTTGTCCAAGCTTCAGACAGACTTCTTCTCATTTCCGGGAGGCGAAAGTCGCCATTTCCTCTTAGGTTCTCATTATTGCTCTTCCAAATGGAATTAAGAGCGTTCGCGAGGTTTCCTTGTTGTTCCTGCTCCGCGATGCTCAGGAGTTGGGTTGGGCTCTTGATTATCACCTGATGAAGTTGTTCAAATTTACCTAATAAGTTTTCAACAGTGCCACTACGAGAGAGATTTCCCTTGATGGATTTAATTTGTTTGATTCCTTCAAGGCCACTAAACCTATGAATCAAGCTAGCGGCTGGGCTCATTTTGCTTGATGCTAAACTCATCGCCAAAGAATGGCCTTGCCCAGTTATACTGCTCTCCTTTCTAGCGCAAATTTGTTCAACTAAGTCAGTTAATCGATTGGATTCGGTAAACTTCACACTATTTAACGTTTGATAGAGTAAGTTGGTTAATTCAATTTGGTTCTTCGCCAAAGCCTTTGAAGAGATTGAGATGAAAGCTTTTGATTGTTGAACATCGTCAAGTCCACTTCTGATGCTACTGAAGCAATTTACTCCCCCAGAGATTTGAGACTGCCAAGTTTGCACGTCCTCATAGTTTTTTTGCCCGATGCCAAATTCTGGTAGGCAACTTGTGTATAGAGGAAGGATATCTAAAAGTTCGTCTTCAAGTTCAGGCATTTCGATGATTACTTGCTGATACACTAGCCCGTTAGTGGGTTGGGCGAAATAAGCGTGAACTAATCCTGAGTTATTTAAGGTATCCTTTGAAAATTCCGGTTCAGTTATCTCCTGGGGTACGTCATTGAGGGTAACTTTTGGTAGCAACTCGGGGTCATCGTCTTGGGCCTGTCTTTTAGAAAGCTCTTTTGTCTGTTGCAGAATTTCATTGATTTGAATGTCCGACAGGTTTTTCTTTATCTCTTCAAGAACGGACTCTTCCGCTTCAAGTTTTTTCTTAGTCAATTCACGATCTGGTCGGAGTGTTAGTGTCACTCTATGCTGATTTTCTAGTAAAAGTTCTCTAATTAGTTCTGGAATAAAGTCCTTATTCTTTGTTGCTTCTTTTAGCTCATTTAAGACAGGGTCAATGTCGAGAACTTTGATGGGGTCTCCATTGTGTAAGGCTATTGAGAGCCCGGATACCATTAATTGCAGGCCATATGGATAACTGTCTCCTGAAATTTCCCGTTGACTAAGTTCTAGTTGATGTAGGGCAGCGTCTACCTGTTCTTGAGATATACCTTCTTTAACAAAGGTCTTTAAACTATCAATAATTAACGTCTCAACCTTAAGAGTATCTTCAGGCCTGCAACCCTCCAGTCCAACCATAAAACTCATTTCTTTATTAGAATCATCAAGGCCGCAAATCGGTGATGGGGATGTACCCAAATCGGTAACTTCGAGGACTTTTAATAGTGGACTGGCGCTATTGTCAAGAAGCACGCCTGCTAGCAATTGGGCTTTGAATAAACTTCTTATGTTTGTACTTTTGTCGAGCAACCAGCCTATAACGACGTGCGTGTTTTCTTGCCCGTTCTCATTACATGCATAGGATTCCTCTGCTCTTATGGGAGACAGATAGCGTTTCTCATCGTCTACTTTAATCTCCGAGTCCAGCCTGGAGAATTGAGAGAGTGCAAGCTCTTCGAACTGCGCTTGATGATCATATGCGGAGGTGTCCCCGAACGTCATTAATACACTATTGCTGGGATGATAATGGGATTTGTAAAATGACAGTAAGCTATCATAGCTCAAGTCAGGGATATGATCGGGCTCGCCGCCACTGTTGTAGTGATAGGTCGTTGTTGGATAGAGATATTTATTAAGCGTTTGCCATAGCACATTACTTGTAGAACTCATGGCACCTTTCATTTCATTAAAAACTACGCCTTTGTATTGAAGTTTTGATTTCGGATCGTTCGGTTCTGAAAACTCTAAACGATGCCCTTCTTGGAGAAAGTCAAGCCGGTCAAGCCGTGAAAAAAAAGCGGAGTCCATATATACCTTGAGTAAATTATTGAAGTCCTTTTTATTCTTTGAAGCGAAAGGGTAGGCGGTCCAATCGCTGCTCGTCATGGCATTCATGAATGTATTCAAGGAGCGGCGAATCATCATAAAAAAGGGATCTCGAACAGGATACTGTTTGCTCCCACAAAGTGCTGTATGCTCAAGCACATGAGCCACACCTGTCGAATCCATGGGAATTGTTCTAAAGGCAATTAAGAACACATTCTCTTCATTTTTACTAGCAAGGTGGTAGTGTATCGCTCCGGTTTTATGATGTTCGTATTTTTCAACACTCAGATTGAGTGAAGGGATGTGATTTTTTTCGACTTGGGAAAAAGCCGGATGGCTTTGAGTATCTAATTTTTGATTAACTTCTGCAGTTTGTGCTTCGCTCATAACTTTCGAAAATTCTTTGTTGGTTAGTTGATTGGAAAATATGTTTAGTTCTATTTGGGTTTCTCTAGACTTAATCTACCGAGTCTTCCTGATCGAAAATCGTTCAGTAACACCTGAGAAACCTTATGATAATCGGGTACACCCTTTTTTGATAGTGATCCGGTCTTCTTTGCTATGATTAAATAGAGTTCTTCGTTTGTTTCTGGAAGGGTCTCGATGTTATAACGCTTTTCTAATACGCTCGGATGGTCTTGTTTTAAGAGCTCAGCTAGAAACCAACCAATTTCCTCTATGCTTATAGCT
>Ga0209036_1001407_pt1 | contig 10229 bp, 14 predicted proteins | sample MarorgKNORR_S2LV_3_FD_188222 | JGI IMG/M metagenome (GOLD analysis project Ga0209036, IMG submission 188222) | Marine microbial communities from the Southern Atlantic Ocean, analyzing organic carbon cycling - DCM_A/KNORR_S2/LV (SPAdes) (version 2) | ecosystem: Environmental > Aquatic > Marine >... | reverse complement strand
GCATTGTCAAACCATATAGCTGTCTGCTTAAGCCCACTGCAAAATCACACATATCAATAGCTTCTTGGACTTCACCAAGTGATTCTGTTTTTATTTTCCTGGCTTCTTTGGTGATAGTTTCTGCTAATTCTTTTTTCTTTTGTCTTAGTTCTTCTCCAAACAACCTAATATATTCACCTCTTTGAGGGGCTGGAACTTGTCTCCATTTATTTGAAATATCTTGTGAATCTTTGACTATCTCATCGAAGTTTTTCTTGGTCATCGAAATTTATGGCAATTTTGATTTGCTTCCCCCCAGTAAGATATATTTTACTATAGTTAAGCTTTTAGGTATTCCAATAAAGTATTTATTTTGTCTATGCCGCCAAAATATATTGCCTCATCTTCATCAAATGATTCTAGGCTTCTTATCAATCCTTTGTGAACTTCTGGAAAGTTAAAGATTTTATTTAAAGGTTCGAATAAAACGTTTATTGTAAAAAGAGAGTAATCTTCATGGAATCTGCATAAAGTTTCCTTTTCTGATCTTATAAACCAGGTTGAAGGATCTGACATTAAAAGCTTTTCTTCTTCTAAATGGAATCTTTTTGTATCGCCATGAATTAACCAGTTCTGTCTTGCAAAAGGTTTCATTAAGGGCGATTGTTTTATAAAAGTTGAAATCCTATCCCCTATTTTTTCTTCAAGAGTTGTAACTGGATCGTGGATTTCTTTTAAAGGCTTTCCAATCTTTGTTCTTACATCCCAGTAACTAGGTGAACAAATGCTTGCTGCTAAAAGTCTTTGTTCTCCATGCGATTCTATTAAACATAAGTCATCCTGTATATTAAGACTCATTTCTGCAATTAAATCTGGATAATTTGTACTTCGTATCTCAAATATCTCTGCTAAACATTTTTGAGCCTCATTTGAATCTGTTGTTGCGGCAACAACCTGATTATATTGTGATTTAAATAAGTCTAGTTTATGTTTTAATAAATCCTTGCCTATGGCTCTATCAAGCCATTTATCTATTTCAATAGGTTTTAGTCCTAGTCGATATTTTCTATCACCATTACCCCATGGTGGGTTTTGCCAAAAGTGATTATTCATAGCTCCCATTCAAGTATGAATAGTTTGCATTTAAAAGAATTAAAATATCTTATGCTTGCCTTGAAGAATCTCTAAGTACATTTTGTAATCACCTATAAAACTATAAAAAGGATATTTAAATGTAGCAGGTTTATTCTTCTCAATGAAAAAATGTCCTATCCAGGCAAACCCATATCCAGATAAAAGAGCATAAAGAATAAATAAAATATTAAATGATAAGAAAAATTTAATTAAGAAAAATATACTTATGCTGGTACCAATAAAATGCATAAGCTTGGTATATTTATTGTCATGCTCTGATATGTAGTAAGGATAAAACTCCTTAAAACTCTTATATTTTTTCATCTTTACTTTGGCGCCGACTCAGGTTGATAATCGTAGTAACCTTCAAGTGGAATCATTAAGTGTACGAAAGGTGTTCCTTTCATCATTACGTAAGGTGCTCCAGTAGTAAAATCTGTCGATACTCCTTCAAGTGATGCCGGATCTTTTGGCATTAACATTAAATGAGAGCCTGAATATATCCAGTCTTCTGGATCAGTGTTTTCCTTGTCGCCTTCAGAATAAGGTCTAAAGTTATCAACGCCCGTATCTCCATGGATCATCCAAATCCAGCCATCATTTGCTATTTCTGGCTTTGATTGACTCATATATGCATTTGCCCATGCAACTGCATTTGCATCTGCACATGCTGGAGCTGCTTCATTTGCAGTTTTAAATCCCATTTTGGGCATTGCTATAAATGGAAGACAGGTCCATCCGTTTGTACCCTCTCTTAGAATATCTCCGCTAGCACTTACAACAGTTGCAAAGTCCCCAATAAAATCAGGTGCAGAAGAAGTATATGTTTCTATCTCCCATTCAGCAGAGTTACCGTGCATCTTTCCACCCTCATGATGACCAGCAGAAATATTAATTACAAATAAAAAAGCTATAAAGCCTAATAGTTTAGAATTCATTTTTTTTTCCTCTAAAAATCGTTTAACTAATTCTAAAAAAGAATTTGAATGAATACAAATATATTAATTGAATGTATTTTCAATTTGTTTAGTGATGCTCCTAAACATAGCTATATGAGCAGCTTTTGAATATTCTTTTTCAGACCTAAATCTATGATTAGAAGATGTTTTTGCAATTACAACATTTGATACTGGATCAACATAAATAAACTGATTAAATATTCCATGAGCTGTGTAGTCAGTTAGTGGATCTCCTGGAATCCACCACTGATAGCCATACCCCCATTCACTTGAAGAGAGATCTCCAGCATTTGGCATCAAATGAGGTGCATCTGGTGTATGAGATTTAACAACCCATGATTTGGGAACAATTTGTTCGCCATCCCAGCTGCCTTCATTTAAATATAATTGCCCGAATTTAGAAAAGTCCCTTAATGTAGCGTTTAGGCCTCCAAGCGCCATGTCTGTACCAGTTTTATCAGCTATATAATAAGCATCACTTTCTGTTCCGATCTTGCTCCAAATTCTTTTATATAAATATTCTCTTAAGGGCATATCGGTAACTGATTCAAGAATCATTCCCAATACTTGAGTATCAAGACTTACATAATGATTATAAGTTCCTTGTTTTTTTCCATTTTTAAGGGTTTTTGCAAAATCTCTAAATGAAGATCCTTTTGCTGTAGCTCTAGCAAATCTATTTATATCTGAATTTGGATCTGCATAATCCTCATTGAATTCTATACCAGATGACATTTGAAGAAGATTTTTAATCTTAACATCCTCATATCCAGTTCCTTCAAAGTCATCCAGATATATAGAGACATTATCATCAATGCTTTTTATTAATCCTTCCTCGATAGCTATTCCAAATAGTGCTGACAAATATGATTTTGAAACAGAAAAGGCTATGTGTTTGCTATCTTTTGTATTGCCGTTCCAATATTTCTCGAATAACATTTTTCCATCATGCAAAATTATGAGTCCATCAGTATGAAAATGGTTAAGCCCCTCTATCAAATTTAATTGTTCTCCTTCAAACTCATAAGAATCTGGTAATTCAAAATCTTCTTTTTCAAATACAAAAGGTTTTTCAGATGCTGATATTGGATTAGAGGTATCAAAAATTTTATTAATACTTATAAAATTTTTTGCAATTGATTTTTCGTTATATAGAGTTGCTAGCTTATAAAGTTTATAAATATTGGGACTATACAGAACAATTGCCAAAACAAGTATTGCTAAAATAACAATTAAAAATTTACTCATTAAAAATGTCTCCCCCACTAAATCCATTGATCATTTGGCGCTGTTAATTCATCAACTTTATCACCAGTATTTAGAACTCCCCTAGGTTCAACCAACATTATACTTGCTTCTTCTTCAGAATATGGTCTATGCCTAACGCCTTTAGGAACTACTATCATTTCACCTTCATTTAACTCGATTAACTCAGTTTCAAATTCAATAAACATCTTGCCCTTTATTACAATAAATACTTCATCTGTATCATTGTGCTGATGCCATATAAAATCATTTTGAATCTTTACAAGTTTAAATTGATAATCATTTAGCTCTGCAATAACTTTTGGGGACCATTGATCTGAAAATTTTTTAAATTTATTTTTGAAATTAATTTTTTTCATACAGTTGAAGCGCCTCCCTAAGTGTAGCTGACTTTGTGCCATCATCATTTAAGCTGACTAATAGAGGCTTCCATTCTTCATGTCCGCAAAGTCTCATCAAACACCCTTCTACCTTTAAGTTTCCATTTTCCAACAGATATAAACTAGATTTAAAAGACCTTCCTCGACCTGGATCATATATTTTTCCACCAGATAATTCTTTTGCTCCGCTGATATAGGAAAAATTATCTATCAAATTAATTCCAATTAAACTTCTTTCTCTCATTGATTTGTCTTTATTATTTTTATCAAGTATTGATTCTTGATCTATTCCGTTTTCAACAAATATATGTTCGATTACCGCGCATAATGAATTTTCACATTCCTTAACATGAACTATGGATTGAGAGGTCAGCCAATATCCAGTCATTGAAGAGTCTTTATTGCTAGCGTTAATAGAGAAACATAAAACAGCAACTGCTAATGAGTAAAATATCTTGATAATGGTCTTATTCATTTTTTATATTATTAAATATATTAACAATTTTACTCTCTAGTTTATTTTTTGATAAACATACTCTATAAGGATTGTTGTCATATACTGGGTTTCCAACAAGCAATTCTTTAGGGCTATTTGTTCTAAATCTCCAACGTGTACCTGTTTCCTTTGATGTAAAGATGTATTCAATGGGCTTATTTGTAATTAAATAATTACCTTCATTAAATATATTTTTAAACTGGATGGTGATATTTAATTTGGATCCAAATATTCTTTCAATATATTCAACATAGACCTCATTATTCATATAGCCGCAATCTATGAGGTTTGAGATAGTCTTATCTTCAAGGTTAATAACTATTTTTTTATTTAGATCAACTTCAATATTTAAAAGATTTGAAAGTTTTTTTGTGATCCTATCTAGCTCTTGCTTTGAAAAACTATTGGAATTAAATTGATTGTTAAAATCTCCAGGAACGTTAGGTCCTTTATAAATATTGTTTGATTCTTGAACTTCACATGAAGAAATTATGAAAATAATTGCTACTATTGCAAATATCTTGGGCATGAATGGTTTTATATTAGTCTTCCATTAAGAGAATCCAATCTCTTACCATTTCAACTGCTTCTGTATGAGTAAGAGCTCGTCCAGATTCTGGCATCATCACACCAGGATCCATTGAAATCATGCGATGCAATAAAATCGATTCTTCTGGTTCTCCAGGAACAATAGAATATTTTAAGCCTCCACTTCCTCTTCCGGTTGCAACCGGTTTTTTAAATACTCCTAAATTTATGTTTCTCGTTTCATTTAGATGAAGATATAGTCCTGTCGAATTTGCATTGCCGGTTGGGGAGTGACAATGTCCACAGTTTACATCTAGGTATGATCTTACTCTGTCATTAATATCTTTACTTTCATCTGTCCAATCTACTGGTGAAACTAGGTCTAACGGGTATTCATCAATAATTTGTCTGTTCATCCAATATGTAAGTTGATTAAAGGTGCCTTCTTTGAAAGCAAAGTCTTTGTTTATATTTCTTGCTTTTGGTCCTATGGGGCTAATTTTATCGTCTGCATCATGGCATTCCTTACATTGATTGACATTAGGGACCCTATATCTAACATCTCTTTCTTCGCCCATAAAGTCCGTCCAGGAAACATTAATAGTTTTTCCAGCAATTTTTTTAAATGCCTCATTCTGTTCTTTGTTCCACGCATAAGAAACCGCTTCCCAACCTTGATCCTTTTTTAAGAGAAGTCTTGTTTCTAAAAGATTTTTTCCTAATTCTGGATTTCTTTCATCAATTGGATAGTAAAAAGTTTTTATTAAAGCAGAGCCTGTTGGAAAATCAAAAACCCAGTCTTCTTGATACTCTGCTTTTTTTTGATTTGGAACATATACCCATCTTTGTTTATACGAATAATCTGAGAATAAAGTGGAAATTAATTCATAAGGTATAACTTTGTCGTGAGGGACTTGTGCAGAAGCATCCTTAAAAAATCTAAAATCTGAAAGCTTGTCTGGAAATTCTTGAGATAAAATTAATTCTTCATCCACACTATAAATATAAGTGCATATGAAAAGCACAAAAAAGTGTTTAAGTATTTTTTTCATTACTACTCAATGCCATCAATAGTTATTGACTCTAGAGGATTGATAATGCCTTGAAAATCCTCTTTTTCTATCTTAATTGGATTAGAAAATCCAAGCATATACTTAATAGGGCTAATTGTAAGAAAGTTTACTTGGCTATCTTCTGAAATAATTAACTTTTCATTATCTGGTTGGCCAAATAACATTTGAGATAACGGAACAACCCCATCCCAAAATATATCAGGCATATTTCCGCTGCTTATTTCAAAAAGAGCTTTGGCCAACTCTCCAGTTTCAATGTCTGGATCAAAACCACTTGGGCCATAAGTATTATTATGAACCTGAATTCTTTTTGGATGTGGGTAGTAGTTAGGATCATCAGTTTCGTCTGAGTAAGAAACTATTGAAAGATTTACAGTTCCATTGCCACTCATTAAGTTATTGAAAACTTCTACATCAGAGTTGGCCATAATAATAATGCCTGTTCCTCTTGGAACCTCCCCAACAATGTTTCCTTCTGGAGCAAAATTATCTGTGTCATTGTTGATAGATTTATTATCAAAAACCCTTATGTGATGTCCGCCTTGTTGCGGAAGGTCTGGTAAGTCAAAAATAAGTATGCCTCCAGTATTATGTGAAGCCAAATTATTATAGACATCTGCATAGTAAGAGTTCTCAATTTCAATGCCAGCTACGTTATATTGAGCAATGCTATTTCTTACAATAATATTCTTAGACTGTCCTACGTATATTCCGGCATCAGATGCTCCAATAGCAACGCAACCATCAATCAAAACATCCTCAGATTCGACTGGATAAAAACCATAAGCCCCATTGCTGCTCTTAGGCCCGCCTGTCCATTCTGTTCTTAAATTAATCATGTTGATGCCTTTCGTACCGATGACTTTTAAAGCATCTCCTTTAGCATCTAAAATTGCAAAATCTTTTAAAGTTACTTTATCTGAAGTTACTAATAGTCCTTGTGCGCCTGACTTTTGATCCTTAAAGTCTAAAATAGTATTATCCATTCCTTCGCCAGTAATGATTACATTATCAACATCCAATGAAAGGCCATCTTCAAATGAATAATAACCTGATTTAATAACAAGGGTATCTCCTTCAGACATTAGTATCATTGCCTCTTGAAGTCTTTCTTGTGAGTCATCTCCTGGGCTAATTATAATTTCTTTGGAATAAGAAAATGTTGAAATAGCAAGACATGCCAAGAACAAGCTTGATCCTAGCAGAGATAAATTTGTATTAATCTTGAAAAAAATTTTTTCTCCTGGGTTAAATAACATAATTATTGTATTAGAAATGTGCAATAAGAAAAAGCTATGCTTGCTTTAAGGCAAAATCTCTATATTTATTTTATCTGAAACAATTGGATTATCTCCTAAAGGCATTATTGGCATGTGTTCATAGTCTCCAATGACAAGCTGAAGGCTATATTTGCCAGAAGGTAGAGAAAGAACTGCCTCTGTCTGCCCTCCACCAAAATGCAAAACGTTTCTTTCAAATGGAATTGGTATATTTTTATTATCATCGACATCATATGAATCATTAATTATTAAATGGTGATGGCCGCTAATATGACAATCTTTGATATTTTCTACCTCTATTCCTGCTGGACTGATAATAATATTTTTACTTCCAAACTCGACTTTAAACTCTTTATTGCTTGATTGATAACCATCTATTGGACTTAGAAAAAATAACTCAATATCATCACAGCTTTTGTCGACACTCTCAAAAGACATAACTAAGGGAGATAAAAATAATATAAATAAAGCTTTTTTCATAATTAATTCTTTGTTTTTGGTGGTCCAAACAAGAAATATAATACCTCATTTATGTTGGATGCATTTCTAATATTTCTATATATATTCTGCCATCCCATAAAAGTTATTTTTGTAGGATTATAGGTGTTTACATTGTTGACCAAGCCATATTTTACTGGCTCTATTTCTGGCTCAAAAGTTCCAAACATTCTGTCCCATATAATTAGTAAGTTTCCATAATTCTTATCTATATACTGGCTATTTGATCCATGATGAACTCTGTGATGAGATGGAGTGTTGAAAATCCACTCTAAAGGGCCAAGTTTTCCAACAATTTGAGTATGCCCAACTATTCCCCATAGAGTACTTATTACTCCTGCGACAGCGATTATTGTTGGGTCAAAACCTATAAGAGGCATCATCATAAAAAAAGGAATTTTAGAAACAGGCCCGAACCAGGCTTGTCTAAATGACACAGCAAAATTCATTTCCTCGCTTGAGTGATGGCTCATATGAATAGCCCATAAAAAATTAACTCTATGAGAAATGCGATGATAGATATAAAAAACAAGATCTATCATTACAAATGTTGCTATCCATAATGCCCAAATTGGCATTAGTTCAGATAAATTAATCAACTTAAATTGGAAAAGATAAAAATGCAGCGCCAGGGTTGCTCCCTTTAAAGCAAAGACCATTAGAACATTTCCTGTTAGCAGCCCTACTGTGCAAAGAGTATCATCTTTTTTGTAAAGATTTTTGTTATAAGCACTAGAAAATAAAGCCTCAAAGAGAATCATCGCCAATACTATTGGGGCGCCTATTGCGTATATTTCTGTGATTGATAAGTCTGTCATAGTTTAAGTTATATTCTAATTAAAATTCTTCTCAGCTTCTATTAAAACCTCTTTTGGTAAACTAAATGCCTCTCTTGTTATGTTCCATTTATTTAAAATAGCATTCATATTAAATTTGTCATATAGATGAGGGAATTTTCCTACCCTGTCATTTGAATTAGATCCCTCATATATTATTTTATCCTTTATTTTTTCTTCGTCGACTTGTAATAGAATCAATTTTTTAGAATCCTTAAAATATAGTTTAAGCGTTAAAGGAAGTTGCTTAGATGTTGAAAAATGAATAAATCCATCTTCTTTATCTAGAGCTGTTTCGACATAACCAATCTTAGAGGCTTGGTTCCATTCATCTTCCGTCAAAATTTTATAAATATCATTCATCACATGTCTTTGAAAGAATGTATTATGTCTATAATTAGGCATACTAATCAAATTTTGGGGGATCAAATATGTTTGATGTTTATAATTCATCACTGTTGGGTATATGGTTAATATTAGCCACGATTATTGTGCAGGCTATGGTTGCTGTTAGGATTCATCGAAGACAAAGTGGTGGATATAGTCCAGGGGTTATTAAACCGGAACTTGGACAATCATCGATAGTTTTTAGGGCTCATAGAACTTTTCAGAATTCTTTAGAAAACATTATTCCTTTCCTTGGTATGGCAATTATTGCAATGCTATCAGGCTATGGGGCTTTTAAGCTTTCAATCATCATATGGGCATATGCTATTAGTAGAATTATTCATATGATCTTGTATTACAAAATTGCTACTAATAAGAACCCAAGTCCAAGAAGTATTTTTTGGGCAATTGGTTTTTTGGCTAGTTTTTATTTAATGATTGATTTGGGAATATTCTTATTAATTAACTAAAAAGATTTTAATAAAGTCTTTATACCAGCCATAATACTTGGATTGCCTTCAAAGCATTTAATAGAAGTATCTGGTCTATTCCAATCATTCGCGGATTTTGTAAAAAAATTTGAGTCTATTGTTACCCAGCTTGAATCATCCAAAGTCCCAGCCTTTACATAAACTATATGTGGTATCTCTTTTGCGTAGCTTAAAACCCCTGAACCACAATTATCACAGAAGCCCCTCCTTACAGTTGAGCCAGAAGAGCCTTTACTTTCAAAATATTTAATATCGCCTTTTATATCAATATATTTCCTTGCGATGAATAATATTGTTGCTTTGCCAGAGCCGGTTGCTCTTTGGCAATCTTTGCAGTGACAATGGTGTGCTGAGATAACTTTATCTTGTTTCAAAGAGTAAGAAATTTTCCCGCACTGGCATTTGCCAGTCGCTTTATTGTTCATATATTTATTCTACAGTAAACTCATGTCTAAGATGTTTTATTCAAGAAAAATACTTTGTTTGTTCTTATTCTTTAGTTTTGCAAAAGCAGAACTTTCAACAGGCTTTATTGAAAAGGCATATATTTCTAATGGCAATAATGAAAGAGTTATTCAAATATATTATCCTGCAAGCAAAAAAATTAATGCTGAAACTAAATTTATTATTATGAATGATGGTGAAGAGCTGTTCTCAGAAGAAGACTCATGGCATGGAGGAGCTTGGAATATAGACAATAGTTTTCTTGAGCTAAAAAAACAAGGCATTGAATTAAACCTTATAGTAATTGCAATTCATAGTGCTAAAAGATTTAAAGGAAAAATTATTGATGAAACAAGACGGTACTCAGAATATTTTCCAAAACAAGCAATAGAATTCTTTGATAAAGGTTTTAAGAAAAGCACATATTCTTTTTTAATAGATAAAGAGTCATTAAATTATCCAGAATTTCTAGTAAATG
>Ga0209036_1001404_pt1 | contig 10237 bp, 8 predicted proteins | sample MarorgKNORR_S2LV_3_FD_188222 | JGI IMG/M metagenome (GOLD analysis project Ga0209036, IMG submission 188222) | Marine microbial communities from the Southern Atlantic Ocean, analyzing organic carbon cycling - DCM_A/KNORR_S2/LV (SPAdes) (version 2) | ecosystem: Environmental > Aquatic > Marine >... | reverse complement strand
AAAATTAACTTAACATTATATAAATCAATGAAGTCAAATGAAATTGCGGGTGTTTTTTCCTTACCAACCTCTCATATTTTTGATGAAAAAGGAAAAAAAATTAAAACAATTATTGGGTCAACAAAATGGGACTCTGATGATTTTTTAAATAAATTAAGATCTTTGTAGCATGAATAAATTATATTTAGTTGTTTTTATAATTTTTGTTTCCTGTAAATTAAATAATAACGCTGTTGTTGAAGAAATTAAATTTGATTTTACAAACAGTAATGGACAGCCAAGTTTAGTTTCTGATGGAAATAATTTATCACTTTCTTGGATATCTCAATTACCTAATAATGATGCGATTTTAAATTTTAGTCAATATAACAAAGGGGCTTGGATGAATCCTAAATCAATAACTCAAGGAGATAATTGGTTTGTTAACTGGGCTGACTTTCCTACACACTCAATCAATAATGATTTAGTGCTTACCAGTCATTTAAAAAAATCAGGAAAAGGGACATATGATTATGATATTATTATGAATTTAAAAACCATGAATGGAGAAATAATAAAATCAAATTTTATACTGAATAATGATGGTGTAAAAGCTGAACATGGTTTTGTAAGTATAACTAACGATGAAAGTGAGGGTTTTTTTGTAAGCTGGCTTGATGGAAGAAACATGTCAATTAATAATAAAGAGTCAAATCACAACCCAATGACTATACGTTTTGCTCAAATAACCAGAAAAGGAGAGATAACAAATGATACAGAGCTTGATTCAATGACTTGTGAGTGTTGTCAAACATCAATAGCAAGAACAGACAAAGGTCCTGTAGTTGTTTACAGGGACAGAAATAAATCTGAGATTAGAGATATTTACATAACTAGATTAATTCTTGGTGAATGGGACAATCCAAAGCCTGTTAACGAAGATAACTGGAAGATAAATGGTTGTCCTGTAAATGGTCCAAAGGTGGTTTCAAACTCCTCAAATTTAGCTGTAGCTTGGTTTACTATATCAAATAATCAACCCGTTGTTAATGTTGCTTTTTCCTATGATTACGGATCTAGTTTTAATGCCCCAATCAAATTAAATGATTTTGATCCAATTGGAAGAGTTGATGTTGATTTTCTAAATAAAAAAGAAGTCATTGTTAGTTACATTGAGAGTGATCAAAATGGGTCATTTCTACGAATTAAAAAAGTTAATATTGACGGTAGTGCTTCGAAATATATTGATGTTGGAAAAATTGATGGAAATAGAAGTAGCGGAGTTCCGCAGCTGGAGATAGTAGGAGAGGAGATATTTGTAGCCTGGACCATATATAAGGATGGTAAGAGCCAATTAAAAACCGTGAAGTTAGACTCTAATTTAATTTAAATGAAAAAAAAGTTTTTATTCTCATTTGTTTTCAAACTTATAATCCTTCTATCAACAAACATTCACTCTCAAAATGAGACCATAGGTTCTATTGAGAGACTTCACGACGATATAAATTATTATATTTCAGAAAAAAGTAAAATTGAAATATTGGCTAAGGGATTTAACTGGTCTGAGGGTCCAGTTTGGTCCACAAAATTAAACTCATTGCTCTTTTCAGACGTCCCAAATAATATAATCTACAAATGGAATGAGTCAGCGGGATTAGAAATATTTTTAAATGACATTGGATATTCGGGAATTGTACCAAATTTAAAAAAAGGAGGAACTAATGGTTTAACCATTGATACTCACGGAAACCTCTTAATTTGTATGCATGGTGATCGTAGAATTTCAAAAATTGAGGATTGGAATAGTAAGTCCATAATTCCGCTGATAACATCATTCGGTAATAAATTATTTAATAGTCCAAATGACTTAATTTTTAATACCAAGCAGGAGTTGTTTTTTACTGATCCTCCCTATGGGTTGTCCGGAGATAATGACAGTTTGAAAGAGTTAGATTTTAATGGCGTCTACAAGCTTAAACCAAATGGTGAGATCAAATTATTAATTCGTGATTTATCTCGCCCAAATGGTATAGGTATTTCTAATAACGATAGACTATTGTATGTAGCTAATTCGGATAAAAATAATCCTGTAATTATGAAATACGAACTAACTGAAGAAGGAGTAAAAAATCCAAAAGTTTTTTTTGACGGAAAAGATTTAGTAAATAAAGAAATTGGATTATTTGATGGATTAAAGGTTCATCCATCTGGTTTGGTTTTTGCTACCGGACCTGGTGGTGTTTTATTAATAAGGGAAGATGGCACACATATTGGTACAATAAAAACTGAACTTAGATCAGCTAACTGTTCTTTTGATGAGGATTTTGAATATTTGTATATGACATCTCACAAATACTTAACTAGAATTAAATTAATTCCCACGAATTTATAATTTTGGTTTTAATATAATTCATTCTTTTAAACTGATTTTTTTGGATGGGTACTAATAATATCGCTTTAATTTATGGCTCTGACACAGGAATAACCGAACTAGTTGTAAGTTTGATTACGAAGAAGTTAAACCTAGAATTAGATATTATTGAGGTGTTTTCAATAAAACCTGAAGATTTTCAAAGATACAATAGAATTATAATTGGAATTCCGACTTGGTATGATGGTGATTTACAAAGTGACTGGGAAGATTTTTATCCTCATTTTAAAAAGATAGATTTTACAAATAAAGAAGTTTGCTTTTTTGGATTGGGTGATCAATATGGATATCCGGACAATTTTGTTGATGGAATCGGAATTTTAGCTAAAGTTGTTTTAGGTAACGGAGGTAAAGTTTTTGGTCATTGGCCTAACAAGGGTTATGAATTTAATGAGTCACTGGGTTTAATGAATGATGATTTCTTTTACGGTTTAGTTATTGATGAAGATAATCAACAAGAACAAACGGATGGTAGGATTAAAAAATGGGTAAAACAAATAAAAAAAAAATTACTTTAAAATAGATACGAATAAAACTAACAGGCGTTATTTCTACTCAGCTTCTAAGAAAAAACCCTTGTAAATCAATGACTTACAAGGGCTTTTGCGGAGGAAGAGGGATTCGAACCCCCGGAGGTGTGACCCTCAACAGTTTTCAAGACTGCCGCATTCGACCACTCTGCCATTCCTCCAATAGCATGCAAATATATGCTCTTTTTTATTTTGTTACAATTTTATAATTATTAGTAAGAACTATCCTTTTATATTGACTAGTTTTGATAAATGGATTTTTTAATCAATTTTCCTTGGGAATATCCACTTCTAGTTCTAATAGGTTTTATTGTTGGTATTGTTAATACCATGGCTGGTGGAGGTTCTCTAATCACACTTCCTCTTTTAATTTTTCTGGGTTTACCATCTTCAGTTGCTAATGGTACCAATAGAATAGCAATAATGATGACAGCATTTTCAGCAAATATGGGCTTCAAAAGTAAAGGATTATCTACATATCCTTTTAGTGCCTATTTGGGTGCATTTGCTTTGGTTGGATCAATTATTGGTGCAAATATTGCCGTTGAAATTGAAGGAGAATTATTCAATAAAATATTATCAGTTATAATGATATTAGTTGTTGTTATTATAATATTTAAACCCAGAATTATAAAATCTAAAGCTGAAATAAGAGTTACTGGGAAACACTTATATATCTCGTGTATTTCTTTCTTTTTTATCGGTTTATATGGAGGATTTGTCAATGCAGGAATAGGTTTTATTATTATGCTTTTTTTACATTTTTACAACAGAATAAATCTTTTGAAAGTTAATGCCACAAAAGTAGTAGTTGTTTTAGTTTATACTATAGGAGCATTTTTTACGTTTGTAGTAAATGATATGGTTGATTGGACATATGGTATATGTTTAGGTATTGGTACATTAAATGGTGGATGGTTTACAAGTAGATGGTCTGTAAAAAAAGGAGAAAACGTAATCAGAATCTTTTTAACTGTAATCGTAGTTATTATGGCAATTAAACTTTGGTTTTTTTAGTATTTCACATATTTAACTATTTCTAACCCATAACCCATCATACCAACTCTTTTGATTTTACTACTGTTAGTGAGTAGTTCAATTTTACTAACACCAAGGTTATGCAGTATTTGTGCGCCAATACCAAAATCTCTTTTATCCATTCTAGGTGGAGCTATTTTCAATGTTTTTTTATTTTTTAATCCTTTGAGTTCACGAAGTCTCATAATAATATTTGAACTACTAGGATTTTGATTAATGAACACAACAACTCCTCTCTCACCTAGATTTATTTTGTTGAATACTGAATTTAAATTAATATCATTAAAGGCAATTAATGAATTTAAGATATCATTATTTACTACTGAGGAGTTTATTCTAACTAGAACAGATTCATTTTTTTTCCATTTTCCTTTAGATAGAGCCAAGTGAATTTGTTTGTTGTTATTTTGTTGAAAAGCATGAAGATTAAATTCACCATATTTAGTATTCAAAACAAAACCATCAATTTTTGAAATTAGACTATCATGTTTCATTCTATATGCAACTAGATCCTCAATAGAAACTATTTTTAAATTAAATTTTTTTGCGATTTTAAATAAATCATCAACTCTAGCCATAGATCCATCTTCTTTCATGATTTCACAGATAACTCCAGCTGGTTTAAAGCCTGCCAACCTAGAAAAATCAATTGCAGCCTCTGTGTGTCCTGTTCTTCTCAATACACCTCCTTCTTTTGCTATTAAAGGAAAAACATGTCCAGGCCTTGCTAAGTCCGTTGATTTAGTTTTTGAATTAACAATCGCTCTTATTGTTTTAGATCTATCAGAAGCGGATATTCCGGATGTTATACCACTTCCTTTCAAATCTACTGAAATTGTAAAGGCTGTGTCCATTGGATCCGTGTTTTGAGATACCATGGGATTTAAGTTTAATTTTTTTGATCTTTTTTCTGTTAGAGGAACACAGATTAGTCCTCTACCATTTTTTGCCATGAAATTAATAATATCAGGGCTAGCCAATTCAGCAGCACAAATAAAATCTCCTTCATTTTCACGGTTTTCATCATCAACAACAATTATTAATTTCCCAGACTTTATATCTGATATAGCTTCTTCTATGCTATTTAATTTATTCTGAACATTCTTTTTCATTTGTTATGAATATTTTTTTGAAAAACCTTTTTAAACGGAGTGATAATATTTTCAAGATTTATTATTGTTTTATCAGAGGAAGCTCTGGATATTAAATAAATGCCTAAAGGAAGCATAATTAGGTTGGGTATCCAACTTGCCAAAGCAGGATCTAAACTCCCATCCTCTGCTGCATTTCTAGAAAAAGTTCCAGCAAAATGATACGCCAAAAATAGAACTAAGGAAATAACCATCGGAAAGCCAAATCCACCTTTTCTAATTAAAGCACCCAGGGGAGCGCCAACAAAAAAAAGTATTATTGATGCTAAAGCAAAAGAGTACTTATCAAACAAATTAGATTTGTGAAGATTAATTATTTTTTCTTTAATAAAAAAATTAGATTTTTGATTATTTAAAACTTGAACTTGACTTGTTATGTTATTTAATGACGAATTAATAATTGAAACTCTAATATCCTTTGGATAATCACGTAAATGAGTTTGGTAATCTTTAAACAAGGTTTTGTCTAGTGAAGCGTTGTCTGTTCTAATCGTTTTTTTGAAATTTGTAATTCCAGTTCTGGTATAAAAGCTTTTGCTGAAATTTTTATAAGTGGATTTTATTTTATTGCTCAGTGAATCGATACTTAAGTTTAGTTGACTAACATTCTGCATTCTGTAGGTGTTTTTATATTTTTCATTTTCAAAATCAACTTGATTGAAATTACTTAAATCAATATTCATAATGTATTTCTCAAAAGAAACATAAGAATGAGGTTTAATTTGTTTCCCGTTATTTACTGTTTCGATTTCTTCATATCTTTTTCCATCTTTTAGAATAAGCTGTAAAAAATCTTGATTTTCAGCTCCTATTAGTTCACCGTTTTTTGCTTTTATCACCAAATAATTCTTATTATTTTTATTTTGCTTGTGAATAATTATGTCCTCCAGTAAATTATTATTTGGTCCATATTTATTCTTTACTTTTATGTTTAATTCATTTAACTCATTAAAAATTCCCTCTGTTATTGCTAAGGCAGGTTTTAATTTAGCTAAGTTTTTTCTAAGATTATAAGATTTAAATTCAGCATATGGAATTAATGTATTTGCTACATAAAACATTACTCCGCATAGTATAATATTAAAAAAAACTAAACTTCTCATGGATCTGAAAAGAGAAATCCCAGAAGATTTTATAGCAGCCATTTCATAATTTTCTGAAAGATTTCCATAAGTCATTATTGATGCTAATAAAACCGTGAGAGGGATAACTAAGGGAAGAAGTTTTGGGGAGTAAAACAATAAAAATTTTAAAATGATTTCGAAATCCACTTCTTTACCCGCTAAATCATCAATAAAAACCCAAATAATCTGAATGATAAAAATTGACATTAGTATAAAGAAAAAACTAACAAAAATTGTAAAGTAAGATTTTAGTATAAGTTTGTCAATGATTTTCATAATTAAAACTCTTCAATGTAGTAGTCTTGATATTTTCTTCGATTAAAAACAAATTTTTCATTTTCGATATTTGAATTAAAAGAGATAGAGTTAATCTTGATTACAGTTTTATTATTTAATTCATCAAATTCAATAATTTCAAAAATCTCTTTTTTTTCTGTGTTAATTGTAATTAATAATTTTTTTTTGTCACCATTTTCCTCAATTGGAATTAAACTTATTTGGGTATTTTTTTTGTCATTATTAGAGACTGTGTTTTGAAAGAAATACCCTTTTTCAAAAAAATTAAATAAGTTGCTTGGCTTTAAAAGATTATCCTCGTCAGAAATTTTTGAAATCAAAACCTCTTTATTTTCAAAAATAATAGTATAAATATTTTCAGAATCACTTATTTGTTTAATTTCCATGAAAGTTAGGTGGTATTTTCCGTCTTTGATTTCTAAAACTCCTTTTTCATTAAAGTTTTTACCTTGTTTTAAGGTAAAGTCTATTACTATGCTTTTAGCATTATTAATTTTTCTTGATACCTGATCAATTAATTCTTTTGCCTCTTTATGGTTCTGTGAGTTTATAAAAATTGAAGAGAAAATTAATAGAAAGCTTAAAAAATACTTCATGATTGGTTTTTTTCTTCTTGCAGAAATGCATTTAATGATGCAATGTCGTTTATCAACACCTCTCTTGCTTTGCTTCCTTCAAAAGGACCTACAATTCCAGCTGCCTCAAGTTGATCAATAATCCTGCCAGCTCTGTTGTATCCGAGTTTCATTTTTCTTTGCAGTAATGAAGCAGAACCTTGTTGAGCGATAACAATTACCTCAGCAGCTTCATTGAACAAAACATCTCTTTCCTCAATATTATTGTCAATCTTTGACGAAAGATCATCTCCAATATATTCAGGAAGTTCGTATGCATTAGAGTATGCTTTTTGAGACCCAATAAAGTCAGTTATTTTTTGAATTTCTGGAGTATCTACAAAAGCACATTGGATTCTTACAAGATTATTTCCTTGTGTATAAAGCATATCTCCTCTACCAATCAATTGATCAGCTCCTCCGCTATCTAAAATGGTTCTGGAATCTATTTTTGATGTAACTCTAAATGCGATTCTAGCAGGAAAGTTTGCTTTTATAATTCCTGTTATGACATTTACAGATGGTCTTTGTGTAGCTATAATCAAATGAATCCCCACAGCTCTGGCAAGTTGTGCTAGCCTAGCTATTGGAGTTTCTACTTCTTTTCCTGCGGTCATAATCAAATCAGCAAACTCATCTATAATTAATACTATGTATGGAAGAAAATTATTACCAGACTCTGGATTCAATTTTCTCTCTTTAAATTTCTTGTTGTATTCTTTGATGTTTCTACACAACGCGTTTTTGAGTAATTCATACCTGTTGTCCATTTCAATACAGAGTGAATTCAATGTTTTAATTACCTCTTTGTTGTCCGTTATTATTGCTTCATTGGTATCAGGTAATTTTGCTAAGTAATGTCTTTCAATTTTATTGAAAAGAGTAAGCTCCACCTTTTTAGGATCAACTAGAACAAATTTAACTTCAGATGGATGTTTTTTAAATATAAGAGATGTTAGTACCGCATTTAACCCTACGGATTTACCCTGACCAGTAGCTCCGGCCATTAGTAAGTGTGGCATTCTAGTTAAATCAACAACATATGTTTCGTTACTTATTGTTTTTCCTAATGCTATTGGCAACTCCATCTCTGCTTCCTGATAATTTTTTGCAGAAATAACAGATTTCATTGAAACCACAGATGGTTTTTTATTTGGAACTTCGATCCCAATTGTTCCTTTTCCAGGAATTGGAGCAATTATTCTGATTCCAAGTGCTGAAAGAGAAAGGGCAATATCATCCTCAAGGTTTTTAATTTTTGAAATTCTTATCCCTGCTTCTGGAACAATTTCGTAAAGTGTAACAGTTGGGCCTATTGTTGCTTTAATTTGATCGATTCCAATTTTATAATTTTTTAGGGTTTCAATAATTTTTTCTTTATTTTCTTCCAGTTCTTCCTCATTTATTGTAATCACACCTCCATTGTCATAATCTTTTAATAAATCAACTGTAGGTGGCTTGAAATTTTTAAGCTCAAGTGTGTGATCATATTCACCAAATTTTTTAACCAAATTCTTTGCAATTTTGTCTTCATCTAAAATTTCTTCCTGTGTATTATCATTTATTTCTATTTTAATTACTTCGTTTGATGTTTTTTCTTTTGAGTTATTATCTTTTTCAAAAGATGAAAAATTTTCAATAGTTGGCTTTAGATCTTTTTTTATGTTAATGTTTTTATTTTCTTCTTTATAATCAACTGGTTGTTTATTTTCATCAATATTTTCAATGAAATCATCTGAATTCAATTTCTGATCTACATTTAATTTTGATTTTTGTTTCAGAGAAATAAAATATTTTTTTAAAAAATTATAGATATTTTCAGGTCTTATTTTAAAAAAAATAACAAGAAAGTATATTAACCCAAAAATTAACATTGAAATTATTCCGATTTCACCAATGTAAACTGTAATTACATCAATTACCTCTAAACCAATGCTTCCTCCATACAATTTGTCAGAAAAATTAAAGCTTGTGAAAATTGAAATCCATATCATCATATATAATCCCCAGAACCATTTATCAATTAATTTTTTTGACTTTGCACCTGCAAAAAAAGTAATACCCGAAATAAAAAATAAAAATGAAAAAATAAATGAAGCAATACCAAACATCTTATAAATCAAAAAATGGCTAATAATTGATCCGAACTTTCTTGCAATATTTTTACTTTCTGAGTTAAGTTCAAAAAAACTATCTAATTCGGACTGATCAACTTTCCAAGTGTTGAAATAGGAAATCATTGAGGCAAACAAAATAATTGAAAAAAGTATTAGAAAAACTCCCAACATTATCTGTTGGCTTCTTCCAATTTTAAAAAAATAAAAAAAACTTTCTTTAATTTTTTCTTTGTTCATATTAGATATAAAACAAAAATAAACATATAATTGATAACGAAAATTATTTGGTTAATTCCAGTCCTTTAATTTTAAAATTAATTGCAGCTACTAGCAAAGTAGTAAATGGACTAAGCCAGTTAAAAATAGCATAAATAAAATAATCAAATACACCTACCCCCAAGATTCCGGATTGATAGGCTCCACATGTATTCCATGGAATCAAAACAGACGTTACTGTACCCGCATCCTCTAGAGTTCTACTTAAATTCTCAGGTGCTAATCCTTTATCTTTATATGCCTGAGAAAACATTTTTCCTGGAATGACAATAGAAAGATATTGATCCGAAGCCGTCAAATTAATTGCCAAACAACTACTGACGGTACTCGCAAATACTGAAAAAGTAGATTGGCTTAAATTTAAAAGAAAACCACTAATCCTTTGAAGTGCTCCGATTGCTTCCATGATTCCTCCAAAAACCATTGCACAAATTACTAACCAAATTGTATTTAACATTCCCTTCATTCCACCACTGCTAAAAAGTTCATTAAGAATCGGATTTTCAGATTCAATATTTGTTTCGTTTGTTATTGAATTTAATATTATTTTATAGATATCATTAACATTTTTTCCATCACTCTCAGAAATTTGATTTAGGGTGTCAATTTGAAAGAATAATGCAAACAAGGCTCCCAAAATTGTTCCAACAAACAATGCTATTAATGGAGGGGTTTTTTTA